>Ga0307948_1002498_pt1 | contig 13402 bp, 8 predicted proteins | sample OrgLakmetagen280_FD_201824 | JGI IMG/M metagenome (GOLD analysis project Ga0307948, IMG submission 201824) | Saline water microbial communities from Organic Lake, Antarctica - #280 | ecosystem: Environmental > Aquatic > Non-marine Saline and Alkaline > Saline | place: Antarctica: Organic Lake...
TTCTCTCCCGCTTCTTCTTCTGAAAAAGGGTGCTTCTTTGTTCTACGCACACCCAATACCTTGGACTTCCGCTGCCTCTGTTCAACCCCCTTCTCACCTGTGCAGGATGGTGGTGTGATCAAGGACATGTGCTCATCCTTCAGCTTGCAGCCCAGAGACGACACCCCTCGTGCTGCTATCACCCAGAAACAGCGCAGCAAAAGTGCACGTGCGCGTGCAGCTGCCGAATTCTGTGAGCAGGCTCCAGGGCTTGAGCACATTGAGCGCCAGTGCCTGTGGCAGTTGCAGCAGCAGCAGCAGCAGCGACAGCAAGAGCAGGAGGAGCGCACTGTTGCCGAGGATGTTGGATCTCTCACAGTACCTCCTGCTCCGTTCACGGTGGTTTCTATGGGCAAGGGAGGCTTCCAGCAGCAGCAGCAGCAGCAACAGCAGCAGCAGCAGCAAGAGCGACATTTGCAGCAGTTTTTCCCCCCTAAGGGTAACGAGCTCCTTGCTGAGCGGCTCCTTGCGCTACTTGAAGCACGAAGGAAGGTTCCCAGGAGCAAGGTGCGTGGCAAAGGGGTGGGGTATGTGTGTGTGCCTGCATTTGTTTGTAGGTGGGTGGGAGGGTTGGGGTAGGGGAGGGTATGCTAGTTGGCGGGGATGTGGTAATGTTTGCTAATAAAGTTGTGCAGTTTGAGCAAAGGCTCCTATCTGACAAACTCACAACAGATATAGACTATTGCTGCACATTGGGGAGAAAATAAAACACAGGTGTGCTGTGCGTGTTTCTCACAGCAAACTAGTAGGCTCATCAACAGGGTTGGCCAGGACCATACCTATACACGCATCTACTGTGTTTACACAGGGCATAGTTAGCAGGATAATTTCTACATACAAGGTCATATACGGTGTATGCACACATACGGTTCTGGCCAACCCTTCTAACCTGCCGTGATTCCATGCGCGAACTGCACGAGTGTAAGAAAACTTTCAACTTTTCGACATTCTGGGATGAGAATTACCAAGCACAACAGCCAGATCTGTAAAGAATCAATGTCAATGTCATGTCAAGATACAACGGTCATGCCAAGATACAACGGTCATGTCAAGATACAACGGTCATGTCAAGATACAACGGTCATGTCAAGATACAACGGTCATGTCAAGATACAACGATCATGTCAAGATACAACGGTCATGTCAAGATACAACAGTCATGTAAAGATACAACGGTCATGTCAAGATACAATGGCGACACGGTCATATAAAGATACAAGCTGCTGCACCTACCTGCAAGCAGTGGCGCTGTTGTCGCACACAGTCTTGTCAACACACGTGCGGTCACACTCAACCTACCATAAGCATTGACGCTATTGCACACCGCTACGTAACATGCTTGCGGCTGCACCTTTGTTCATGCTCCAATTTGAAGTGTGCATTTCTGCTTATTGTCACTTTAAATTAGTCACACGTACACCAACTTGTTTCCCAGTCAAATGTCGCAAGCCCCGCATGGGGTGTACTTCCTGGACGGGCGCTCATACGTGGATCCCTGCACAAATTGTGCACCGTAAACATGCTGCGTATGCAACAGCATGCGTGTGTCCTTCTATAAATTGTGCGCCATGGACTTGCTGCATACTGGCATCATACGCGTGTCCCTCTATAAAATTTGCGCTTTGGGTATGCTGTGTAAACAGGCCCATCCCAGCTCCCTGTACATTGATGTCCAAGCCCTGGAGCAAGACGAGGCAGAGGTGGAGCGCATGGCGTCTTGGACCATCGCTCTCAACAAGGAGAAGCTAGCTGCCATGCACCGCAAGCAAGGAATACTAGGACAGGTATGGGTGTTGGTGTGGATGTGGGTGTGGGTGTGGTAGGAGTTAGTGGGTGGGTGGGGGGGTGGTTGTGGGAGTGGGTGTGCGGGGTGTGTGGGTGTGGGTGTGGGTGTGGTAGGAGTTAGTGGGTGTGGGGAGGGGGAGGGGTTGTGGGAGTACCATCGTTGTTGTGCAAATGAGTGGTGCACGCTCACCCACACTTTTTTTGCATGCATTTTTTTGCATGCATTAAAGCATGCACGTGTGACACACACAAGCAAGCACACATGCATACACACATACACACACTGCAGGGAGGGGGTGCCCACCCTGGCATGATTGCTGGCAAAGGCAGGATGCTAGGGGGCATGTGCACAGAGCCCTCTGCAGGTGAGCGCAGGCTTTGGTTGGCATTTGTTAAGGGGCAAGTTTAGGTGGAGGTGGTCATCGTGCAGGATGGCTTGCGTATTTCCAGGCTCCACGACCTGACCCTTGCAGTCTTTCTTAAAGTGAGGAGTGTGAATTTGCTGCTACCTTATGTGTGTGTTTGTAATCTTGGTGGAGCACTTTGAGATTTGTAGGCAGAGCTGGGCCGGATAGAAAAAAGGCTTATTAAACAAGCCTTGAACACAGCAAGCAGTGCAAAAGGTTGCTCAGTTCTTGATTTGCAAGGTTGCGCTCGCATCTTAGTTTGTACGAGTGCTCCCTATTTGGTCTGGCGTGCTGGCGGTGACCAGCATGCGTGCAGGCAAAATTGTAAAACTGCGTGCCCATCTCGACATGAGCTACTAACAAGCACAGAACGCCTGCTGACTAAGACAAGCAATATACAAAACCCGACCACCTGTCTGTGGTATTTCTATCACCCTGCAGTGCCGTACATGCACGCTGGGCCTGCATCAAAAAGCCCCGCCCACGCGTACAACAGCCGCGACAGTTTTCAAGATACCAGCTCCCCATTTGCGTACCCTACACGAGTGCGAGCTGCAGCCCCTTTGGAACTAAACGCCAGGGGCGTCCGACCCGCAGAAGTCTCGGTATCCTACTCCCAAGCACCAAAGGTGAGGTGTCTGGCTGTGAAGAAAGTTTGGTTCTGACATTTGTCACACGCATGTGAATTGCAGCTTTCTCTCTCTATCTATCTATCTTTCTCTCTCTCTCTTTCTCTCCTGCTCTGTAGAGTCAGGGCATTGGGGTACTTGTGAGCATGTTTTATGCATTTCATTTAAGCAGTAGATCGAATCATTGAATATGATCTACGATATAAATGGGTTGAACAATGGACTGGCACTCGATGCTTCCCAGTCAGACGCCATCAGGGTTAATTGCTTGCAGAGGGTGCTCACTAGAATGTCCTTCCCTTGTGTCCATGACTATACTGCTACAATGGTAAAGACTAAGAAGATATAAGAACATAATTTTGATTTGAAAGTCGAAGGCTCATGCTTGCTTCCAACATTGAGAGGGATGTAACTACACAAGCTAGTAGTCTCGTGGGCTTTCTTCCTGGCTCTGCTACTCATGCATGTTCAACTCTGCCAAGCATGGCAAATGCAGAGCACACGTTCCGCCGTCTGCGATGTTAAGGTAGTGAAGCCTTCCCATGGCTCTTACAGAAGCTACTGCGCCACCAAAATAGTGTTGTAAAGTAACGTTCCTCACGTGTGCTATGATTGGTTACGTGCAGGTTGTATCGCGTCTCGCTGGCAGCCACGGACGTGTAACACGTGCCAATCCCAGCCTGAACACCTCACAGCCAGGTCCGGTGGCAGGGCTCTCAGGCAGTTCCATCGTGCTTTCAGACGCTAGAGGAAGCGCGAGGGGCGCTGCTGAGATGTCACAGCTTGGCGTCAGTCAGGACCATGGCCATGCCTCTTTACCTGGACTGGATAAGGGCCACTACAGCAAACTGGTACGTTGAGTCTGGCGGCAGCAACACACTGCGCACTTTTGTTTCATACTGCGTACTTGGGCACAGCGTTTTGCAGACAGGTTCACGCAGAGAGCTGTGCTTACAAACACTGTCCGTGGCGCTGCCCATTGCTAACCCTTGTAGCGATGCCCTGCTTGTTGCACACAGCGTTGGGTAGTAATAATTGGCATTACATGAGCAGTGAGTGGCACATGCACAAAACACACACCCACGCACACAGGCGATCAAAGTCACACACACACACATACACACACCTACACACACGCACACACACACAAACACACACACAGGACCGTCCTGCTTCAAGCTCCTTGACAGACCGGCGCGTAGAAGTCACCATTGACCCTACCAGCCGCATCACAGTGGTATCCCCTTTGCGACCAACCCCCCCAGAGGCAGGCTCAAGTGCTGGGCGTGCACATAAGTTGCCTTCTCCTAGCGGCCAGCAGCGGCCGGTGAGGGATGTTTTGTTTCTTCGTCTTTTAGCTAAATGATAATAGCTAAGTAGTGTAGATGATGAATTAATACAGCATTTACACTTGTACGCATGTGAATACGTTTTAACAAGTCCCTGCGTTGCGCAGTCATACTGGCGATCTTTTATCTTGCGTGCAATGCTTCAGTGTGCTTTGTCAAACATACTTCCATTAACTGTGCTTGTTCACCTGCGCACCTTTGAGGGTGAAGCTACGCCTCTAGCTGCAGCGCACCAATTCCTGCACAACACCTCCTCGGTCTGCTGCTGCTGCACTCTATTCACAGACGTTCACACGAGTGCAGAGGTACCAAGCTCCTCCTTTTTTTTGCTCACACAAAAATGAGCTTGGTATTCGCCTCTTGTGTTCTCACCGCCTTCTGCATTGATTCTGCCCTCATTTGCTCAGGTACGCGGCCGTTCCACTCCGCCTCTTGGATCGGTACACAGCGTACCGCACCTTGTTGCCAAGCATTCACCGGCAATGACACATCAGCATCACCTTGAGCAGCAAGGAGAGCAAATGTGTGGTGGCAGTCAAGGCCAGCAAGGCTTTGTGGACAGCTTCCCCTTTTATAACACAGGGGGTGCGGCCGGAATGGGGCACTGCTGTGATGAAGTAGAGAAGTTGGATGTGCCTAAGGGGCAGCAGTCAGAAGATAGCATGCACAGACAAAAACAGTCAGTGCAAGGGATGGGAGTATTTGAAAATGCACCTCAGGCGTACACGACAGGCAATGGTGACCCAGAGGGCTGGTGAGGGAGTGCTTCCTCTAGTGTGTGAGGATCTACTAGTATAGCCTAGCGTTTTCGTGTGTTTCACTTTGTTGAGGCTGGATTATTGTTATTTATGCAAAGTTGCAACACAGCTGGCTAAAAAGGATAAACATCTGAAGGCAAGCAGAAAGATTGTGCTGGCATGAGTCCTGATTTTTAACCTGTATACGCAGTTGGAGCAAATTATAGCTAGCTGGGGCTCAAAAAAAATAGGAAGTTTGGTTTGTTTAGTAGCTGATAAGCCGTGATTTGGGGAGGGGCTAAATGTGTGTGTTGAGCATCATTTGAAGGGTGAGGGGGGGGGGGGAGTGAGGCAAGCTTGCTAAGGTTGGTGCCATGGTATTGCCTTCAACGATACCGAAGCCAAAGAATCAAAAACAAGCGAGGAGCAAATTCAGCCCGTCGATGGTTGTCGCTTACACAAGCATTGCTTGCATGCCAATTCTCGCGCTGGAGGAGTGGCGAATGAGCTCCGTGTTTGATGCATTGAGATCAAATTGTGCACGCTTCTTGAAACTTGTTTACTGGGCAGAGGCAAGCTTACTGAATTGTACGAGTGGTGGACAAGTTTGAAGTTGGACTAATGAATATAGCCAAAAAACAAGGAGCTGTTATAGTACCTGCAACCCTCCTGATCCCCATTTACCTTTGTCTTTCCTTTGTGGTGTGGAGGAGTTTTACAGGGTTACAGATAAAGCCATCAGTCAAAACGTGCAATTGCTAGGCTGCGTATGTAAAACGCGTAAAAACTGGGATATCTGTTGTTGTAGCACCAAATTTGTAGCACCTACAAAAAAAACCTGGAAAGGGGAAAAAGACACAACGTTGCAGCACTGAATAAATTCAGTAAAGAATCTTGCATCTGCCAGGACCAGCCGACCGCTTAAATCAGAAAGGGGGGATCATCATCTGTGTGTTTTGGGCACATGAACTTCATGTTGCTGAACATCTGTCACACTGAGGATTTTAATAATGAGGGGGGCAAATAACATTATATATAAACTCATGTGTGAGGAGCAGCACATGCACAACGAGAGGGTCTGGAACATCAAACATGGTCTGGTTCGTCACTCTCTTGCTGCGGGCCCTGCTGCTAGATGAACTCTGAACCAGCACTTGTCTGGCTAAGGCTGTAAAATCGTAAAAAGAGCAAAATTGGAGTCAGGTATTGAGCAAATTAGCAGGCACTCCACATTACTCTTCCAACACCTTGCACAGCAAAGCAGAATGTGCAGTGGTGAAGGAGTTTTACAGTACCTGGTACCAAAGTGACTCCTTTTCCTCTACCACTGCCGGCATAGCCATTCTTTTTTCCTTAGCCAATCACCGTCACTGCTAAGTATAAGACTCTGCACAACGAATGATTCTAAGATTTGGGGCGCCTTTGGACCAAGAAAAGCCTCTAAGGTGGAAAATACATCCGCCCAGCAGAGGAGTGAGTTATTTGCATCGCTGTGGTCCCTAATGCGTCTACCAGTTATCCACATCCACGTCTGTGCGCTCTCATTTATACTTGTGTGCGTGTGTCTATCTCTGCTGGTGCTACTTCATCTTTGGTTCTTGGCTGCCACGCCGCTGTTCCTTCCCGGAGCTGGACCATTTACTCATTTTTGGTCTCATTGCGTTTGTCAGATCAAATTACCGTCACTGCAAAGTATAAGACTTAGCACAAATACCAATGGTTGCGCCTTCGGACCCAAAAAGGCCTCCAAGGTGGAAAAACCATCCAGCAGAGGAGTGAGTTCTTTGCATCGCGTGGTCCCTATTTTTTATACCAGTTCTCTGGCTCATGCCCTTGCGCTCTCTGCACACATGTATGTGTGTCTACTACTCTGTGTCTACTCAGCTTTGCGTGGCTGCCACACTGCTGCTCCTTCCCGGAGCTGGGACCAATGACTCAGACAGACCTCTCGGCCTCATTGTGGTTACACGTTAATATAAACGAACGAATAGATCCGAGACCTTACACGGTACAGGGTCTCTTGAGGATCCCCTCTAATGGTACCTCTTAGAGTTCACATGTTGTCAATTGATTACCAAATCCAGAAGATAAAAGTTATCAATAAAACTGGCCATCCAGCTTATTGAAACAAGACATAAAGAAACTCTCAACTGCCAACCAACTTAACTGCTCTGTCACACGATTCGTCGCTGCCAACGATTGGGCGTGACACGTTACACATTAGTATGACTAGGTGAACAAATAGAATTAGAGACCTCACACGGTGCAGGGGCTCTTGAGTATCCCCTCAAATGGTTCCACTTAGGATACTCAAATGTTCAACCAACTATACTCAAATGTTCAAGATGTCAATTAAATATCAAACCTATTAAATCCAGATGATAGGTTATCAATAATCAATTAGACTAGCATATCCAGCTTATTATTTATTTAGACATACAGACACTCTCAACTGTCAACCAACTAACAGCTTGTCACACAATTTGTCACTGTCACTGATTGGGCGTGACATCCGTGACTTCGGCCCGAAAATTTTAAGGTGCAGCAAAGCTGCTGCTGATGGATACTCCTTGTCCCTAATTCTGTTTAGAGCTTAGGGTATAGTTTCAATGGTGACAATCCCTATACAACATGAAGTAACTGGCTTCATTATACAAGATAAGCTCTGCACCTCTCGCGCTGGCTTATTCACTCTTACTTGTTATTGGCGGGTTAAGCTGGAAAGAACGTGTTTTGCATTATATACGTGAGCTGCATTCTAACTTGCAATACAAGAAGCGTCATGCTGACGAGCTATCCCTGAGACAACGACTCCTGTTTGCTAAGCTTACACGCACGCCATCAGAAGATCTGCAAAAAAAACATACAAAGCCCCCCCTCTTCAAAGCAACACTACTGGCAGTCTGCAGGCCGTTGCCTTCCAACCATCTGATCCCCGTTACAAAGCCCTCCCCTACTTCTATTCTGCAGGAGGGGGATGTGTAGCTCTGCATCTATTGGATGCATAAGAACACAAGTCAACGTCCTTTGTATTCCATCATGCTGTACATAACTTGCGCTTTTCCCCCTCTGCCTGCCCAAGCTGCCTCTAGTCAGCCCAGCCAAGCCCCACCCCAAAAGGGGGAATTGATGCCCCTTTCCTGAATTGCACATCTGAGGTCACCCAATGGTTTCTATACATAAATGAAACACTTCTGCATAAAAAATTAATGAGTTTGTGGTCAAGGGTGAGAGTGGGGGGCTGGATTTTTGCCATTTCCCTGCCAGAAAGGTGGTATGGGTGTAGAATGCGGGTTTTGGTTCAAATTTCACGAACTTTTGTTCTCAGATAGGTTGAGGGTCAAACCATACCCATTAAAGCAAAAAGAAGAGGGGTGAAATTTGCCCCTAAAGGACATGGTGTGTGGGCCTGTTTGCTGGGCGGGCAAAAATAATGCATTTCTGGAAACCCTGGAAACACGCTTTCTGGCCACCACCTGGGTGTCAGGAGTCCTTCGATATGCTCCCAGGGCATGCCCTGTCAAGTATTATGGTCTAGAATGCTGGGGTTGGGCCGTGGTGGGCAGCAACAGCCAAAAAAACATCAGGCTCTGGTCAGCACCTCCGAGTACAGACTGTTTCAACAAACAAGCTGACAGCTTTTAAAAAGGCAAACTTATACTTTACTGGCAGACATTATTAGTATGTTTTAGGAGTTCAGCAAAACAGACGTGACCCCAAACAATTCAGCGGTTAGTGCCTGATTGTGAATCGCACTTTCCCCTGCCAAAAGGGGGTCCAAAACCGGACCTTCACCCCAGACCCCCGAACCTTCACCAAAATGTCCGCAATATTATTGCAAACACCCCTGGTAAGCTGCTGGCACCAGGGGGGAGCTTTTGGAAATCCCCTTTTTACAGGGATTTCCACCCTGCCCACCTGGGCACCTCCCGCCACAAACTGAGTGTCAGGGGTGCTATATAATTATAAATCTAGTTAGGGTCCTGGATACTAAAATGTACTTTTCGGCTTTGGGGCAAGAACTCTCACAGGGATGGCTGGCCTGACCTCTAGCAAAAACTGAGATAATGACGCAGCTTTTTGCCCTGGAAAGAATGTGAGGCTCGTTTGTTGCTGAAGACTTTGGTAGACTCGAGTTGAGAGGCTTTTCTTAATAAAGCACGCTGATTTTTACTTTCATGCTCGCAATTGCTGGCCTTGGTTCCTCATGGCATGGGTAGGCTGATACTATCTAGATTGTAGTAGGCGTGATGTTGGTCTTGTTCAGGTGCTGGACTTGTTGAGCAAGAAACGGTCAGGGCTTGCTTATGTCAGAATCAAGATCACAATCAAGAAAATCATGCTTGCTGATAGCCATAACAAGCTCAAAGTCACACACACACACACTGTGCTTAGCATGTTAGGTTATTGTAGTTGGTTCCAATGATCACTTGCTCAAGATAAGGGAAGTCGCAGTGGCTACCGTGCAGCCAACAAGGGTGAAGAGCCCCAAGTAGGAAAAGGCACCGGCGTTCCTTTTCTGTGGTCGACCTGTTAGAAGGGTGTAATAAATAACTGTCAGTTGTCAAAGTTGATAAACATTCCTCGACATTTGTTGTTGACTGTAAGGCCAGCACCCTTGATCTTTTTGACTGGGAGCTTGAGAATTGTAGAAAAGACAAAGTCGCAAGACGTAGTGTGTGGTGTGGTGTGTGGGCAAATATTGACTTCAGGACGTCTTTTTCAGAGGATACTATAGCGAAAAGAACAGCCATCACGGACCCAAGCACACAATTTACAACAAAGCGAAGTTGTGCCGAGTGTCTTTAAAGAAAATTTCCTGGACTAGGCTTGCTGAGGCCAAACTCTGCCAGAGATGGTGCCACGACGACCAGTGACAACTTTGCAGCCCCATCTTCATTGTTAGCCTTAGTAATTAGTTATTTAGCAATTGACTACGAGAAACAAGCCACCCCCCTCTGTCACTTTTTCCTGTCAGCCTATTTACCCAGCAATGAAAGGCAAGACAGCTCGCCATTGCCATGCTTCAGATCACAGATTGAGGAAAACGTACAGTGCACACCCCTGTATGGTGTTTATGCAGTGCTATTAATCTTAAGCAACACACAAAGTACTACAAATCCCAAAACATTGCGATTCCTTATCCATGCTGGTGACTACGCCTCTACTTTTCTTTTCCTTACAATCTCACCCATATCACAGCTTACACAGGTGCCCACACACACAGCACAGCTTATAAAGGAGCCCACATCCGCAGCTCACAGCTGCCCACCCTGAGATCCACGCATCCTGAGCTGCACCCTGAGCTACAACACCACTCACCAACACCAACACCAGCACCAACTCACCCTGAGCTACAACACACTTTCAACGATCACTCACTCGTGTAAAAAGATTGCAGTGCTATTGTGTAGCCTATAAGGGTGAAGAGTAGGGTTGGCCAGAACCATATATATACGGTGTATATACGGTAATTTTGGCCGGGAAATCACTGAATATATGGTGTATATATACAGTTCTAGCCAACCCTAGTAAAGAGCCTAAATTTAAAGAAAAGGAGCTGCTGAACCTTTTTCTAGCCTATCTGCTCAGTGTCATAGGTTGTATCAGCATGCACGCACCGTGACCACGCACCGGCAGCTGTGCTCATGATTGTTTTTACCGAGCACAAACAAAGTAATCTATGCTCCAAGGCTTTCAACGTTCACTTTGTTGACATGTGCCAGCACGTGCAGCACAAAAGATGAAACCTCCTGTCAGAGATCAGCACGAGAAGAACAGCAAAAAAAATTACCTGAGCTGTAAGCGATGAAGTACACCACCTGTGGGTGCGCAGGGAAGGGGGGAGATGCTTGTCAGCTTGGCTCATGGATTAGGTACGCTTCATGTGTCTTGATTCAAATGAGGAGCGTATAATTATTTATTTATGGCTTTGAAGCTCTCTGGAAGGTTGTTTTTGGGCGAAAATTGCCCATATTTATAAAGGCCAGAATTCATGAAAATTGCAAGACGTGTATTATGGCCCGATTTATTAAAACCCGAGTAAATACCAGAGGGGGTTATCTGGGCAAAAGCCAAAACATGCTCCTTTTTGCATGAAAGGTGGAACTACTCACACGTCACTTCATCAAATTGGACCCAACCCAGCTTTTAACTGATGCTGAATTTATAAGCAACCTGAGCATGTGCTCAGATTTAGACAAGTCGCCCTGCGTACAGAATGACAGGACTAAAAGCACACGTCGTGCACCTGTATCCTGGATGGGTGCTTTCCCGGGGGAGTTGCATATCTCACCAACCACTTGCTCTTTTTGCTCCCTTGTTTTTGCAATGATCTATATTTATTATAAGGACGTCAAAGTACTGAAAATCACCGGGTTTGGTGCACTGGCTGGTTAGATACAGCATATGGCTGCTCGAAAAGTTCACGCCGCGGCCGATTAGGTATGGGCCCCCTAATTTGCACGTTTCAAGCTCAGCTGCATTGGAAACATATCAGAGCTGAGCTTGAAACGTGCAAATTAGGGGGCCCATACCCTAGTAGCATGCAAAAACTGTACGTTTTTTGGCCTCAGATAACCCCCTCTGAGTTAATACGCGTGTAATACAAATATGCTGTATGACCCATCCCTGCACAATACACAACCAGCGAGTTCATGCGTATGCAGATTCACACACAGCTTTGTTAGGATGCTGATAATTGGAAAGAGGGGAGGATCTTTTGTTGTGAAGCATCGTTACTATAATTGCGGTGCAAACTTTGGAGCCCACGTGAACCCACCTTGCCCAACAGGTATACGACACCAGCGATGGCAGCAGGTACAGGGTACTTGATGCCAGCCTGTGAAAAAAGGAATGAGCAGCGGGAAACTGGAGGTGCCACCATTATGGTCCTCTATGCCAGATAACGAGGGGAAGTTTTGTAGGGTAGGTGTGTGGCAGTATTGCAGGCATTGAAACAGGAGTAGGTAGGCACAAAACAGGGAACTTGATGCCAGGCTGGTAAGAGTAAGGAGAAAAGATTGCTGGATAGGTGTCAATCGGAACTAAACTTTGGGTTGTCAGTAAGGCAAAAGAGAGAATGGCAAAATGGCGCTTGTGAGGAGCCGAGTACAGCTGCTTGTAGCGCAAAGTTACGCAAGGCAATGCTTTGGTACTGCTTGGTATTCAGCCTTCGGTACCACATCAGTAGTGCTGAATATAGCTCTTTCTTTCCTCATTGCCAAGCATTACAGCTTTCCATAAGGACTGCATGCAGGAAGCCTCTGTGCCCCAAATGCTGCTGCTGCCGCTGACCGCCAAGAACAATATGCAGCTAGACGGCTGCTAGGGCCGCAACCACACACAGCTACACGACTGACCGTTGCCAAGAGGGTGAGGAAAATGGGCTGGTTCTCCAAGCTATTCTGGTGACCACGCTGCAAAACGGAGCAACAGACACGCATTCACACAGTGATCAGCAGATTGGTACAGGCACAGGCACAGGCACAGGCACAGACAAGCGGCACCAACATACAAAACCTACTACAGCCCTAGGAACCAATTTCAAGTATAAGAGGTGAGAGGAATGCAGAGGGCAGGCCAGACTTACCTGCACACAGTTGTACCTGCGCAAATTGTGGCATCAAACAAATTCCATGTCAGCGCCAGGAGGGTGTAGGAAGCATGACTTTTAGTTGACACGTGTCAAATCAATTGAATTATATATGTTCGGAATCCTGGCGTTGAGAGCTATTGGTTGGTATATATATGAGTCGAATCCGAGAGGGTGGGGTGGGGTGGTCCCCCAATGTGGTTAATAGTTTTTGGGGGGGGTCTCCAGTTTACTAAAGCAGGAGTCTGACTCTGTGTGGCGTTGTTTGTGTTTTTCTAGGCACTTCAGCATGCATCTGTGTGTGCATTTGTGTGTATGTGTGTGTGCATTTGTGGTGTTTGTCACGCGACGTGCTTACAGTTTGTTTTTGCAAAATGAGTTCACCTATTTGCGCATCAGAATCACACACAAAATAGGGTGACCGGTTCTGTAGATGCCATCTTAAGGCTACCAGTCAGGGTTTGAGCATGGCAACTTGGATTGCAGCTTACGTTTTGCGTGCCTTCTCATCCTTGCATTCTGCCTCGGATGCATACAGCGTAGGGTACTTGACTCCGTACTTTTTGCGTGCCATGGCCTGCCAGGAGTTGCAAGGGAGGGAGCTTGTTAATCGTGAGTCACGGCTCGTGGCAATACAGCAGGTGTCCATCTTGTGCTGTGTGTTTGTGTGCGCGTTTGAGAGTGCGTGTGTGTGTGTGTGTGTGTGTGTGTGCGCGCACGCGTACGCTCACATATGCACTTGTTGTGTGTACACGTGTGTGTGTGTGTGTGGGGGGGGGGTAGGGTATGTGCGTGTGCGCTTTGTTTTGTGTGTATGTGTGTGTGTGTGTGTGTGTGCGTGTGTGTGTGTGTGTGTGTGTGT
>Ga0307948_1002501_pt1 | contig 13400 bp, 6 predicted proteins | sample OrgLakmetagen280_FD_201824 | JGI IMG/M metagenome (GOLD analysis project Ga0307948, IMG submission 201824) | Saline water microbial communities from Organic Lake, Antarctica - #280 | ecosystem: Environmental > Aquatic > Non-marine Saline and Alkaline > Saline | place: Antarctica: Organic Lake...
TCCCCCCGCCCCCTCCCCGCCACAGCAGTGAGGAGAGCCAAGCTGCTGCAAGTAATTTATTGCAGAACGGCTAAACGACGGGAAGCAGCGATGAAGAGGTTTGCAGGCCTTGGTTTCGGAGGACCAAGCTGTTATGCTTACACACGCAGAGCAGATTAGAGCAACCCAGCAGCTAGCAGGTGGAGTAGCTGGTGCGGCAAACAAGGTCACGCACCAAGGCTGACCGCACCCAAGCCGCACCATCAGCATGCGCAAGCACAGCAAGGCACCCAGCAGCAGCAGCAGTGAGGAGAGCAAGGAGAGCGCCAACAGCAGTGACGGAGGTCAGATGAAGCAGACGCAGATTAGGGGGGAAGGGCAGAAATGGATTAGGGCAGCAGAACAAATAGCTAAGGTTGGCCAGAACCGTACATATGCATTGTATATAACCGTATATTTGGCGATTTCCCTGCCAAAAATACCGTATGTACACCGTGTATATATGGTTCTGGCCAACCCTACAAGTAGCTACAACGACATGCGCATTACAACCCATTTCCCTTTTGTGGTGTTCTCTTCCATTCAAAGCTCAATTGGCGCTGAACAGGGCTAAAAGCCCTGCAGAGTTGAGCGGGAAGGGCACAAATATATATATTTTGGGTACGGGAAAGTGCGAGATTCAACAAACTGTTTCTGGAATTGAAGGTGCGGGATGAGTACGAAAAGGGACGGTAATTATTACACCCATTACTATGACTACTAGCGGTATTGCATATCCATGAGCATTGTTATGATGCACTGCTTGTGTAATGAAGCACAGGAGGGCGGGAATACACTGCTTGTGTAAAGGAGCACAGGAGGGCGGAAATACACTGCTTGTGTAATGAGCATTGTTATGATACACTGCTTGTGTAATGAGCATTGTTATGATACACTGCTTGTGTAATAAGCATTGTTATGATGCACTGCTTGTGTAATGAGCATTGTTATGATGCACTGCTTGTGTAATGAGCATTGTTATGATGCACTGCTTGTGTAATGGAGCACAGGAGGGCGGAAATTGGACACATGACAACAACCACTAGCGGTATTGCATATCCACGAGCATTGCTGTACTATGTGTGCATTGCTGTACTATTTGTGTTGTACTGGAGCACAGTTAGGTGCTGTGAAACAAAGAATTCCACAGTATTGATGTTCCACCCATTTTGCCTTGCAATGGAGCCCACAGCCAAGGGCAGCAAATCAAACACAACTACAACCACCACCACTACCTTGACTTTTCGCCAGATCTGTGCTTCAGACTTTCCACATCTCACTCTATCTCTGCAGCTGTGTGCAATAACCAGTTTGGACCCTGGATTTCAAATCATTTGAAACAGGCCTCTGCCAAAAAATGATTTACCCGCGGATTGTTTTACACAACGCCACACGTTAGGAGCATGCTACACCGGGGTTGGCACTTCACACCAAAAAACACCCGCCCTTCATATTTACCACTGCATCATTTCTTGTTCTCAATCCACAACTCAGCACCCAATCCAGCGTGCATATGTGTAGGGTTGGCCAGAACCATATATATACGGTGTATATACGGTATGTTTGGCAGGGAAATCACCAAATATACGGCCATATACGGTGTATATATACGGTTCTGGCCAACCCTATGCATATGTGTACACACGTGCTAACATCGGCATGTAGCATGCCCTCTCTAGAAAACAGGATGACTGGCATTGCTACTCTGAGGGGTTGTTTAGGTGCCCAGGGAAGAGGACTAAATATGTGGTGCCCAGGGAAGAGAACTAGAGATGTGGTGCAGGATTGCGAGGTGTCTAAACTCCAGGTGTGTGGCATCGCTGCTGTAAGACACTACACTCATATCTAGGGTTGGCCAGAACCGTATATATACACCGTATATGACCGTATATTTGGTGATTTCCCTGCCAAAAATACCGTATATACACCGTATATATATGGTTCTGGCCAACCCTACTCATATCACATATTATTACCAGCAGCTCCTGTGTATCTGTTGCACCGAGCACAGCACTAGCAACAGCACACACACACATACACAGACAGACACACACACGCACACACACGTTGCCACGCACCAGCAGCTCCTGTGCCTTTGATGCGTCTCGCACGAGCGCCCTGACGTGCTTGCCCGCCTGCAGCAGCTTAGCCACCACTCGCTTGCCCACTCCACCCGTGGCACCTTCAGTCCAGGTGTTTATGTTTGTGGGGAATTGTGTGATGGGTATATGCGTGAGGAAAAAGAGCGGAGGAATGAAAGGAGAGAGAACAGAAAAGATGGCACGTGCACTATTCCGAAGCCTCTTTAATAAACGGGCAGAGAATTTTAATAAGCGGGCAAAGGAAGATAAGAAGTAGCCTGTGATGTCCATTTCTCAGGCATCATCCCGACACACATCTGTGGTGCCAAGACAGGCACACATTTGTGAAGCACAAGCTACTACTACTTTGTACGTGTAGAACGATTTGAAGGTTTGCAGCGTGAGCTAGTGCCACGTACATGCAGGCGCGAGCATAGAATGAAGGCCACGTGTCAATTATAAGTACGAAGACAGCTCCTCATAAGACCACATGCGTCACAACGAACAATTCAGCAAGACAGTACAACCCCTGAGAAGACGTGTTACTTTCCAATTGAACGTTCCAATTGGTCCGTCATTAAAGGTGTGCGTTGGCCTTACCTGCATGTTTCGCCCATATTCCTACCTACTTGCGCACACATGCAGCTGCGCAAGGCTTTCAAATAAATCAGACACTTACTATTCCTAAGGAAGAAATGCAGCTTCTTGTCGACTTCATCAGACAGTACCAGCATACCCTACGCAAAAAGGAAGAGCAAAGCAGCTGCTCACCAGTGACCATAATAATCCCATTGACAGGCACAGGAATCACAGGGTTCAAGGGGTCCACGGTTTGGCTGCTGCTGCTCCCCAGTGGCACCTCCATTACTGTCTTGTCCTGTTCAGGAGGCAGGAGGAACAAAGTGTGGGAGAAGTGTCGTTCTTGTTTGCGCTTGACTGAGTACTTATGCTCGCTAGCAAGTGGGTAGAATTGCGAGATAGTAGGTTAGAGAAAACAGCCGCAGACTTGCGTGTTCACATACCTGACTGCCACCGCTGATTACCCTGTGTCAGACGAGGAAGTGGGAGTGTGCTGACTATCTTTCAGACTCAATCCCACGTGCTTGCAAAATGTTTGCATAGAACAGCGCTCCTACTCCCTGACACGCACCTGGCCAGGTTGTCTGCTGCGCCCTGCAGGCTCTTCTGAAGGTTTCCTTGGTTAAAGAACGACACTGTTTGAATGAACCTGCCAAAGTCCCATGGCTGCTTGCCTGTGCGGTGCAGTAGAAAGAGTTATGCAGGTCCGAAAGGAACTCTCGCTGGTTTTGATCCACAAGTAATATACTTGGCTTAAATCAGTATCTACCTTCTGAAGCCCTGAGCGAGACTCCTCTGCGGGCTGCTGTTTCATTTCAAGCAATGTGATAGGTAATTGACAAGAAGAGCACGCGTTATTTTCCACGTATTCACTCAGGGCAGGACTGGGAGGATGGCGGACTACTTTGGCAGACTACTTTGGCAGACTACTAACCTAGTCTGTCTCTTCCCACCCTTGAGCACAAGCCCACTCGGGAGGTTTGGATGGCAGTTTGCTGGTGAAATTTGCGAGAGAGATGCATTTGGCGCGTTTATATTATCTATTATTGAATAGCTTATCTCTGCTTATTTTATTTTTATTTTTTGTTTGTCTATGCCTGCACTGGAGAAGCAGTCCACAAAGGAGTTTTTTGGAGGCGCAATCACTTGTAGTCTACCTGAAGCATACTTAGATGCCAGGTATGCATTGTTCAGAGCGAAGTTCAAGCTTGCATGATCACGTCAATTGACGTCAAACTCCCTTCCCTCTCTGTTCTACCTGCTAGATGAAACATAACAGCACTGCACCATGCGCAATCCTCTCCATCAGTTGTACGATCGCTGAGCTGAGAGAACACACACATTGCACAGAACACAATTGCTTACTTCTCTGAACCCCGGTTGTGTACCCAGCGACATCGGCCCTATCCCTGATAACCAGGAAGTCTGGGTGGATGGGGACAAGTCCCTGATCATTGAAATAGTGGAATTCCGTGCTGAGCTGCTGGAGGAGGAGGTGGGCAGGTAAAAACACCTTTCCATGTGTCAAAACGCATCCTTTGGTGCAATGGCCTGGCGTACAGTGAGCACTGTTTTCAAGCTTCTTGCAAGCTAAATTGCATTGCAAAAGACCTGTTTCAATACACGTGCTTGCAGGTTCTACTGGCAAGACCTGGTGACCGTGAGCGAGAGCAGCGCATCGAGTTTAGAGCACCAAGAAGAGCTGGGTGAGTGGAGTCTGAAGCGTATTAGATTGAGGAGGTAAATGGATCTAGGCATCTAGTTCTTGGCTGCTTGCATGCTTCATTTGATGTGGTTTTCTGCGTAGGAAAGGCGCCAAAGAAATGAACAGAACAAGATGCGCCTGCTCCCAAGATACGCTTCAAAGCCAATCTATAGTGCTCTTGTCAACAAACTGCCGTTGCGCTTGAAACTGCGGTTCAAGCACAATGTCGTAGGAGCTTTTGAAAAGCTTGCTCTGTTTAAGTTCCCGATAACCGTCCCTGTCAAGTGAAATCCATCCACGCCAACTGCTTGCACAAATAAGTGCATGAGCATTGTCGGCTTTTTATCACCACCGGATTGAGCAGCAGTTGCCCATACAGAAATCAACTCGTGTTTGTGGAGACAGTGCAGGCAAGGAACCAGCGTATGTTGAGGCTCGGGATAAATTCACGATGCTCTGCCTGCGAACACCCGTTTGTTGCTCTCTTGTGTTAAGGACCCCAAGAGCAACATGTGAGCAGAGCACTGTGTCCCTGGCTTCGTTACACAGGAGTAGCCCAGGATCTCCCAGGCATTCCATCTAGCAGCTGCTCTCACGCATACCTCGTCCGAGGCAGGCAAGTGTTGACCAAGAGCCGGCAACACCCTTCGCAAGGACGGCCCGTTGCCGTCTGGCTGGCTGTGCTGCGGCTGCCGACCGTACAAGCTGACCTTCTCTTAACTGCCAACTTCCCCAGCGAGGAGGGTTTAGAGCAAGCCTTAGAACAAGAGTTTATGGAGATTAGGACGTGCGAGCTGAAGGGTGTATTGAGAACGCTGCGTGTGCAGGACTGGTCATTGTTCGTAAACACTTAAGCCATTGACCTTGCGCTGTAAAACAAGGGTGACCGTTGTGAAACAAGGAATTTATGGATGGTAGAATGCTGTGACGTTTCACAAAAAATGAGTCCGCTCTAGCAACAACAAATTAATGTCTGGAAGCATTGAAGTACATGAGAGTTTTGATAGTGGTCTTAATATCTCAGTGATCGAGCTACGGTTTACATTCGGCATTGAGGAGCTTGTAGGTGTGTGGGCACATACGTACTCCCTTAATCTCGCTGAATGTGTTATCGCTACCAGTGTAGCCTTTCCTTTCCTTCCTTTGGTCAATCAGGGCAAAATCAGCGATACTTGATGTTTTGGATATAATTTTGCTAGGGTTGGCCAGGTCCGTATAGCTATATGCACCGTAAAAAGAAAAAACTACGCAGGCAGTGAAAGCCACTCCCCACAAAAATTAAGGAAAAGGAGCCATTTTGGTACCGAGTACCGTAAAGCTCCTCCACCGCAAAAAGGAAAGGAAAAATCAATGGGGATCAGCAGGGTTGCAGGCTTGGCCTGAAACCGGCTCCTGATGAGAGTTGATAACAGTATTGGAAAGGGCACGTTCAGTATGGACAAGTTTATGGACCGTATATAAGTCTAGTATGGACAAGTTTATGGACCGTATATAACCATATATTTGGTGATGTCCCTGCCAAAAATACTGTATATGCACCGCATATCCATGAATGTATATATGGTTCTGGCCAAATTTAAATAGTGCAAAGAAAGCCCACCGCAACAAAATTGGAAGAAAAGACCTAGTGAGATATATATATCAATTTCCAGCCGCTTGCTTCGCTAAGACAAATCAGCAAATGGATAAAACATCGTCCCCAAACCAAGTCTTCTAGCTAGACTACACACTCGCTCGCCCATCCAGCGGAGAAAGTGACGCTGCCTAGCATACTCAACTGAGTTGGCCATTAAAACTACAGTTTCTTACCCTGTTGGTGTGTAAAGGAGTACCTCAGTTTTGAAACAGAGGCTTTCTCAGTTGGTATGTAAAGTAAGGGACAAACTCCCAGTTTCTAAACTGTCAACTAGGCAATTTCTTCCGTTTCCCTCCCTAGGCCCTCAAAACTGCCAACTTCGCCAACTTCACCAACTTCACCAACTGAGGTGGTGAAGTTGCAACTGGCAACTTTCAGTTTCTAAACTGTCAACTGGGCAATTTCTTCCATTTCCCTCCCTAGGCCCTCAAAACTGCCAACTTCACCAACTTCACCAACTTCACCAACTGAGGTGGTCAAGTTGCAACTGGCAACTTCCAGTTTCTAAACTGTCGACTGGGCAATTTCTTCCGTTTCCTGATTGTCCGTCTCTCTCTGGAAGGGGTGGAACTGTAACTGAGCCCTGCCTGAGACGCTGAGCTAACCAGGTGCATGTTTGGATTTGTTGTGTGTGGTAGGTGCCATGATCTGGGTGGGGGGGGTAGTTGCTCTTGTGGCTTGTGTGGGGCGTTTTAGGTGGTGAGGGGATCCTAGGTTAGCCATTAGTAGCTGCCCGTCAACAGGGTTCTTCGGCCGTGTTAGCCTCTCTTTGCCGTGCTTCTATGCTTGCCGCTCTTGTCTCAACTGCAACAACTGCAACAACTGCAACAACTGCAACTCTGTGCGTCTTCCCCCCGTTTTTGTGTGTTTGGCGTCTCCTTCCATCCTCCTGGTTTTCTTCTGCGTCTTCTCCTGTCCTGCGCTCCCTCAACTATGTACTCTACTTGGGTCCTTATTTTTTCCTGGTTTCCTTTCCCTGGTTCTGGGTCTCCTTGAGCAGCTTCCTCTTGCTTTCTTCTTTGCTTGAGCCCTCCCTCCTCTTTTTGTTTTGTTGTCTGTCAGGTCCCTGCTGGGGGCCGTAGCTGTAACACCACCAAGATAAAAATAAAATAATTCCCTCCCTAGGCCCTCAAAACTGCCAACTTCGCCAACTTCACCAACTTCACCAACTGAGGTGGTGAAGTTGCAACTGGCAACTCCAAGTTTCCAAACTGACAACTGGGCTAACTCCTCACTACCAACTTTGTCAACTAAGTCTGCCAAGTTGCAATTGGCAGGAGAGCTTTTATGGCTTACCAACCGTATAGACGCTCTTCATCAAACCTAACTTGGTACAATGGGTACAATCTAGGCATTGTACTTTTGACAATTATGACAAGTGAGGTTCTTATGTCTCCTTCAAAAACCAGCATACCTAAATAAATATGCACATAAAAACCTAACCCTAACCCTAACCCTAAACCTAACCCTAATCCTAACCCTAAACCCTATCGAGCTACCAAAGTGCAAAGCGCACTAGGGTGCTTTTTCTAAGGTAAATACACAAGGGTGCTTTTCCTAAGCAACCGCTTCGCGGTTGCAATGAGTACTTGGGTGTGGAATTCACAAGAGCGCTTTTCCTCAGATATTTTAGTTGACATTGACAGTTTGGAAACTGGGAGTTGTCAGTTGCAACTTTGGCAACTCAGTTGGCGAAGTTGGTGAAGTTGGTCAAGTTGGCAGTTTCTGAGGCCCCGGGACTGAAATAGAGGAGTGATTGTCCAGTTGACAGTTTGGAAACTGGGAGTTGTCAGTTGCAACTTTGGCAACTCAGTTGGCAAAGTTGGTCAAGTTGGTCAAGTTGGCAGTTTCTGATGCCCCGGGATGGAAATAGAGGAGTGATTGTCAGTTGACAGTTTGAAAACTGGGAGTTGTCAGTTGCAACTTCGGCAACTCAGTTGGCGAAGTTGGTGAAGTTGGTGAAATTGGCAGTTTCTGATGCCCCTTGATGGGAAAAAAAGGAGTGATTGTCAGTTGACAAATTGAAAACTGGGAGGTGACAGTTTGAAAACTGGGAGTTGCCAGTCTGGAAACTGGGAGTTGCCAGTTGGCAAAGTTGAACCTGGGCGTTCCTAGATCCACCAGTTTAAAAAATAAACTGGCATTGTAAAGTTGGCAAAGTTGGCATAGTTTGGATGTTCAAAACTTCAGTTTCCAACCCCAAATTAGACAGCGACTGGGTCATCAAAACTGGGAGTTGTCAGTTGGAACTTTGGACCAGCGTCCCAGACCTGATCCAGCGCCCATCCAGCCAGTATAGCTTTCCATCTCAGCCGAGATTGTATCGCCAGGTTCACTAGTTACCCGCCACCCGGTATACAACATTTGACAGACGCGAGCTCCACATATTTAGTTTGTCTCGAAACACACAACACTTTTGCTCTTTCTCGACTTCATTTCCTCCGTGCATATAAAACATCTTTACTATGTTGTAAGTATCAGCCGGGCGTGGTCATACCTCAAACTGGATGGGCGAACTCGTCGTTTATTCAGTTTACTAAGGTTTCGACTCGCTAAGAATTTTAATTATTTTTGTAATGGTTTTAAGCTAACAACATACCTAAACTACTTCTTCAGGGCAGTCTTCCCTCAATGCAGATTCGCAATCAAGGGACCCAGCATGAGCAGAATGGCGCCATTCCTGACATTGAGATGAGCAGCACCCACCAGGCAGGAGTTGCGCAGGCGGCGCCGCCTGCCAGTCCGCCTGCCGGTCCAATCGCGACTGACGAAGACGGGCGTGGCAGGCGGAAAGGGGTCCAAGCTGGTCTTGCAGGAGCTGCCAGGTGATATAGTCTTCTCGTCCCCGGACACATGGCAGCAGCACAATTACCAGGAAACTGCAAACTTGACATTTTACTTCAGGCATCTCAAAGCCTTGACCTGGTCCTGTGGTGAATTTGCTGCTGCGCTGGCAGCACTCACTTACGGCGTTTCAGCTCTGGCAGCCAAGCTACTCATGCAACAGAACGTACGTAGCGGGGATTTTCTGCATTGTAGTCAAAGTGCACCACAGTAAGAGTAGCCTTCAGGTTGCATCTTTTTAAGTTTTTTAGGTTGCTACCTTTTAACATTTGCACACCGCAGTCTTGGATGACAAAAAAAAACACCCTTGCTATCAAGACAAACTTCTGGATGAACGCAGATTCCCACTTTTGAGATTCTCGGAGCAGCAGGGGTTGTGTCTGTGGTAAATAAGTGTGTGAAAGCAAAGTAATTTGTGCTGTTGCACTTGATGCAACAACGAGCTTTCTTGATTGTCAAAGGTTGTATGGATTCTGGTTTAATTGATTAAACACAGCCCAACCTGTTTACTCTAGGTTATTTGGGTGTCAATCGCACTTCCTGGAGGTCATTGTAGACTATGGAGTGACCGTCGCCACCTCCCATATATCAGTGAGTCTGAGGAAAGTGTCTTTAGTGACTCTGCTGTTTGGATTGAATCGTAGGCAACATCAAGCATGTTGTTAGGGCAGCAAATAAGTGAAGACCTTGACATTTCTGTGCGACATTATGTGGTGGTTCTGCTGCTACAGCAGAGGATGTGTAGGGTCCGTGGCTACTTGCACAATTTTAAGTGACCCTGTCGCCTTTTTTCTTTGCAGTTGGCAGAGGCCTGATTGGCAGCGCAGGAAAAGGGCTTTACTACTATTCTTTAGAGTACTTGGTAAGGATAGTAACATCTCAATACATTTTAGACCCGTTTCAATGATCTTTTGCGTGCGTGTAACGCACAAAACCTGCCGTTCAGCAGGCACTATGTGTTGACAAATATTATGCAGCAACAATGCTAACACCCGGTTTGACACTGGAATTAAAACACACATACACACACACACTACTACTTCTCCTATCTATTCAGCCACTGGGAACTGCGGTATCTTTGCATTTCCTGGTAAGGTCGTTCTTTTGAAGTGCATGCATGCTGTTAAGAGCCTAGTCTCTTTCTTCTTAGTAGACGCGGGAGCAGTCTTTGTAACCTGCGTGAGATCTCCCTCTTTGCTTATTCTTAGTAGATGCAAGAGCAGCCTTTATAACCTGTGTGAGATCTCCATCTTTGCTTATTCTTAGTAGATGCGGGAGCAGCCTTCGTAACCTGCGTGAGATCTCCCTCTTTGCTTTTACTTGTGCACTTTTATAGAAGGACACCCATACACTCTTCAAAGGCAGTGGAAGCTTCTGCGCCGGCTGTAATCAGTACTGAGCAGTCACTGTAACCATTACTGAGAGTCACTGTAGTTAGTACTGAGCAGCGCACTCTGCTCACACTAGCCAGGTATCCTCAACATCAGGGCCATCTCCGCCTTTATATCTGGAAACACCACCACATTGGCCGTAATTGATACCGGAAAAGTTATCTGGATCTGAATAATCTGTGACTAGGGTTGGCCAGATTTGTACACTTTGGGAATTCCCTGCTAGAAGTAGTGTATAGGTATACACCATTCCTGGTATATGTATGGTACTGGCCAACCCTATGTTCCCTGCTAGAAGTAGTGTATGTACACCATTCCTGGTATATGTATGGTATTGGCCAATCCTATGTTCCCTGCTAGAAGTAGTGTATATACACCATTCCTGGCATATGTATGGTACTGGCCAATCTTATGTTCCCTGCTAGAAGTAGTGTATATACACCATTCCTGGTATATGTATGTTACTGGCCAATCCTATGTTCCCTGCTAGAAGTAGTGTATATACACCATTCATGGTATATGTATGTTACTGGCCAACCCTGCCTGTGACCAACATTGCGCAATCTGGGAATCAAATGCTTTAAAATAGGGCGCAACTCAACGCTCGAGCAAATCAGGGCGCCCCCCCCAGCAGAAGAGCCTGTCTATAGTTTTGCATATAGCGACCATTACCAGCAACTTTTCCTACGCAGTCCGTGGTTCTGTATTCCGACTGTGTAATTGGTACGGTTTCCAACTGTGTAACCATGGTTCTGTATTCCAATTGTGTAACCATGGTTCTGTATTTCAACTGTGTAACCATGGTTCTGTATTCCAACTGTGTAACTATGGTTCTGTATTCCAACTGTGTAACCATGGTTCTGTATCCCAACTGTGTAACCATGGTTCTGTATCCCAATTGTGTAACCATGGTTCTGTGTTCCAACTGTGTAACCATGGTTCTGTATTCCAATTGTGTAACCATGGTTCTGTGTTCCAACTGTGCAACCATGGTTCTGTGTTCCATATGTGTAACCATGGTTCTGTATTCCAACTGTGTAATTAATGGAGCCGAGGGGCTGGCATTATGATCCAATCACTTTATCTGATACACCATACCTGCATTCACTGATGCAGAACCCGGCATTGGCGAGTCTAATAGGGTGGATCTTGCTCCGTGAGAAACTGGGACTGAGAGGGTTGTTGGGGGTGGTATGTAGTGGCAAAGACGATGCACATGATTGCTGTAATGTAGCCTGAGTTCAATATCCTTTCTTTTTGTCTTCACTTGTTCCGCTGCAATTATCCACAATTTCCCTGCGCAGGTGCTGAGTATTGTTGGTGTGTTTTTACAGACGCAGCCTCCGTTCTTGTTCCCAGATAACATTCAGGAGGCAGAGGTATGGGAAGGACCTTTTGTGGGGCGTTTTTCTAGTGTGAATTGCTTTTGCATACTGTTTGCTTGTACATAGTGTTTTTCTGTCAGTGTAGACCAAAGCTCCGATGCTGGCACCACCATCTAAGCCTTTCACATTGTTAAGCATGCTTCCACAATAACAAAGTCGAACAAGACAATTACTCGAAAATTAATGCAGTGCAAGTGCTGTGTGTATGTAAGTTCATATATCCTAAACAATTGTCCGGTGATTAATTTACAAGTCCTTTATATACCTAGTAAGCATGAACATAGAGAGGCATGCACTACCCCTGTGCATGCCGAGAATATCTGACACCCAACCAGGGTGAATAATACACAAGTTTATGAACTGCTGTAAGCATAATGCTGCCTCTTGTGCATGGATGCAGAAAACACGAAAACATTACGCAGGCAGTGAAAATAACTCCCCACATTTAATTCAAGGAAAAGGAGCCATTTTAGTAACGGGTACTGTTGAAATCCTCCACCAAAAAATAAGAAAAAGGTCAATGGGGATCAGGAGGGTTGCAGGCTTGACCTTAAACCGGCTCCTGATGACAGCGGGTTATAGTACATGAACAATGCATGATTGCAGCTACACACCTGATTTGATCCGAAAGTTGCACACTTGATCAGCAACTGGTTAGCTACTGGAATTGATTTCGGTATGAATGTAGCTCTTTGCGCGTTTGCTTGTGAGCACCTTAAGATGCACTTTCGATCATCAATCTGGTCAGCTGCTGTATTAGTTACAAAGTGATTGTAACTCTTTGCGCATTTTCTTGTGCATCTACACATTTGACCAGATCCAAAAACAACACACGTAACAGCCACGCACCTATGAAATCTATGTCATCAGTGGATGTTTCCAACTAAGTTCATATTTGTGTGTGTGTGCGTGTGTGTGTGTGTGTTACGTTCCTCAAGGAGTGGGACAGCGGAAAGATAATTGGCACCGCTGTAGCACTTGCAAGGTGAGTTTGATCTTGAAGGTGAGTTCAAGCTTGAGTTGTTTTAACTGAAGTAAGTCTCATGCTTTAATTCTAAGCCACGTGAGGGAGCCCCTTACTGTCTGCTCGTTTGGCTGCCGTCAGCAGGTCTTTCCCAAGATGCGCATTTTTGTACAAGATTATCATGCTTGAAAATAGCATGCACACTTCCATATGTTAACCATGACAAGGCACTTGTACCCTCAAAATCACAAGCGCACATTGGTAGGCAAAGTAGTGATGACAGTGATTCCATAAGAACACAAATAAGTCACTCCTTTTCCTTAATCAATGTGGGGAGTGTTTTTTACCGCCTGCGTAGGTTTTTCATTATATCTCAGCTTTCCGGCTCAAGCCTATTCAGAGCCAAGACCTGATCACATATCCAACCTATACTTTTTATCCATCCTCAATTTCAAATAAATGCTCCTTTTTCCCACCAACCTCAAAGCTCAAATTAAAATCTGCCCCTTACTGAACGTACCTCGCCCCTTGTGCGCCATGCCCCTCTTATAAGTTACAATGCACGCATCACTTTCTTTAACACAGTGCACTCTGTGCTCACAGTGCTTTTTTGTCACTCTCCAACACAGTGCACTTATTGTGTCGCTTTCTCCAACACAGTGCACTTATTGTGTCACTCTCTCTCTCTCTCCCTCTCCCTCTCTCTCTCTCTCTCTCTCTCTCTCTCTCTCTCTCTCTCTCCCTCTCCCTCTCCCTCTCCCTCTCCCTCTCCCTCTCCCTCTCCCTCTCCCTCTCCC
>Ga0307948_1002506_pt1 | contig 13393 bp, 13 predicted proteins | sample OrgLakmetagen280_FD_201824 | JGI IMG/M metagenome (GOLD analysis project Ga0307948, IMG submission 201824) | Saline water microbial communities from Organic Lake, Antarctica - #280 | ecosystem: Environmental > Aquatic > Non-marine Saline and Alkaline > Saline | place: Antarctica: Organic Lake...
CTCCCCCCCCGTGAGCCTTGACGGCAGGCTCACCCACACCTCCCACACCCGCCGCCACAGCAAGGTTGTTCAGTTGGGAGGGTGTGGGCGGGGGCAGTGTCTGCCCCGCTTTCAACCCCCCTACACCCCCCCCTAGCCCAGCGGCAGCACCGCCGTAACCAGGGGAGGTCCCCAGCGGGAAAGTGGGGATGGGGGGGTAGGGAGAGGAGCTGGGAGAAGTAGTAGAACCACCCCCTGCCCCCCCCAGGGCTAGTGCAGTACCAACGGCTTCATAGAGGAGGGAGGGGGGGTGGGCTGTGGAAGCAGAGCTGTTGCTGGGACCGCCAGCAGTGAAGTAGTCGCCATGGTGGGGCTGCAGCAGGCCTTGGGAGAGCCCGCCACCTGCTGGTTGCACCAACATGTGCATATATGTGTGCTTTTGTATGGGTATGTGTGCATGTGTGTGTTTGTCTGTGCGTGCGTGTGTATGTGAGCATGTCTAATGTGTATGAGCATGCGTGTGTGCCTATGTATGTGCATAAAGACATGTGATCAGGGGAGCTGATGGATGCGAGCTACAAGTGATATATATGAGATTTTCTTGAGCGAAAGCAGGGAATTGTATTCCTGTTAAATTTTCTGACTTGAGGCCGAAGTTGTCAGGAGTACGATGGACTGCTCAGGTACAGCGTCCCATAAATTTGCAGCTACTTGCACTCACCCACATGCAATCATAGACAGCACCCAAAACTTTCTTGCACACACATACAAGCACCCAACCAAGCTTGCACGCACGCACGCATACACGCACATGAACACACACAGGCACACAAGGACACACACAAGGACACACACAAGCACACAGGGACACAAACACGGTAGCACTTACCAGTTCTGTGGCCACCAACTCCAGAGAGGACACTGCCTGTGCTGACAGCCTGGTGTTGACGTGAAGATAGCTGAGTCAAGCAATACGTGGTGAGGGCAGGCTGCGGCCGCACGTCAGGAGGGGAGGGCCAGGCTAATAGGGGGTCAAAGGGTAGCGGAGAGGATAAGGAGATTGTTGGAGAGCACGCAGAACTGGGCACATTGCGCAGCCTGTTATGAGGAAGGGTTGGTAGGGAGGAGGGTGGGGGAGGGTGGGGAATTGGGGAGGTTGTTTGTCAAGTTGAAGAACACAATTGTTGAGTGGCCATGGCCAAGCCATTGCTGGCTTGGATGGCGAGAACAGCACATAGTGAGAAGCAGGGAGCACAAGAGGTTCTGTGTCAATGCCAGCCAAACGAGGAACCAATCAATCTAAATGACAACATTAGCTATCCTATTATCCTATACATACCTTGCTAACAGTGCATTGAGGCGGTCAAGCTGCAAGCGCTCTCCCTGATCTGTGCCCCCTGGGTCTCGCACCATACGGTCAGACAGGAGGGACGCCGCTGCCTCTGCCACAGCCATCTTGGGCTGTGTTTGCGTTTGGTGTGTGCTGTGTGTTCTGCCTATTTCTTTGTATTTCTTTGTGTGTGTTTGTGTGTGTGTGCAAGTGTGTGCAAATGTGTGCAAGTGAAATGTCAGGAACAGGTGTGCGGTGGGTCACACAAGAGGGAGGAGGGAGGAGTATGCCTGTTTAAAATGAAGGCAAAAGGCTCAAAGCGGTTTAGTTCCAAGGGAAGATTTGAAGCAAAAACGGGAAAGAGGGGAGGAGAAGGACCAGTTACTCACTTTTGGACTCAAGCTGAATCGAAATAAGAGTAGAGCCTCAACAAACAAACAAATCAACATACTTTATTACATACACGCGCTCACCCCCAAAAGAGAGTTTTGCTTCAGCAGTCGCCTGCAACCAATACACACATACACTCAAGCAGGAACACGCACACGTAGATACACACCCGCAAGCAATTCATCAACAAGCACGCACACATCCAAGCAAACTCGGCACGCACCTGTATGCTCGCAATGGCAGCAGCATGCCTGGATGCCCCAGGTCGCAAGCTCGCCACCGCACAGCCGTGCAGCTGCTGAATCGCAGTTCTGAGCTGCTGCCAGTGGTGCTGAAGCTGCTGCTGCTGCTGCTGATGCATGGGAGGCGCTGCTGCTGCTGCTGCTGCTGCTGCTGCAGCTGCGGACGACACAGGGCTTGTTGATGCGCCCGCTGCAGGTTCAGCAGTGCTGCTGAGAGCAAGTTGGGGTAGAGAGGCAAGCTGAGCAGCGGCTACGGCGGTTGCTGTCACGGCAGCTGGCGTCTCTGGCAGCTCGCACACGTAGGTGGGGGCAAAGAGGGGCAAGAGAAGAGAATCGTCTGCCTGCGGTGTACGCGCAGGGTTGAGGGTTTGAGTAGATGAGAATGTTGACCACACAAATTATTGTAATCTAAGCAGGTGGCTCAAAGTAATTGGTAAACTAATTAAGAATGACAAAAAATGCACAGATGATGTGGACATATTTGCTTAATAAGAGTCACCTCGGTGATTCAGCTGAGGTCGAATGTGGCAATTGCACTTAAAAGATGCAAACAGGAAAGTGAGTAGATTGCGCTTAGTGGGAAAGGCATGCTGGCTATAGCGGTGGCCGTGTGTGCAATTGTGTGTATTTGCTTAATAAGAGTCACCTCTGTGATTCAGCTGAGGTCTAATGTGGCGATTGCAGTTAAAAGATGCAAACAGGAAAGTGAGTAGATTGCGCTTAGTGGGAAAGGCATGCTGGCTATAGCGGTGGCCGTGTGTGCAATTGTGTGCTCACCCTCATTTACAGTTAAAAATGCACACGCTCACCCATGTGTGCACCCCCACCCCCACCCCCACGCACCTTGCTGCCTGCACCAAGCCTGTGAGGCTTCAAGGGAGAGCTGTAGGCCCCAGATGCAGCCGTGGCCTGACGCAGGGCCTCGCTACGCTTCGCACGTGCCCCCACACTGCTCCCACTGCCGGCAGGCGCACTGCTCTTCAACATGCTGCTGGTGATGTTCCTGCCCCCTTGTCCTGCAGCGCTAGGCGAGGAGTTGGCGGAGCTTGCCGGCTTCTTTGCGGCCATCGCACGTGATGCCACGGCGGAGTGGCCTGGGGAAGGTAATGAGTGAGTGTGGATCATGCTGGTTGCTCAAGTGCATTTGTGTGTGGGTCATTAATGTGCGTACCGCACGTTAATTATATCACCGCCCCTAGGTTTTGGGTGGGGGCGGTGAGGGATTACTCATGAAACGGTGGTTATTATACATTTAATTCTAGGGGGGGCGATCCAAGGACAACAGTGGGAATTGTTTTTGAGTAAAGTGACGAGCAGTCAGGGAGCCCCCCCCGCTCTGCCTGCCCTTCTGCCCCAGATCTCGCCCGCCTGCAGCAGGGCAAGAGCGGATTGGGCTGAGCGAAAGGCAGAGGAGCGCAAGAACAAGAAGCAGCCATGCAGGCCTCGCAAACCTTGGTTTGCCCCCAAAGATTGTGTAGTTAGCATTGCATCGGCACTGCATTCTGTGGTTATGCAACAAATGAAGTTCAGACAGGGATGCAAGCATGCTCTCATGCAGCAGCAGAAATGACATGCACAGGCGTACACACGCACACACACACTCGCACACACTCTGGCACTCTTGCACACACACGTAAGCACGCACACTCTAGCTATAGCACCCAAGCAGCACGCAAAGCTAGCACACGCAAGCAGCAGCAGCAGTGACAGTGGCAGTGACAGTGGCTTCCATTTCCTCCTTGAGTACGTGGGAGTTGGAGGAGACCACACACAAATCCCCAGGGCTCCCAAAGCCCCTTTAAGACCCTTTAAGAGGGGGTGGTTGCTGAATGTTACCGTAATATAAATATTTCTAGGGGAGTGGTAGCTGATATTTTGGTAAAATATCTATTTCTTTTTGAAGGGGGGGGTAAAGTACATGTACGTACGGTAAGTGTGATTGCCTCAAACATCCCTCCTTCCAAACAAGGCAGTTACGGTCGCTTCACAGTGCTGCCAAAAGTAAGCACCTGCCGAAGGCTGAGGCAAGCCTGGAAGTTGGTGAGGAGGCTCAGTAGCAAAGGCTGGGCTGCGTGCACCATCGCGTGGAGCACTCGTGGCAGTGTGGTCCTCGGGACCACTGCTGCTGTTATCACTGCTGCTGCCCCCCCCTTCCCTGTCATGCCTTGCAGTCCGCCTGTGGCTCCTGCCTGCGTGGTGTGCGCTGCCTGCTTTGCTGGCAACGGCAGTGGTGCTGGGGTGAGCGTGTGAAGATGCTGATGCACGCGCCACAGCTGCCTGCACGAGCATAGGCACCCGGGCTCCTTCTTCCTCCTCCTCACCCTCTTCTTCTGCAAATGTGGCGTGGCGTTGTGAACAAGAAAAGCAGTGGGCGTGGATGTATGTACGCAAATATGCACATGCGCGCACGTGCGCGTGTGTTTGCATGTGTGCATGTGTGTGTGTGTGTGCATGTGTGTGTATGTGTATGTGTGAGGAGGCAGGGAGCTGCTGATGCTGCATTATTGCTTAGATTTTAGTGTGTGGTTGCCTGAACTCTCTTGCGCGTGTGTATATATGAGTGTTAATGTTAATGTGTATTTGCCTGAGAGGTAAGCATGTAAAGGACGTAAAGCTGCGTGCTTAATCACCCACACGTGCATTTGAGTTGTGTGACCTGTTTAGGCCTCCATTGATGCGGACAGAGCAAAAGTAGGAAGGTATAAAGTGCAGTGCTGTACTTGATACACAGTTTACCCCTGTACCCAAGGGGACCGCCCCTGAGCCTTAAGATCTGGCAGCCCTTCTCACCTGCTTGCTTGAGACAGGCAGCCAATGCAGCCTCGTCGCCCTGTGCGAGCACGTACGCCAGCCTACTCCCGTTGGCTGCCCCTGCGCCTTGATGACTCTGGTTGGATTCCACCAAAGGTAGCAGCTGTGCATACACGTCTGCAGCAGGGAGAGACCTGGGAGGGGAGGAGAGGCGCACACACACAGAAGTAATTCTGTCCAGCAAATTTTTTTGTCGGTGGAGATGGAATTCATTTCGTTTTTTTATTTCAGAATGGGCTCAGAAGGTGCAAACAAATTACACAGGGAGTTCAGGTCACCCCTGTTGAGATTAGGAAATGATGGCGGCAGTGATCTGATCATAACCCATTGGTAGACTGGCACATCAAGGTGACTGACTGCGCACATACCGAGCGACAGCGTGTGTTTTGCAGGGTAAACTGGGGTCATAGAGGTACATGCTGCTGCTGTCCGTGGTGGAGATTTCAAAGATAGGAAAGTGGAGCGGATGAGGGCTTTGGCAGCTGTATGCCGATCAGCTGAAGGACCCCTGCGGCTGGGAGTCACCTTATTGTAGCCTAATTTGACCTCTATTGACAGCTGCCGTTTGCACACAGTAACGCTCTTGTGCAGTGGTTTTATGGCTTGCTGACTGTCATTAGAAGTGCTGAAACACCTGTCCCAGCTCCCCCCTTTCTCACCTGGCAGCTGACGCAACAAAAGCAATGGCAGCGTAGCGCACAGCAGGCGAGGAGTGGCGCAGTAAGGGAGCCACCTACGTGGCAATTGTGGAGGAAGAAAGGCAGGGCGTGCGTGGAGGTAAAAAAAAAAAAAGCCACCTGCGTGGCATGCGTGGAGGGAAGTGCTGCAGTACAGTGCTAGGTTGATGTTGTTCCCTTTCTTCAATTGCTACATTTTTCCATTGAATACAGTGTGCGAGTGCCTGCAATGTGAACGTGCGTGTGCTGGACACTGACATTCAGGTTCTAGGAGAATTCAGGGTTACATTGTGTTTGCCACACCCAAATACACACAAAATGCCGTCCTGTTCCGTGCCTTTCCCCTGAGCTAGTTTTATAAGTGCGATGCAGCTTTGAATCACGAGCACATACATACACACCAGGGACGTACTAGAAGCACGATACTCTTACGCATAAGACAGTTGACACGCGAAAGAAGTAAGCGCACCTTGTGGGCTGCTGCCAATAAGGAGCGCTTGCGCAGGTGCTGAGCCACGGTGCCCATGCAGCGCACGGCATCGCACACCACGGCAGCCTCACTGTCTGTGAGGGCCTGTGTGCAAGAGAGCAAAATACACATGGAGGTGGAGCCAAGCTTGGCAACATTTCTGTGTCATACCAATGTAGCAACGGGCGTGTTTTTCAAGGGATTTCAAAAGAACCAGGACTGGCAAGTTTTGCTGCACCATCAATTTCTGTGGTGAGGCAAAAGCAATTGTGGATACCACAGGAATCAGTAATGCTTGCAGAGCGCACGTGCGGCACATAACTTGGGTGCCGATGACAGTTAAATATTTTACACAACGTCACCTTAACCTGCCTGAATTACCCATACTAACTTCGTACACATGAGAAACACAATAACAATTTCCCGTACACACAAATATGTATCCGTGTGAGCACCACGTCCTGCCTAAGCAACATACTCACACATACCCGTACACACAAAATAGCAGCATACCTCATCAACATAAATCATACACAGCAATTAGTACATCTTTTGGCGTGAAGCTCCCTTGATCTGGAACACCATATTCAAGCTATGTCAACAAATCCCTTCAAAGCTGCAGCCGATCTTCTGCACTCAGCATTTCACCAACTATCACGGCTGTACCTAGTCAAAAGCACATGCACCCTCACCTGCTCCAAGCAAGGCAGCAAGAAGACGTCCAGTGATTCTCTGCCGGTGTGTGGGGCGATGGCCGCCACGGCATGAAAGAACGCAGACCTGTGAACACCAAAACACTGCTTGCATTAAGACGGACAACTACCTTTGCAAGGTACCACCAAGTCAAATTAGTTACCTGAAATGTGGGTTACAGGTGGCCCAAAACTCTGTCTTTGAAGAAAGTTACCGTCAACTGACAACTCTTCCTGCCAACCCTGATTCAGCCTGTTCCACATTGCTACGCTTACTCTATCAGCACAGCCAGCTGCTGGGGTAGCAAGATGGCGGTGTAGATATGCTTTTTAATTGCACAAAACTCCCAACCGTGAGGAGCTGAGCATGAGCTTGGCGCCAAAACATGCAGCCCCTTCCCTACCAAAACACACCCACCGTAGTTGCCATTCGCTAGCATTCAGGCACGTGATGATGAGAGGAAGTAGGGCATCGTTCAGGTCGCTGCGGCCAAAGAATACAGCCAGCGGTACCTACCCGACAAAAACGTGGTGTGTGGCAGTTTAGATGCAAGTATGAATCCAAGGCCATCACTGAAAGTATAAAGGATGATGAACGTATGTACACATGTGCACTTGTGTATGTGTGTGTGTATGTCTGTGATGGGTACCCACGCTGCATGCTGTTCTAGTGCCTGTATTGGGTACGCACACACGCAAGCTGTGTCTACTGTGTGTGCATGATAGAATCACATATCTGCTCAAAGGGTTTTGGGTGGAAGGCAGGTTGTAGAAATTAGTTCAAGGCCCACAGTTCTGCATCCTTGACAATTTAGTGTTATGACACATATGCCTGGACTCATGCAGTGGCACACCTATTGCAAAAGCACAAACACACATGTGCTTTGCCTGCCCCTTTCTTGATCGTTTCACAGTATGTCAAGGGGTGGGAGGAAAGTTTTGGTCGAGTCAAAACCCCTACTGCCTTACCGCGTGTGCAAGCAGACTGCGTTTGACCTCTGCTGTGGATTTGACGCCTGTGATGAGCTCCAGCACCACCTTCTCCACCAGCATTCGTACCAGTGCCAGCTCACCATCAAACCTGAAGAAAGAAGGCGGATAGGTGTGGAAAGTGAGCGGTGAGCTGCAGTGAGCCGTATGGTTTTGTGCCTCTCAGCAACAGGTGAGCAGGAAAAGCGTTGGAAAACAGTTGCATACCTAGTAAGCAGCGGACTCATTGGGTTGTTTGCACGTTGCCAAATACAGGTTGCAGGCGTACAGGTTGCAGGCATGTCATTCCATTTACATGCACACTACAGAATAAGGTGTCCAAAACACATCACGCTCTCTTATAACTTGCAACAAGAGACAGAGCTTTCCAATGCACAGCATGCGGAACTTTCGCCAAACCTAGGAAGCCAGGGGTTGTCAGCTGGAATGCAACCTTTTTACAAACACATGCGCACTCACTCATACATGCACGTAGCCTCAAACACACACATGCACACGTAAATTCCACAAGGCTACAGTGCAAAGGTATAACAAACAAAACACACCTCACGGGCGCAACCTCGGCCGCGGCTGCTGCTGCTGCAGCAGCGTTGGCTGCAGCAGCAGCTGCCTCAGTCACAGCAGTAGCAGACTGGTGATTGCCCTCTCCCGTCTCTCCATCAGTAACCTGAGGCAGCTTGGCGTGGGGCGTGGCTGCCTGCTCTTCTTGCTGCTGCGGCTGCTGCTGCTGCTGCTGCTGCCATTGCTCTTGCTCTGCTTTCTGGTGCTGGATTTCCACGGAGGTGTCCACCACCCTGTTGCCTGCTACACAGGAGTTTTGAAATGGGAGGGCACTGGTTGCAAGATTACGAGGGAGGGTGCTGTATTGAGGAGATGCTACCAATGCATGCATTGTCTCATGTCACACAATCCATTTCATGTCAACAGATACATGGCCGCTACAACTTTGTGAATAGGTTTCAACAAACTGCTTCGATACGCCCACACTGCTCTACTCCTTGGCACGGAGGGCGGATGCCTTCCACACAGTCTCAACCTCATGAATGGAATGCCCAAAGGACGAAGTGTGCAGATGATGGCGCCTGTTCCTTTACAAGGCGTGCAAGGCGTAAGAACAGACAGAGTTAAGGCCAGACAGAGGTACATGCACGCACCTTCAGCCTCAGACACTGACTTGGCTGCAGCCGCCAGCACTGCTGCTGTATTGGCTGCGTCTGCTGCTCTTTGTGTGACAGCCGCCTGCTGCAGGTTGCTAGCATGCTGGAGGCGCATGAGGTGCAGGTGGGCAGCAGCAGCTAGGCGGGTGATGCCTGCAGCATACTCGACCCTCACGGATTCCTCTGGGTCGTTGGGGAGGAGGGACAAGGAGGGCAGCACGTAGTCTTGAAACACCTTGGCGTCACTAGGGGGAATGACCTGGCAACAAAAAGAAAGACAAGCAACCGCAGGTATAAGAATAAGGGAGGAGGGAGAGGAAGGGAACGCTTTGAAGCATTTTAACATCACTGCAGGGGACAAGCAGAGCAAAAATTTAATAACAACTCTGAAGCTGTGGCCAGTGTGAGCTCCAGCTTAAAAGTTCCTTGATGCACAGTGGTGCTTGGCAGGCTGCAATTTATACTACGCAGCGCAATACGCCTCACCATGTACAGCAACTAAAATGCCCAACAACACACCTGCACGCTGCACATGGCCTGCACCAGCGCCCGTAGAGCCAAGCAGCGCACACTGGAGGAGGCATCGGAGAGCAGCGTGGCAAGGTAGGGAACCACACACTGCATTGTTACAGGTAAATGCATGGATTCAGTCTCGCCTCGGAGGAGTCGCGTGGACAGTGGAGACGCTGGCCAGATCTAAGGAAATCATGATATGTACGCACATGGCAAGCACACCGTCAAAAAGCATATGCGCGGACAGTTTGAGGTAAAGAAAAGATGAAAGAAGGTAAAATAGAAGGGACGACGTGGGAAGGGGGACTAGACTGCATAAATTATGAAAATGCTCTTCATCATTACAACAGAGCACAAACCTGTTCAGTGGAAATGTGCGCGGGCAGTTTTGGTTAACACACTATTTTGTTGGGATGAGCACATGCATGAGTGAATCTGCTGACTGCATCAAACGGCACTGTGTTCATGAGGTAGGTCACACGCCTACGCACCTGAAGCCTGACATCATCATCGCACATGGCAGAGGCCTCAACTAAAAGGCTGATGGCGGAGAGCTGCAAGGGTAAGGCACAGAGGAGAGCAACATCATTGGGCAATACCCAAGCAGAAGTGCTCAGTGTATGCAGTTCCTACCTCAACACAATGCACTTAACGATTAGAAAAAAGCAAAGGCACCGGTGTATTTCCATATGAATTACTAGGCTGCCTTCAAAACTGAAGCCACGGTTGGAGCGGCTCTGCAAATTAATGCTGAATGACATGCGGTATACGCATTGATGGATGGACAAGCAGATACATGCAAATCAATGTGCCTTTTAATACTTGCAAATACAGGCACGTCACCGAATGTTTCAGACACGCACATAACACATACATGTGTGACAACCAATGCGGTATGACGCCCTGCTTGCAAGGCAGCATCCACTCACCCACCCACACACACACCGCGCCACCCACCCACGTCCATACTCCCGTGGGTACACCCACCTTTGACTCTGTCAGCCTCGCCCCCCTGAGCTGGCTGCACAACAGCACCACTACCACGACCATGCCCTCCCCCTTGGAGCCTTGCCCCCTTCCATAATCACACTTATCATGCCTGCACCTTTCCTCTCCCTCCCCTTCCCCTCCGTCCTGCATGAAGGCACCCACACGACCTCCCACGTTGAGGGCACCTATGCGTGCGTACTCTGCACCCACAGACCCTCCTCTGTCTGATGCACACTCCCCAAGCAGCATGCGGCCGTGGCTGGAAGGAGCTGGACTGACCTGTGTGTGTGTGTGTGTGTGTGTGTGTAGGGCAAGGATAGGGGCGCAGAACAGGTTCAGAGACTATTTCAAAAATAGAGGTTTTGCGTGTATTGGTGAGCTGGTGACCTTTAAAAGTTGGGAGGACGATGGAGAGGCAAATGCTGTGCATGCTCACGACTTCCGTCAAATTGACTGTCGGTCCAGGCACCCAACCTGTTGCATGTGTACTAGATACCATCAAGGTAACCCCTACCAAATGTACGCCGTGCACAACAAAGAATCACAGGGGGAAATATGCGCTGGCACACATTACACAAGAGTTATTACATACCGAGCGCACTCCTTGTCCGACACCTGATTGTAGCGTTTTGCCTGTCATCCACTCACCTGCACGTGGGCTCGCGTAAGGGAGGGGCTGTCGGGTTGGGTGTCCAGCTGCGTCAGGGGGGGGCTAGTGTGACTGGAGGCCATGCTGGTGAGGTGCGAGGAGGCTAGAGGGAAAGAGGAAGGAGGCGAGCGACACACAGCCTCTCCCCTTCCACCAGCACCCACATCCCCCACACCTGTCTCCCTCCCTCCCCCACTTCCTCCAGAACCAGCGTCCTGCCTCACATCTAGTCCCTCCCCTTGCTGCCCGTGCCTTGCGCGAAGGGCAGGGGCAGCGAGGTCGCTTGAGAAGCTAGGGTGCAAGCTGCCGCCTTGCCGGTGCCGCCGCCGATGCCACAGCCGCCGGCGGGCGTGGCTGTCAGGCTGGCAAGATCTGCTCCAAGCCAGACCACCATCACGCTCGTACACAGCAGAGCTAGCTCCCTGCACTAGCACGCCCTGGTCGGTGCCCCCCAGCTGTCCCTCTATTGAGTGCGACCTGTCTGCACGGCAGCAGTACTCCCAGCCTGCCTCTCCAGGGCCTTGGACTCCATCGCTGCCAGCAGCGTTGTCTCCAGCTAATACCCCTTCTGCCAATTGCCACCCTGCGTCGCCCCACATCCACCCGCCCTCCCCTTTGCTTGGAGGTAACCCAACCTCCTCCTTGACCTGAAACGGGTGCAGCACCTGCCTCTGCCTTTCTCCAGCTTTGTGCTGCTTCAACAATGTAGCTTGGACCCCCTCCATCCCTGCTGCTGCGTCAGAGGCACGGGCGGTGCCGCTCGTCACACCACCCTGTGGGCTGTGTTCCGTGGCAACAGGTGGCTGTGGCGATGACAGAGGTGGTGATGGTGGCGGTAATAATGTGGCGGTTAACAGAGGTGGGGGGGCATGGCGCATGGCGTGCAGCACCTGAGGTGCGTGGGGGCTGGTAGGCGCCCAGGGCTCCTGCTCTCCTGCTGCTGGGTCACGGACCTGTGAGTACGTGCGTGTACGTGTGTGTAGTTGTTTGATCGAGTCAGTAGTAAACAAGAACCAGGAGTTAGTACGCAAGTGTGTGCATGGACGTTTGCAAATATTAAAGGGTTGTTTGTGTGTGTGTGCACATATGTGTTAGTGCATGTGCGTACGTGTGAAGTGCCAAAGGGTAATTGCCTGCAAACGCTGCGTTCATTGCCAAATTTGTGTGCGGCAAAAATCAAGGAAATTGACCTCACCTGACACTCTATAAGAGGTTTATTGAAATATCCAGCATGATGGCATGCACCCAAGGACTGTTTACCTGCCATTCGTAGCAGAGGTCCGTCACAGACTCCACGTCAGATCCGCCTAAGTGCCGGCCTTCCCCGTGGCAGCTCTCAGCTTCATCAAGCATAAACAGCGCGTCACCGCTGCTGCTGCGCTGGCGCTGGGCTGCAGGCAAGAGGTGCGAGCAAGCGCGTCTTGCATTCATTTGAACGAATTCTGCATCTGAGAGCACTTGAGTTTCAGCAGCATATCCATATAGCTCAACCCTTTATACAAAGCACAGCGCAACTTATGTTTCAAATTAATATGAGCCATTTTAAAGTTGCCACGACTATGTACATACAGGTCCTGGACAGAGTTAGGGAAGGAGAGTACCCAATCACATTGATGTGCTTGTCGGGGTGGCCAGACCCATGTGTACAGATCATGTGACCAGTATCCAAGGAATGTTTGCTTCAAGTTTTGTGTATACACTGCACAACCTATTAAGTATGTGCACTGCTCTGACGACCACGGCTGTGCAGGTCATCCAGTGTATACTTGTATAAAAAATTCCTGCCGCCCTTAGCAAATGTCTCCCACACACCTACCCTGCATCGTGTGCATCAGACGTGCAGCATCATCAAGAAGGTCCCCAACGAGGCTCACCCCTCCTTCTCTGTTGCTCTCGTTCTGAGGCACCTGCTCCAGCGTGAACAAAGAAAAAGGTGAGGGCACTTGAAAAAACGTCGCAGCTGCATGCGTAGTTTTTCTTTTTTCCAGGGATGGGTCATACGGACTTTTGAGACGTCCCATACGGATTAATACGCTATTAATACGACATACGCGTATAATACGCAAACGTATTTTTGCTATTTTTGGGGGTACCCTGAGCTTGCACCAACCAACCTCCAACCACCACGAATTGTCCCCCAGCCTCCAGAACATTATAATGCCTCCTGGTAAAGACCCTGAGTGGCATCGTGTTGTTGTTATGGGACCGAAGGGGCAGATTTACGAGATGCCCTGGCAGGGGGGGATGCCGGATGCCAGGATTCCGAGATTTCAGCAGCGGTGCCCCCCGCATCCGCGAGCACTTCATGAGGCAGAATCCCGGCGTAGGTGTAGCAGCATGCAAAGCTGACCCGGCAGGAATCCTCAGGGCGTAGTCGCAGCGCTCGCTAGCAATGGGAGAAATTGCCGACGCTAGCGCTCAGAGGGAGGAGCATGCAGGAAAAGAGAGGCACCTGCACAGGACTACAGCAAGCACATCAGCAGCAGCATCTACACAGTCATTGG
>Ga0307948_1002511_pt1 | contig 13377 bp, 14 predicted proteins | sample OrgLakmetagen280_FD_201824 | JGI IMG/M metagenome (GOLD analysis project Ga0307948, IMG submission 201824) | Saline water microbial communities from Organic Lake, Antarctica - #280 | ecosystem: Environmental > Aquatic > Non-marine Saline and Alkaline > Saline | place: Antarctica: Organic Lake...
CCTCTCCTTGTATATTTAGTGTGCATATACAGCTTTGCAATTCTCAGTCAAGTTGCCTTCCTCCTCTTTGCACACACAGACACAGACACATGCACACACGCACACATGTACTCACGTGCACTAAACACGAACATGCATATACACACACAGTGCTTGTCGAAGCGCTGCAGAATCTGAGGCAGGAGCTGCAGCAGCTTGGCAGTAACCTTGTCGTTGTTACAGGCCCTTGGAGTGAAGCTATTCCTACCCTAGTGAATCAGGTTTCTGCTGGGGCGGTGATTGCAGAGGAGGAAGTAGAACACCTGTGAGTGTGGGTGTGAATGGGTGCATGAGATAAGTGTTTGGGTTTTTGCTATGGCACAGTACTTATTGGGTGTTAGAGCTCCATGCTCAAGCAGATGTGTGTGAATGTAAGGAATCTGTGCTTGGTCGTGTGAGTTGTGAGAGAGCAAGCGGAGGAGCTCATTGTGACAATGAATACACATCATTCCAATTATGTCCAACAGTGAACAAACCTCTGATTCGCAAATTGTTAAATCTCACATATTTTGTGCTGTGGTTGTGGATTACTAGGGGATGGTGCGGAGCAATTGTGGAAGTACACAACATAGTTTGTGTATGGATTCCTTTTATAAATTTATGCATAAGCTTGCTTCCAAACTGCGCCCAAACACACAAGTTCCACTCTATGGACAGACTGTTGGTACAGCTCACAGCAGATGGCATGCACACACGCACACACACACAGACATGTGCGTGCACACGCACACACACACACACACACTTAATTATGTACTTACACAGACATATGCTCATATTAAAACCATTACACAGGCGCCAAGCTTCATTGGATGTGCTTGAGAGTATGGCAGCTCAAGGAGTGCTTGCTTACAGTTGGTCTGCTGATGTTTGGCCTCGCAAATCCTTCAAACCCAACTACCGAATATGGAAACAGCAGCGTCCTGAACACAGAGCTCCCTTAAGCGCACCAGCACGTGTTGCTCCTTTGCCTGAGGGTCTTGATGCAGGTGTGTGTGTGTGTGTCTATGTGTGTCTGTGTGTGTTTGTGGGTGTGCCTATGTGTGTGATTGTGTGTGCAGCATTGTGTTTGCAGATACTTCTATTCAAAGCATGGCTCTGATGAATGTGTTTTGTGCGCATTGCGTGCATCCGAGTTATATGTCACAGAGATGTATAAAAGGCAGAAGCTGCCCTCTACATTGCTCGCCCAAGATACGTCAGCAGAGCGTGCGTGTGATTTCGTTCACAGTTCCAGCACGAAATAAATGCTAATCTGCAAGCCACTCCCTCCTCCAGGAGAAATTCCCAGTGCATCAAAGCTGAGGGAGGCTCTACAAGCGCACCTTGCATCTAAGCAACCCCATCCAGTCATCAGCGAGATGGCAGCTGTCAACCAGAGCACAGCAGAGCAGAGCGTGGAGAGCCAGGTGGGGAAGGGTGTGTGTTAAATGAATATTGTCAATATATATCCACCTAACCTTTGGGAATTACTGATTCAGCTCGTAAAGCCTATTATTAAGCCTCTTTTTAAGCCTGGTAGGCTTGAAGCTAACAAGCCAAATAGGTGCGTGAGTGTGGGTACAAAATCAGGCACATACCAGGGTATTATATTTGACCCATGCACTTGTGCCCTGACTGCGCCAGATGTGCAAGGCATTCACAAGCTCCACATGGGGCCAAAGCTGGCGCTGAATGATGGCTCCCGTGAGGAGCGCTATCAATCATTGGAAACAAAACAAACTACCTCATACCATTTTAAAGTACCACTACTGCTACTCATACTGCTGAGCTCATTGTTTTGAGCATCAACTGTTTGGATGTGATGCGCACCCTTACATCATGCTTCTTTACTCTTGGTGCTTCTGATACAAAGTGATGAAAATGTGCTTTGCATTAAACAGCACTTGTGCACATGTGCTTGTTTAGCAGAGCCACTACGCACACGAATCACGGTGTGGCAAGGCCTGCCACTTTAGCCGTTTGCTCAATAACATGTTGTGCATGTGAAATTTGATTAGTATGTGCTCCTGCTGTCTATGTATGTCAACACGTGTGCTCACAGCAGTGACTTCCAAGAGAGGATTGCACTTGCAACACCGTGCAGAATAACATGGGAGCTTAATAATTTAGTGTTTGCAAATAAGTGTGAACCTGCCAAACAAATTCCAGTCAAGGTTGCAACAGGTGCTACAGTTGGTGGATCATCTGAAGTGGGTCACCATTTAAATTACAGGATTCCTTGCGTTTTCAGCAGTTCCTCTGCTGCTAGCTTGCCCCGTGACAAAAATACCTTTCCCTTTGTCTACTAGAAATGTGCTGATCATGGCTTGGACGTATGCCAAGCATATAGCTTGACCTGCTGGTCACGTCACATAACTTCACACCACACCACACCACAACACACCACATACATTACACCACAGGATGCTAAACTGCTGCTGTCAAGTGGCCGGAAGTGGCTGTCTCTGCTGCAAAGTTACCTGAACTCCGCACGATCAGGTGGCACCATTACCCTGGGAAGTGTCAAGCCAGAAGAAGACACCGCGGCAATGAACGCTAAACAGGTGAGTGATTCACAATTTTGCTACTTGTTTTCTTTCAGCCACACATGGTTTGCTTTGATGCCACGCACCTATAGCTTGCGCGGTTAATTTCCACAGCTCTGGGGGTTTGTGTTGAGAGGCTTTGCTGAAGTCCTCGATACCTACCTGCGATGATTTTTGAGGCAAGAAGTCGGCACCAGCTCATTGAGAACAGCAACACTATACTGCACATCCTACTTTGCGTCGGAGCTTGTGAAAAAGATGTTAACAATGCCGCCCATTTTCTATCCATCTCCATTTCTTCTTGCCCACCACTGCATTGTTCCAGGTGGCCAGCATGGTGAAGCAGTTTGAGACTCCAGCCGCTGAGGGAGTTTCCTTCCCCAAGCTATTTTCCACAGCAATGGTCCTAGGTCTCTTGTCAAGGTGCTTGCCATACATTACTACTCGCCAGGAGCTCGTGCATTTCACCATGTAATCGAATATTTTCTTCCCCAAATTCTGCGTATGCACGTGCACGTGTTGTACATGAACCAACCCTGTGTGCAATTTACCTTCTATTGAGATTACGGTATTGGCAAGTCTCCTATTCCTTTCTTGAAAAGTACAATGTATCCATACTCCATCCAGGGTTACAACGTATCCATGGCATCCATGCATGTGTGCTCTCGTGTACGGTTTTTAAGCGTTCCTGTGTATAGTACGTGTTATGACATGCGTGCATACCATTGTATAACATCGAAAACCTCACAGCAAAGCATTTTTGTTCCAGCAGTACTTGAACTCCCCCCTGACTCTTTTGAATTATTTTCCATTGGATAAATGAGAATACGCATAATGCTTCTCCCCCAATCCCACATTTTCGACCTTTCCCATTGCTTACTCCCTCTCCCACCCCTCCTGCTCCCACAGTTCCACTCTCCTTCCACTCCCTATCACGTATCCACATATTCCTACTTGCACACTCTTGCTTACACACCCACACCCCCACTCCCATTTCCACACCTCAAAGGAGGCGGGCATTCCACGAAGCCATGCTGTGTGGGCCCAGTTTGGCAGACACTTTACCTCCTAAGGCATGCAGTTTGGCAGCAGAGAGTGCAGACTTCCATTGGCATCTTGCACGAGAGAACCAGCCTTGGCCATTTGAGATGCCTGAAAGCGTGCAGCGCAAGCACTGGAGATGGCAGGGCTTCATGACTGGTAGGAGTGGGGAGTGTGCCTGTGTTTGTGTATGTGTGTATGTGTGTTGGGAATACATGGGGAGATTGGAGTGAATAGGAGCTGCATCTAAGGGGACAGTGGGGTGAGTTGGGGGTTAAGAATTGAAAAGGGTGGGTCTGAATGAGTAAGAATAGGTGACATTTGAAGTGTGTTGTTCATGTTGTTTTTGTGGATGAAGGTGTGCATTTGTGGATGTGTGTGTATGTGGATGTGTGTGTGCATTGTTCATTAAATACGAGCGTACACAGCCTATAACGTGATCTGGCGGTTGAGGAATTGTGTGACATTTTACTAATTTGAGTCAGATGTAATGAGGCTCTAGTACAATAAACCTGCTGTATCAGGACCTTTGTTGTAAGCGCAAGGTGCTCCATGCTTTGTTGCATTGTCTTACTAGCATTGCTGCTCACTTTGGTTTTCTAATTTGTTGAGTATTTTGTGTACGGCCACCAAATGGATGTAAAATATTCCATGCTTGCACACAGACTATTGTGAGGCCAAACCTGCAGCTGGTGCAGCAAAGCCTGGTGCCCCTGCCATCCTGCTGGTTCATGGTTTTGGGGCGTTTGGGTAGGTGTGTGTGTGTGTTCGTGTGTGTGTGTGTGTGCGAGTGTGTGTGTGTGAGTGTGTAGGTGTGTCTGTGCTTGTGTGCCTGTGTGTATGCACACGCGTGTGTACTTGTGTGTGAGTGTGTGAGTGTATATGCAGGGATGCAGTGGTATGCGTACACATTTGCCTTCCTGTTGCATGCACGCTGATCTTCTCCAGCAATTTACATCTGCTGTCTTTTTCCTTCCCCTGCGAGAACTCCTCTTGAAGGCCCGCTTCCTCCCCCTCCTGCTGAGCCTGTACCTGCAAGCGCAATGAAGCTCTGCACACTGCTTCTGCACAGCTTGATAATACATGAACTATCTCCCCTACTGTCCCAAATCTAAACTCCCTTCAAAACTATAGCACAGCTACAATATAGGCGCAAATGTTCTGTTCTTGTTTGAAACCCGCATACATTTTGAAACCCTGTGCAAGCAACCTACAGTTAATAAAAGTATCCTTGCAAGGCACCCGCAATGCTTTGAAATTCCCTGAACTTCACTGATGCTCTCACCCAGCAGCAAAAGCAGTAGCAGGAAAAGTTACAAAAATCAATGGAAAAATGGCAGAGGGGGTCGACGAAGGCCTGAAAAAGGGGTACTTTTAAAATGTGAATTGCGTATGGGCGCCCCAGCTAGCAACAATCAAGCTCAGTACCCAGAGGTACTGCTGATAGCACTTGAGCTTGAATGTTGCCAGCTGGGGCAAAAATGTCTGTTTGCCTGCGGCGTGAACCCAAAATTTTACCGCCATTCTCTCATATCACACCACCCACTGACCTGATTTGTGTCATTTTTATATGAATCGTCTAAATTTCAATAAAGAAGATCATTGCAACAAAAATGGGGCAAAACGACCCAGTAGTTGGTCGGATACTCCATTTTGGCCCATTTCCCTTTGAAAAAATTAACAAAAGGGGTGCCAAAAAGGTGGAAAACCAACCTTCTCCAGATCTACTCTTTAATACCCAGGATGAGTTGGTATAATAAAGCAAGTCCTCCTGTCTTGTTTTGGGATGAACAGGGGCTCTGGTTGGGGAGTGGTGGCCTAAAATGTGAAAACTCAGTGCCAAAATTTGAACGGGAATCCCACCCAGACCACTTGGGTGGCCCGATGGACCCCAAACTTTGTGGACCATCTAGTTATGTTCATCAAACATGGTCTGCATCAAAAAAGTCACATTTCAGGACATTTGCTCTGTCGACCCCCTCTGGAAAATTGGAAAATGAATGCATTCAAAGATATTGACCATCACACACACTTGCACATAGAGACCACTGGAGGGCAAATATGCAGCCTTTGGCCGACCAGGGCTACCACGTTTTTGCCCCTACCTTTCCAGGGTGAGTTGATAAAGTAATAAAGGGTAATGTCTGTCCGTTCCCTTTGGGGTTGAGCTGATATAGGAATCAGGACTGATTGCTGCTAAATCTATTGTTCTCATACTTGCTCTGTTCTAAAATGATGTGGGGATCGGTCCATTGCCTGTATGCTTAGTCCTGACTACTTCTTTATTTTCTGCGTAGAATGGTTTGCCCATGTTTCCTTCGCTAAAACGCAAACAAATCCTGCTTTTGTGTTGCTGGTGGGCTGTGGAATGCAGCACATTCGTAAGGGCCTTGCATTTTGTCAAATCTTCCTCCACTCGCCACAGGCGCTTTTTGAGGCAATTCACAGCAAACACGACCTCTCAATGACTGACTTTGAATTGGCGTTTGGCCACAACTGGGGAACCAACAGCACTGATGCTACAAAGTGTGACCTGTTTGAGCGCTTCACATCTGTTTGAATGCTTCACATCTGTCACACCTGTTTGAATGCTTCACATCGGTTTGAACGCTTCACATCTGTCACCTTTGTTTGAACGCTTCACATCTGTGCGGTTGGCTGTTTTGTAATGCAGGTTTGGAAGGAGTGAAAAGGCTGCAGTTCCTTATTCCCAAGTGCTGTGGAGCGACTATCTCAGGTGAGTCAGGTTAAGGAGGTATGTCAGCACAAATCAGGATGCCATGAGTAAGAATGGTGCACTTTTCTTTGGTAAAATACTCGTTGAGCCGCTGCATTCAAAGCAGGCAAGCGTACAGCTGGACCCTCTGCATGGTGCATTTGTATAGTAAGCCATTTGCTTATAAGTAAGGGTGTGCCAGCCTTTAGTCGAGGCTCGACGTCACTGCCTCGTCGAGCCTGGACGTCACTGCTGTCAAAGCTTAGATGGCATGTGTGGGTGTGGGTGTGGGTGTGGGTGTATCTGTATATGTGTATGTGTGTGTGTGTGCGGGTGTAAATATGTGTGTGTGTATGTGTGTGTATGTGTATGTGTGTGTGTGCTTGTGTAGGGTGTTTGTTTTTTGGGGGAAATCAGGGGAAGTTCCCTGGAAATTCCTAAGAATTGGGAAAACCGACCGCGTTTTTTGTAGAATAATATCAAGTACTGTAAATGCAAAAATGGCACATCACGATGTCATAGTCTTGTTCAGGTGTTCAGGGAAGTTTCAGATTTTCAATTCTTGACGCCCCAAGATGGGCAGTCTTTTCTTAATATTATCGCTGGCAAAATCATACACCCTAGTTACCCATGCTTACTTATAAGTAGTTGCTTGGGGTAATGATAAAAATCTTTACTCAGGTGTTTTGAGGTCGTATCATACATCCCTGTGCAATGAGGCACAACAACAAAAGTATGATGTGCCTCATCGCTTCATTCCTTAGAATTGTAAGATCTTTTACTCACAGTCAATGTGGTACTGCCAATGGAGCCAGCTGGCTCTGCAGTAGCCCATGCAAATTTTCCTTACTGATGTGTGCTTAAATTGTCCGTGTTGCGCACGCAGGGACTTCATTGTCCAAGTCATAGGAAGGCCTGTAGTTGTGGCAGGCAACTCCATTGGCGGGTTTGTGTCTACATCCATGGCAGCAGACAATCCAAGCATTGTGGGTGCTGAGACTGAACAGAGGTTCCATTCTCCCTTTTTAGAGCAATTGCAGCAAGCAGCAGGTCTTGTTTAGCGCGTGAGCGTGCGTGCGTGCGTGCGTGCTAGTGTTCGTGCAGGGCCACTTGCAGCTTTACTAGGAGTGTACTGTTAGTCAACCGTTTCTGCTGTCTACTGTCTATCGAAATTTTATGTTTCCTGCTCGCCACTCAAGAGTCAAAGCGTCCTGCCTCTGCTCCACATGAAATTGAACATCCTCAATTGCAGAAATCTCTGTTTTTGGGGTGTTGAATTCACCTTCCAGTCGGCAAAGGCACGTCCTGCTTGCATTTTAAGACCCTCTGTGTTTAACACGACTTCCCTAAGCAAGCACTCTCCCTGGAATCCCCTTCCGTGCCGAGCTCAGATGGATGCACAAACCTGTCTAAGTAAAACCCAGCTGCTGCATCACTGATGTACATTGTTTTATGAAGCTGTGGCTTTAGCACACCTCCTACATCTTGCATTCTCCGTGTTCACAATTATTAGGCTAACTGTAGGTTGCACTCGTGAAATGCTGTGACGAAGGCGCCTGCACCCCAACCTCCTGCTTTACAATCACTAGGTGGACGGTCTGGTGCTTATGAACAGTGCACTCCACCCTCCCTGTTATTCATTTTCAGGTTGAGGGCCTGGTGCATGAGCGTACTGCACCCCATCTTCCTGCTTTTGATTATCAAGTGGTGGATTTGGTGGTTGTGAGTAATGCATTCAACCCTCCTGATTATGAATTACCAGGTGGAGGGCCTGGTGCTTGTGAACAGTGCAGGACCCATAGACTCAGGGTTCAACATACAACGCTGGGAGGAGCAAGCCAGGAGCAAAGGAACTCCACCTAAAGCACTTGTCATGGTGTGTGGTCCTTGCAAGCGAAAGCTGGCAGACTAAAAAAATGACGCGGTCGGGCGCTCTTTCTCTCTCCTTCCTTTTTGAGTGGTCACACAATTTGTTCCCTTTAAAACATGTTTTCATGCCAACAACACGCGCAACTCATCTGCTCCACCAGCATTCACTCTCAGCGCTGTGCGTGCATCATCCTGCAGCTGATCACAAACGCTCTCTTCTGGTACTTGGAACGCACCATTCCTGGCACGTTAAAGGTGCGTAGTGCCGTCCAGCTCATTCCAGATCCGGACAGATTCTCTTTGGTCCGCACAGAGCAGCTGCAATGTCTTTGATATTCATGATATCCATTGCATGTGTGTGGTTTGCATCAGCGCGCTGGGATCAAAAGACAAATCCCTCTCTTTCTCTGCTTGCAGTGGCTGTACCCTACGGCACCCGATAGAGCTGACGAGTGGCTAGCAGAAGAGATCTATCGCTCAGGTATGTTATGTGCCAGTTCTAGCCGAATTGGTCCCTAATGGTGGAAGTTTGACTTAAATGCAGCATCTTTCATCCCCTTGGCACGTAAAACAAGCAAGGCAGGATAGGACACATAAGATGGTTACGACATCTGGATCTGCTTCCTCAGATACTTGTATGTGAAGCCCTCACTTTTGTCCATCTTGTGTGCTTGCAGCCTGTGACTCCGGCTCGGTGGCAGTCTTTGCAAGCGTATTTTACTTGCCGCCTCCACGTGCCCTAAACTACATGATCAATGAGATGTACAAGAAGCCGACCTGCCTCTTAACGGTGAGAGATTAGGAGCTGCCCAGACATTCAATTCTTCATAATTGCAACCTGCTCTTAACGTTCGAAAGTTGAATTACCAGCAAAAAAAATGTAGTCAAATTTCTCGCTCTTTACATTTGTCCAAATAACTACGGTGGAGGAGATGCATTGGCAAGCACGGCCATGGTTGTCACGTGCGCTGTTGCAGGGTGGGCTGGATCCTCTGAATGATGCCAAAGGACGCACCCGTCAACTTTCTGGCCTATGCCCGGAAGCTATGGTAATGGTGTTTGATGCCGGCCACTGTCCTCATGACGAGCAGCCTGAGCAGGTCGGTGCATGTAACGAGACAGATCCCGGAATGATACAGAGTGAAGAGGAAAAGTGTGCAGGCTGCAGAAACAATGGGGACCCATTAATCAAAGGATAAAAAACAGCCATTTGGGGAGTGAGCTCCTCCACCAAGAAAGGAAGGAAAAGTCAATAGGGATCAGCAGGGTTGCAGTCTTAGCCTGAAAACGTCGCTGTTTAAAATAGTTGACGGCACTGTTCAAACTTGTTTTCGGACGCGCTTACCACGTGTTTGTTTGCTTTATCTAGATGCAAATTTCTATGTCTAAACTCATTTTGTGTGTCCATCTTTGTTTGCAGATAAATCAAGGCATCATTGATTTTGTGGACCAGAAAATCCTTTCTAAAACGGTGGCAGCTACGAGCTGAGGCCTGTATTTCTGAAAGCACGCGGAGCTGTGCAACAATGCATCGGTTGTCTTGTTAGTGATGTCGGTTGGGTCGACATCTCTGTGTACCAGTAGAAACATGTGTCGCTTCATCGACTATCGTTCCAATAACTTTTAACTTAACTTAAATCAGACTTTAGTGATCAATTCCAGCAGGATATTTAATTCGATTCAAATTAACCATGTTAATCAGAGCGTGAACAGATTTAATTTGGCGTAAACATATCTGCGGGTGGGTTTGACCAACCGTGAACACGCACACACACACACACACACACACACACACACACACACACACACACACACACACACACACACACACACAAACTCACACACACACACACACACACACACACACACACACACACACGCACACACACACACAAACTCACTCACTCTCTCACACTCTCTCTCTCTCACACACACACACACACACACACACACACACACACACACACACATACACACATGTGCACAAATGTTTAACACGTACCTGGGTACGCACACAGATTCATGTCTCTGAAAGCCAGTGCCGATGAGTTTTTGAGGGAAATCATGCAAACAGAGGCTTCGCTGGAGAAGATAGCCCGCAAATTGGAGTCAGAATTTGCTATGCGTTTCTCTGAGACAGGGGTATGTGTTTAATTTACGTATGTACTCACTGTTCTCTGACCAGCTTCACACATCCTCGCAATGTCACTTGCCATACAGGTCAACCCCTTGAGCTTAGTGAAGCGCGTGCAAAAGCTACAAGTGTGAGTGCGGGGATGACGCGCTGCGCAAGTAGTACTTCAGCAGAGACATCAATTTCTCCTCCTCTCTCTTAACCTTGGTATGCAGGGAATTACCTCAAATCAGAGCTGAATGCCAAAGTCTTATACAAAAGAAACAGGTAAGGAACGTGATTTCAATACACACACGCATACATACACACACATACACACATAGGCACACAAACACACACACACACAAATATGCACATTTGTATACAAGGAGATTAAAGCATGCAGATGCCAAGTTGACGCCATGTGCACCATTCTTATCACAGGACCTCATTGATGCTGCCAAGCAGCAACTGAGCATGAACCGCCAAAGATTGCACCAATTGTACGCAACCAGTGGTATGACACCCCCTGATGATTCACAAGCTCATGGTGCCTTTAAACAGGTGTGCACCTTGGATGTGGACCTCTAGTTCAATGAGTTGATGTACCAAAGGTTAGATTGGTATGCAAACTCACACCGTCTCTTTACACATTTGACTGTCAAGTGTCGCATAGTTGCATGTTAAACGGACATGTAGAACAAAAATCCTCCCACTTTCATCTGAGCGAACGATGATGCTCTGATAGGCACTGGTGTCAGTTCACAACTCATCTCACACATGTCCATTACAAATTTCGAGTGATTGAGGCCCAAGCGCGTGATTATCACAATGCAGTTTACTTTAACAATCAGAGACCTTGAGATGGAGCTTCTCTATCATACTCAAGGTCTAGATGAGCAGCCCCAGCGTACTCACCCATTTTGACGACATGCTGCTGCAGGCCTTGCAAGAATGGGACACACAATGCATAGCCGTGCAAGGTTCAGGTGAGCCAGTTGCTGCCTTTTCAAACTGATTAACGGAGGGCGGACTTGACTTGTTTGAACTTATGTCCTCTGCCTTCCTCTCTTTAACGTGTGCTGAGCTCCAAGCTTGTAATCACTTAGTCTGGACCGATCCTGTTGTGCACATCAATCGTAGCTTCCTCCTTGTGACATGCGGTCAGGGTTGTTCATAAACGTCTGTAAATATCCAGCACGAGTACACTGGCATACCAAGCATTCATCTACATGAAATCCTTGCCCCCCTTCCTTACCACAGATGTCTTAGAGCAGCCGGCTTTGCTTGATCGAGTTGAACTTAATTGCGCCTTAGCACGCTCCATGTTATCGTAACGATTTTACAGCAGTAGGTTTAGCGGTGTGCCCTGAGTCCGTAATTGTTTTGTATCGTGGCTCTGATGATGGTAGTATGCTTAGTGTAGCGTTGTCAATAAATATATCTATAAGCTGCTAGCAAACTTTACAAAATTTTATGCTGCAAACCGAGCGCAGATTTGACGGGAAAACAAAAGTTATTCCAATATTTCCTCTATTCAATTGACATATGCAGTTGGCAGTCTTTCCACAGGTCTAATAACAATAGAAGAAAGGTCTAAAAACAATAGAAGAAAGAAGAAAAAATAAAATTATCCAGGCAGGTGACAACCACTCACCACAATACATAAGGAAAAGGCAGAGGGGGTCAACGGAGGAAATGCCTGAAAATGTGCATTTTTGCATTCAGGAGGCAGCCACTCACAGCCACTTCACCTGATCGGCACCATTTTAGTACCAAAGTGTAGCTGGAATTGAGAAATTCCGAGCTTGTGCCTAGTTTTATGTGGGTCGCTTTGCGAGCTGAGATAGACTGGATTAAGCACACATGGTGCACGTATACTCCCCTAATGTGGTGATCTCCATGGAAAAATGGCTCAAATCACCATAAAACACCAACCACTCAGCCGTTTTCTTTCCTTCTGTTGCAATAATATTATTTTCATTAAGGATTTTATATTCTATACCTTGAAATATTCAAAATTGGTGCAAAATTGGTATGAAGAAGTTGTGGTAAAAAGTGGGGTGCACGCCGCAGCCGATTAAGCATGGGCCCCCTCGTTGGCAACAGTCAAACTCAACTGCTACTATTCAAAACTGAGTTTGACAGTTGCCAATGAGGGGGACATTTGAAAAACACCCCCATTTGGGGTCAGTCGCCCCCCTCTGAGGAAAAGGAGCCACTTAGGTAATCGGGTACCGTAAAACTTTTTTAGGCCTACCGCAAAGAAAATAAAAAGATCACTGGGGATCAAGAGGGTTGCAGGCTTGGCCTGACACCGGCTACTGACGAGAGTTGAAAAACAGTACTGAAAAGTGTGTGTCTGGTATGGGCAAGTTTAGCAGCGTAGTTGTAAGCAGAATGCAAATGGAGCTTCTTACAAGTCTCTTTTTGTTGTTGTGTGCCGTGATTGTTTGGTTGAGGTCTAGTGGTGTCAGTACTTTCAAGGTTTACAAGGTTTTACAAAAAAAAGGCCTTCTGTCAATAAGTGCGACTGCTAGCCTGCTCATAAAAGCAAGTAGTCTGTGAAGGAAAAAATAAAGCTTGTTATTGTTCTGGCTTAAGAAAGTAGACACATTGTGGGCTTGTGTTGGGGGAAACAGAGATGCATATTCCCTGAGGAGAGAAACCACATGTGGGTGGCGCAGTATAAAAGAACATGCTGCTCATCTTGGTCATCATACATCAGTGTCACAGGTGGGGGAGTTACTTTGATCCCATGTCGCTGTCTCAATACGTAGGATGTGAACGCAAAGTCTGAAACGAGCTGTACTGCGAATGACATCATGAGGCAGGTTGAGAAGCACATATTTGGGAATTAGGATGTAAGGCGAATGAGTGACCAAAGCTCTTTTTTTAGGAAGAGCACACCATTGGTGATAAGTAGCGCGTTTGCTGTTGTGTGGAAAATAAAAAAAATAGAGCCGCTGTGCTCGTTGCAGTGGCTCTCTCAATTTTTGTCGGGTCTGGCGACCTGTGTTGGTATGCATGGTTATCAGGAGACCAGCCTCGCCGTCTCCTCTTCACGTGGC
>Ga0307948_1002517_pt1 | contig 13364 bp, 13 predicted proteins | sample OrgLakmetagen280_FD_201824 | JGI IMG/M metagenome (GOLD analysis project Ga0307948, IMG submission 201824) | Saline water microbial communities from Organic Lake, Antarctica - #280 | ecosystem: Environmental > Aquatic > Non-marine Saline and Alkaline > Saline | place: Antarctica: Organic Lake...
CCTGTTTGACACCATTCGTGGGATGCACCCGAGCCCTCTTCTCACCATCCATCAAAATGTACTCATCATTCTCATACATATGCTTGATCACGCTGAGCAAAGTAGATGGCATAGCACTACGACGCACGCAGATGTGACCAGAGTTGCTGCCTAGGGACAGTGTCATACGCTTGCAAAAGATCAATGAAGGCAACATGCAATCTAGGACTGTTCCTGGGCTTCAGCTTTTTAGCAGCATGCCTAAGATGCCTCAGAATACACAGAGGGTGCAGAGTGCTTCTGCCCGGAAAGAAGCCAAACTGCGTGTCTGGAATCTTACCCTTTTTCACACGCCAATCAGTCACCAAATCTTTCAGCACGTTGGCGAAAATACGAGACATCACTCCACTAACAGCAATCATCCTATAATTTCCTGAATTCAGCACTTCCCCTTTTTTATGGATGGGGCTCAGCTTGGTGACCTTCCAGCACGCAGGCACTTTACTCTCAGACAACAACATTCTGAACAGGCGTGCCATCAAATTTCAAACAGAGACACAACAAAAATACAATGTAATATTAAAAAGTAAAAAGTCTGCACTGGAAGTCACCAGCTTGCATTGAGGAAAGGCTCTCAACTAGTGCTCACACTAGACAGATCCCCACCGAAAGACGAAAAAGAGAAACAACAGAGACCAATGAGGATCCGGCGGGTTGTCAGCCATGCGATCCGGCCTGCGCCTAGTCCTCCTGAAGCCAGCCGCTCTACCAGTAACCGCCCCCCCCATCAGATCATCCCCTGTTATCACTGTTGTTGTTATCAAGGTGTATTTTATGTCTTGTTTTTGTGATCTAGTTTAAGCTTTTTATCGCATGCCAGTGTAGTTTAGTAGCTAGTTGGTGCACTTTGCGCGTGGGGATGCCCAAGTTTAGTAAAGAAGTTATGGTGTACTGATTGTAAATTGTGCCCCTGACTCCAAGAAGTATAACATGAAGTGTGACAAAGCTGTTTCAAGAGATGCCTCGGAGGCTCCTTGTTCGTAGACGCTGGATAAGAGGTTGATGTTGGTTGTGCGCTCTTTCTAATATCTGTTGCGGGTTTATGTCTGAGCAGAATTTGAATTCTACAAGATATATGTCTCTGTCCCTAGTGGGAATTTGTTTGGGATCCAAGTGCCTGCCTCTTCCCTCGATGGGCATAACTAACACGCCATTTGGACGGCTTTGATGTCTAGTTGGAAGGTTTTGTTGTGTTGTGAAAACCCAGTCAGAAAAGGAAAAAACTATGCAGGCAGTGAAAGCCACTCCCCACAATAATTAAGTAAGAGGAGCCACTTTGGTACCAAGTACCGTAAAGCTCCTCCATCGCAAAAAAGAAAGGAAAAATCAATGGGGATCAGGAGGGTTGCAGGCTTGGCCTGAAACTGGCTCCTGATGACAGTTGATAACAGTGTGGATGATGCCGCAAAACCCAAAAGAATGATGTGGAGAGTAACGGAGGCTCCTTGGAGGGATTTAGCAGAGGTCTTTGTGCTGTTCCTTAGCAGCGTTCAGCTGGTTCCGAGGTCTGGTGTCCTCACAGTACTTGATCTCGACAACGAGGATGTCACGCTGAGGTTTGCTGAGGTCTTTAGGTCGTTGCTGTCTGGGGTTTGTGGCTCTAGTCAGGAATGTTTCTTTCAATGTCATCGTCAATGTTAAGGTCAGATGACTTTTCACTGTTACAAGCATCCATTGTAACAATTGCTGAGTCCAGCTTGCCCTTACCAATCTCTTCACCACAAAGGCTAACTGCGTGGTGGTGTCGGTTTAAATGCATTCGTTTCAGAGTATGGTTGTTGCACCTAAAAAGTATGTGTTGAGCACTGTCTGATCCTCAGTAATATTATACTGTGTGAGAAATGGAGCCACTGGGTACCAAGCTTAGAGTGTTTTCCTGTGCCTGCATATTGTTTTCAACAGTCATATGTTTCAACTGAACTTTTACCTAGCTAGTAAATTTCCGTTTATTTTAAATTTAATGCATGACCTGCTACCAGCAAGATCGAAGGATGAGCTCCTAGCTGCAGCAGGACGTGTAGCAAGAATATGAGTGCTTGCAGGGCACGTAGCAGAATGAACGGTTTTAATATTGTATGATCTGAGGCCATCTGGTGTAATGGCACTAACACACCCCTCAACATCAACCAACAAACCGATCACCTGCCCATGTAAACTGTCATCTAACACAAGGGCAGCACCAAGGGAAACGGAAATGGACATGTCCATTTCAAAAGGCATGATTGGACGCCATGGGCACAGAGGGTGGTTGACGGCTAGATCTAAAGTTTATATGTGCTAGAGTCTACTGCATATACGGTGCATAGGTACGGTTCTGGCCAACCCTACCCAAAACCTTTGTTGAGTGGTATGTACTTTCATGAGGGATGGCCAACACCACGACTAGACAAAATTCACAAGCATCAAGTATTGCTGCAGCTTTTGACGAGTAAAATTGTGTTCCAAATGATGAAGACAGTTCTAAATTCTTTTAATACTGCCATGAAATAGAGGCACAAACAGAAGGCACATTGATTTAAGCCTTCAAGTAGCCACTGTTTCATTGAGCACCAATCTTACATTTTGTCAAATACATAACGATTAAGTTACCACACAGTGCTGCAGATCCTTTATAAAGCACTTAAAATCATGCTATACGCTTTGGTTTTGCAACAAGAACCGCAAATTCTTGCTACGCCTCCAAACAGCACATTTGCCACGTGTTCTTAGGATGTAAACACAGAGATCAATGATGCGTTTATACACTGCAGTGAACAAGACAGTGTCAAGCAATATGAATTATGAGGCTCTAACTACCCATTAAGCAATAAACACAACCAACGTGGGTTTGGCTCATGGTTGCTTCTGCATTCAATTCCTCTCATCCTCGTTAAGTGGGCCTATGGCTTAATTTCGGCTGTAAGGGAATGGCACCTAAGCTTATGCCGGCACCTAAATGCTCCTTCCTTTATCACCGTGATTGGCCACGCTGGATGTGTTATCAATACAAGCGTGGCCTTTTTTTTTCTTAAACGCTGGATTGTAATGAACTTGACCTAGAAAAGGGGCCATTTTAGTTTAGTGGTCGGAACCTGCATAGTTTTATACTTGTATTTGTGGTGTATTGAGGGAAAAGCTCCTACTGTCCGGGTGGTATTTACTGCCGGCGTCGTGTTTTCCTTTTTCTGCCTGCTTTCCTTAAACAATGTGAAGAGTGGCTTTCACTGTCAGCGCGGTGTTTTATTTTCCTTTTAGGATGATATTGTATACAGGGCCTGCTTATGAGCTCTTGGCTACAGTGGCATTGTCCCCTGTGCAGGGTGTGCTGCAGGAGAGGTTAGAACTTGGTGGCAAACTGGAATGCCACAGTGTCCATCAAAAAAATATCATTGGCTGCAGTTATGTTAATAAGATGGTTTCACTTGTAATTTTATTACCAAACCGTCATATTATATGACTCATATACTAATCAGGCTGTATTCCTAGCGTACACTGTTTTTGGGTTTGCATCAATTGTTTCTTTCAGTAGTTTTGGCGCAATAGGAACGTAAGTTTGCACCATGCTGGGAATGTTTTGAGAGTTTAAACATACAGGCAATGTCTCCATAAGCAGCCTTGCAAAAGACATGGCACCATGGGAAGCTGGAGTGGGAGAATTTTGTGCCGTGTTAAATTGTTGAGCAAAAAGGAGAGGGGAAAACTTTGCATGCAGACAAAACACTCCCCACATCAATAAGGACACAGAGCCACCTTGGTACCGAATACCCAGGGTTGGCCAAAACTGTATATTTGCACCGTATATGACCGTCTGCTTAAAGCCGGCAAAAACATAACTATCATCAGCACGGAGCCTATTGCCCGCATAGATGTGGAAGATGCCGGCTGTGAGATCTGCTGTGACCCAGGAACACGTGAGGAACACACAGAACAAGGAAATTTACCTACCACAGATATGTACCAATGCAGCGTATGCAACCATACCTACCACTGGTCATGTCTCAAACAGCTCCAATGCTACAAGGAAGCAGACAGAAATAACATAGATGCACAGTCTGACTGGAGCTGTCCTGCCTGTCACGACCTCTTCCTAGACGAAAAATAAGCTAGGTCACATGCATCACAACACAAATTACTCAAGGTAACCTGGAGCCCCACCTGGGAGCCAAAAGAACTACTGCACTCATGGGCAAGCTTTCGGCAAATGATTCAAATTTATGAAGCTAAACAAATTGCACCCTCCCTCGATGAAGGACTTGACAACCTAGAGAGGCAAGGTTTTTGCACATCAATAAATCATAGCAGATGAAAATCCACACAAGGCAAAGAAACAATGCCAAAGGCCTGTTTTGGTATGCAACCAACCAGTCCACATGTGGACATCACTCCCACGGGGCACTATGAAGTTTGGATCAGAACGGTGGACCTTGTCCGCCTGAAAGATGATATTGCGCAAAACAGATCGCCAATGATAAACGCCACACACAAGGCTTCCCTCCCAAAATTGTATGGAGCTAGAGCGGCCTGCATATATAAGCCAGATGGCAAATGCATTGGCATGATGACTCCTGAGCGCTTCCACCTTTTAAGAGACAGGTTCCAGAAAAACGGACTACACAGAGATATGTCTTCTCCTGTTCATTGCCTAGCCTCTGAAATTGCGGGTCTGCTCCAAGACCACCAAGCACGCCTCAAAACCCCTAAGGCAATCCAACTAACACAGAATCCTACTCCCGTATCCTACCCCAACACATCAGTGCAGCACTACAACAATGCGCCACGGTCTCAAGAAAAAATGGCGTCTGCTCTGGACTTTGATCCTGGGAACTCCTCATATTGGAGCAAACGTCACCGTGACATTGTCTTTGGTGCCAATTACAATGCATTTGCCACCAAGTTTACAGGTGTCTCAATCTGCCACCCAGTGTATGATGACACAAAAATGCTCAAGTGCGTGCAACACTCCCAACGATCTGCGACGTGTAGTGAGCTACCAACCGCCACCTTCTTATTTCTACTCAACTGGGAAAACAAGAGCATCAATGCCTACAGAGCATTGGTGCAAGATAACCCAAAATACTGCACCACGCTTGGCTTCATCCCCAAGACACAACTCACATATGCAATGACAACCTCGTGGAAGGATTTGCAACGTAATTTCTCCAACCACACCTGGAGCATGGATATTATTGCTGTTTGGAACAAAGAAGCACAACAGCGTTTAACTGATGCCTCACCGAATTGGCTGCAAACACTGCAAAGGAGTATCCTAGAAGCAGTTGGGGGGAAAAATCAGTACCTTTCAAGAGAGGACACAGACCACATCACCAACCATGTTTGCCCCCAGTACTTCAAATAAAAAAGAGAGGACGTCACTGTCCAGGAAAGAGGCCAAAACTCCAACGTCCACCTCCAACCATGGGACGATAATAAGCAGTTTGAAGTGCCTCAATTGGAATTGATGGGCATACACTGACGGAAGCTGCATAGGCAAGGCCGAAAACTTTACAGGCGCAGGGGTATACTGCCCTGAAACCAAAGCTGAATGTTATGTGGATTCCGGAGGCGTGGGAATGACAAACGCCATCAATAGAGCTGAGGTCACAGGGATAGCAGCAGCGCTTACCAATAAGTATACCCAGATTGCAACGGACAGTGCATGCTCCCTAAGCCAAATTAAAAAACAGCTACTCTTCCCTGGAATGCAACGAGACCATATACACTCAAATCTGCTAGAACAAATTGTATCTATAATCTATGCTTCACCAGAACCAATCTGCTTCTATAAAGTGTAAGCTCATAGTGGCATTGCCGGAAATGAATGTGCAGATGCAATTGCCAAACACTTTGCCTTACATGACGGAGGTCATGACATGCACTTTCCTCCAGCTCCAGACAGTAATGCATACACACAGCTTTACTGGCTTGCGGCTAAAGACACTGATGAGAATCCCAGCGAAAGAGGGGCAACTACACCCAGGCTTCGTGCACTCTCTGACTTAAAGGCCAAGCTGAAAACAGAAATGTGCAAATCACACAGACTGGGGAGTGCCAAAACAAACACAGGGTATTACAGCTACTGGAAGGACCTTGGACCTTTGTTCAATAAACAAATACAAATGCTTTCTGGAACAATAATAATCTCAAACTTTACGAAAAGCGTAATGTTATGAGGTACCGCACTGGCACGAATTTTAATTAAAAACACGGCTTCTCTCCCAATGCAAACTGCCCCATCTGCCCCTGCACTGATAGTGCGCTTCACATACTCTCAGGTTGCCAACACACTAAAATGAGGAACATGATTATAAAACGCCATAAAACGGCAAGCGTGCTGATTTCCCAAGCCCTACAAAAGGGACCATGCGGTGCCAACCATATTGCCTACACTGACGTGGGCAGCGCAGATAAACGATCAGAGCAAGGCCTAGATCTGAGAAACACTGCCAACAAAGCACTGCCCTCTTGGTTGCTTCCAAAACTAACAGCACATGCGTTAAGCGCCTCTTCTCGTCCTGACGTCATCCAATTTCTACCTAGCACTGTGTGCTCCTCTTGCGTAACAACTCGCAACCCAAACTTTCAACAGCTTGCTAAAGACAAGAAAGTAAATCCAAATTAGTGGGAGGTTCACCTAATTGAGTTGAAATTCTGTGAAGACACTAGACCTGATCCCCAACTCCTAAAGACAAAAGCACAGTACAGCATGCTTATGGCCAACCTAAACAGACAAGGATATAGGGACGTCATGCTTCACGTGATCCTCGTTGGAGCTATGGGGACTATCTACAAAGACTACACAGACAAACCTCTGACAGACCTTATTAATTCTAGACTACCATAAAAATTGACACACAAACTGAATGAACACTCCATCAGACATGCATCTGCACTCATAAAAACAAGGTATGCACTGCAATATATCACAAGCAACAACGGCCAAGGATTGGATTTGGGTGCTACGGCACACAGCCCCCCTGATTCACACTAATTTCTTTTTATTTGTTTGCACGGTGGGGGGTTGCCTGGTGCGGGCACCTAAGTAAACCCCTCCCTTCATCATGCTGGCTGTGTCATCACTACCAGCGGAGTCTATTCTTTTTCTTTTTCTTTTCTTTTGCACCATATATGACTGTATATTTGGTGATTCCCCTGCCAAAATTACCGTATATACACCGTATATATATGGTTCTGGCCAATTCTACAAATACCATAAAACCCCTCCACTACCAAAAAGAAGAAAAAGTCAATGGAGATCATTTGATCTGATGAGAGTTGTGAGGGTACTGCAAATAGGGCACGTCTGGGATGGACAGGTTTAGTAGCGTAGGTAGCAAACAAGGTGCACACGGAGCTTAGGCAATGACAAGTCAGGACATGGAAAGTGGTTCCCGTTACCCTTGCAGTGGACTTACCTCTTGCACCATGCTAAATCGTTTACACTAGTATGCTCAGAGAAATCACCTTACTGCTATCATTACTGTGAAATCTGTGGTGTTTCATTTCATTTCATCTGGTTCAAACATGCCTGCGTGATCAATGTTGGGAGAGTCCCACTTGCACACAAAAATCCTTTTAAGTGTATGGACATGATGTTTTACAGGCGCATGATTTAATCCTCTTAGCACGCAGCTGGACCTTTCTTGGATTCCGGTTTTCAGGCTCGTCAGTTTGTACATGAAAACTCTCTGGTGAATAGGCTGTACGTGCCTCTGTGGCTTGAGAAGACGTATGTGATCCCAGCCGGTATGTATGCAGGCCAGGTGGTGTGGGGCATCGAGTGTATTAAAGAGGATAATGTCTTTATGGGTGATTTGCAAGTGTAACATGAGTTTTCCAAAGGAGCAAGATACTGCAGTTGTACTGGTTCAGGTCTGTTGTCATGTTGTGTAATAGCATGCTCAAGTCGAACAGTGAGATATTGAGCAGCGTGCTGAAAGAGGATCTGAGAAAACATTCATGTGATCCCTCCTGCTGGACTGCTTTTAGGTCTTGGATGCTTTTCAAGGGTTGCGGCGTTGGATTCATTTGTGCAAGCAGTGTGGTAGGGTACTTCCATTTCTATCCAAGAGTTCACTGATGATCTCAGGCACAGATTGCGGACAGTGTGGAGAGATGTTGAGGGATTATACCCACAGGACAGTTGAGGGATTATACCCACAGGACAGTTGAGGGATTATACCCACAGAACACGAACAGTAGGTTAATAACACATCAATCTCTCTTTGCAGTACCTTTTGATCACAATGTGAGAGCCCCTAATCGTTTGCCGAGACATACGCATCTGGATCTGTCTCAACATGTCGTGCAGAAAGTTAGCCGTTTTAAACTTAGGGAGCACATCCTCAAGGTGGTTGGGATCATGAAATAAACTACTTTTATGTGACCGTTGTGCCTGTGAGCAGATTCAAGATGAAAAATGCAGAGACGCAGACATTTGCGCACTGAGGAGCAATACTACTTTTACCTGTTCAGTTACTTCTCAGGTGATATTCCAGTAGAGCAATGTTTGTAACAACAAATCAGTGCCCAGGTGGTTCATGATTTTATTTTGCACCACAAAAACATACTTTTTTCTTTTGTGTCTGAGCTTATGTATTTATTGTTGACTGGTACGGACCAGTCACATGCCGATCAGCCGAACAGTCTGGCGGAAGGTCCCGCATGTGAATTTTAAATATAAATCAACAGATCAGGGAGAAACATTTCCAATGGGTGGATCAGGGCCCAACTTGCCTGCCGTTGCTGGCCAGGGCTGGTTGGAAGGGGGATCTGCTCCAGTGCAAATATTTAAGAATTTTCAGCTACTAGCTTGAAACAAATTTGAAGCAGGACCCTGTCCAATAAAACTTGCAAAGGCCTTGTTCTTTTTAATTAATGATCCATCATCTTCCATTGCTAATAACAAGTTAAAACCTGCTCAATGCATCGTAAATGCTCACAGAACAAAACTCATCACTGCTTACTGTGGCACATAAAGCATATAAAACAATAAGTAAGCAGGCAGTGAAAACCACTTTCACACAAATGAAGGAAAAGGAGCCACCTTGTATACCGGGTGCCGCAAACCTCCGGAGGATTATGCCTTAAAGCCAAGCTACTGCCGTGTTAAGTCTACATCCCGGTGTCTGCTATTGAGCGCCTTGTTTCCGCTAGTTTCTGTAAGTTTATTAAACCAATGGCTAGCGGGGGGGAAGGGGGGGGCACCTGTCTGCCAGGTTATTCGGCTGCTCAAATGGTTAATCAGCGATTACGGTGGGGGGTGATTTTCAGCCAGGTTGTTTGGCGGATTGGCTGCTGACTGGTGCCACAAAAATCCAGCTCATAAATAAAGAGAGGAAGTCTAGTGTGCTGCTGAGAAGGAACCTAGAAACAAGCTATTTGTTGACTTGATGCAGCAAATAAGGTCGGCCGTCCAACGATTTGAGCCGTGTCAGCAGCGGTGGTGAAGTGGGCGTTCAAGGCTTACACACACAGGCTTTTAGCGTGCGTTTCGGTGCCACCTCTTCTCCACCAGCTAAACAGGAGTGGCAAACGAGAAAAACACGATCAAATTGTTTGCACCTGCGGAACCTGTTAAAATTCTGCAAAAGCTCAAGTACACGAAAAATTTGGCGGGAAGATCTACTAAATTTGAAATAAGCACGGCCAATGATTGCACGCTTTGGGGTGCTTCGACAACCAATCGCGATGATCTCCTTCTGAAACCCACGATAACCCACATCAGCGGTTATATCTTAAAAGACTGGAAACGAAAATTTAGAAAAGTGCAATGCCTCTTTGAGGCCAAGTAGTGATTAAAATATGATAGGCTTGTCCACACAACGCAGTTGTGTGTTAGGGAAGACTAGCAGGAACAGCAGTAAACCTGTCTTGCCTACGCAGCAAAAGGCATCGTTAGCAAGCAGGAGACCCGTGCGTCTGCAGCCAGCCAATGCTTTTGAACTGGATTTCACGGATGCGGACACGCAGCTAGGCATTGCAGGTAGTTGTTTACAGGGATTGGGATGGATGGCCTGCAAGCGTTCTTCCTGCGCTCCTTTCCTCCACCCTCTCTCTTTCCGCTCTTCTCAGGCGTGGTGCTGGGTCTGGTGGCCGGCCTGGGTGCCCCCATCTGGTACATCAGCCGGACGGAGCGTGACGAGGAGAGGCTGGAGGAGTTGCGGGCAATGAACCGAGCCAACTACAGCGCCACGGGCGAATACATGACTGAGGTGAGTTATTTATGTACATGCTGCATGAGCAAACTTACCTTGAGGTTTTTGTGGGCACTGCTTTGGCCGGGGAGAGGGCTTCCCCTCCAACCACATCAACCCATTCCTTGAATTCCTTGCACACCACACAACACACAGGAGGAGATTGCTGCTATCAGGAAACCCAAATGGACTGACAGAAGGTGAGGGGTGTGTGTGTGGGGAGGTGTAGAGTGCGTGCGTGTCACTTGCTCACACGGAAAGGGAAAGCGTGCTGTGATGAATTGTGAATGGCACGTGCATCTCTATGTGCCACCGGCAATGCCCAGCACGCATGCTTGTGCAAGTCGGCATCTATAAGTGTCAACTATTCCCTTCCTCCTCATTGGGCCTGAACCCCGAGGCAGCACGTTTGAAAGAATGTATCATCGTATTGCATCTTAGCGCGCGAAACTCAAAGCCAGTCTCCTGCAATAATAAAAAACTAAGAGTTACGGCACTCCATATAGGAGTTTAGAGAGGCACGGCATGTATATAAAGGAGGCATGTATACATAGGAGTTTAGAGATACATAGGAGGCATGTATATATAGGAGTTTAGAGAGGCACGGCATGTTCTCATGGAAAAAATAATTCGCAGGGGGATTGGCACGGTTACTCCAGAAATATGGCATGGATAATTGAACATGCAATTACGTCGGGCGAGTTACAGGCAAACCGGGATGCTATGGAATATAACTACAGGGTTGTCGCAATCAATTGTGTGATCTCTGCCTCTCCTTTTTTTCCGCCTCTATGTATTTTGCAACACGCCTAGTGCCACCTTGCAAGAGTGGTTTGAACCCTTTTGGTATGAAATTACAAAAGTGAACTGTAGTAGGCAATCACCTCAAGCATTGTACATAATGTAGGCAAACCGTGATAAATACGAAAGCACGAAAGTACAATGTTGTACTATTGCAGTAGACAATAATCTCAAGCACTAAGACTCATAACGGTGCAAAACAGGTGCAAAACAGACGGTGTCATTGCCCAGCCCTGGTAATGTGTAGTTTAGGCAGACGGTGACAATTTTTGGTTTGGCTTTGGGCTGCGGTTCTGGGCAAAGGTGAAAGCAGGCCCCACATTACTTTCACGCCCCCTTAATATAAAGTCTTTAAAACGAAAGCTTGATACTAGTCCCTGCTCGAGGGCTTTGCTGAGGTCTTCGTTAACCTCCTTGCATCTGCCTGCGCAAACCAGCCCAAAACTAATTAGCCCAGCCAATTCAGCCCAGAGCGCCCAGCTTCTTTCTTGTAGTGCTCCTGCAATGGTGGTGGTGCAGTAATGATGTTTGTGGTGCAACTATGATGGTGGTGGTAGTGGTGTTGCGTTAGTGGTGGTAATGGTGGTGGTGGTGGTGGTGGTGGTGGTACTGTTGTTGGGGTAGTGGTGGTGCAGTAATAATGGTGGAGGTGCAATAATGGTGGTGGTGGTGTTAGTAATGGAGGTGCACTGTCTAGTGCAGCACAGCTGAAGAGCCTAGTGGTGAGGTGCCGAGAATGCTGACCTCAGGTCTGTCTGTAAGAGGCAGGGGAGTGCAGGTCAAAAGTAGCTTCCATGATACAAAACACCTAAGCCTGAATCAGAGAGCCCTCGCCCTTTTCCCTGCTCCTGCTCTTGCTCCTGCTTCTGCTTCTGCTCCTGAGCCCAGTGTTTACACTACCTGTGTTCTTTTTTCTTTTTCCTGCTCCTGCACCTGAGCCCATGATCTTGTCAGGCGAGGGTGGAGCGTCTGGTGTGAGCACGCTTCCCCCTGCTCCTGCTCCTGATCCCGCACCAAATACGTGACCCCTGCTCAGCATGTGCAAGAACATCGCAGCACGAGCACGCAACTGTACGCAGCTAATGAGCGCACAACTTTATATGCAGCTAAGGAGCACACATCTTTGTATGCAGCGAATGAGCACGTACTTAGTATGCAGCAAATGGGAAATTACTTGGTATGCAGCTCTCCTTTGAGCGCTTCTGAACTGATACACGCAGCGCCACGCAAAAATAATCCCTTTGGTGCGAAAGTCCCGCACGTTGTATGTGAATCGTACGTGAACTCCTCATTTCACGAATGCTCCCTACTTGTCTTTGTCCCTCCCTGGTGTCATGCTTACTCCCTGCGTGGCATGGTTACACCCTACTTGTCACGGCTGCTCCCTGTGTGTCATGCTTACGTCCTGCGTATAAATGCTTACTCCCTGCGTGGCATGTCTACTCCCTGCATGTCACTTTCACGCTCTGCGTGTCATGCTTCTCCCTGCATGTTACTTTCACGCCCTGCGTATCATGCTTACTCCCTGTGTGTCATGCTTACGTCCCTGCGTGTCATAATTACACCCTGTGCAGACAAGCCCATATAACTATTATAAACTAGCCTTCAGCCCTTACCCTTTGAGGCATATATAGTGATGTAACCTTAACCTAAACTAGCCTTCAGGCAAGCTGCAACCCCTTTGATACAGGAAAATTTCCATATCCCCTTTGGCTTTTTTCCAACCCTGTTGACTTATCAATCCCACGACGCAAATTCCTTTTTGCCTGCAGGGAGTTTGTGGACGATGACTAAACGCCTCGTGCCCAACCAGCTTGTAACAGGGATTGTGTATATTAAGCCAAGCTTGATCATAGAGCTTCCTATTTTTACGGTCGAGGCTGCCTCTGGACTAACAATGGTTACAATGGAACAATGGTTATAATGGTTACAATGGGGGGTGACCTTCAGCCAGGTTGTTTGGCTGATCGGCTGCTGACTGGTCTCGTCGAAACTTGAATATGAACCCCAATTGTAACCATTGTAACCATTTGGCTGATCGGCTGCTGACTGGTCTCGGCCAGCCACAAATAAACTCATAAGCTCAGAAAGAAGAAGAAAAGGTCTATTGTTCTGCTGAGAAAGGAAACCATGAACAAGTTGGTTGTTGACCTGTTGCAGCAAAAAGGGTTGGGCTGCGTCAGAAATTTCCTGGCTCGGTTAAGACTGGCCATCCAGCTTATTGAACAATGGTTACAATGGGGGGTGACCTTCAGCCAGGTTGTTTGGCTGATCGGCTGCTGACTGGTCTCGGCCAGCCACAAATAAATCCATAAGCTCAGAAAGAAAAAGAAAAAGTCTATTGTTCTGCTG
>Ga0307948_1002523_pt1 | contig 13357 bp, 13 predicted proteins | sample OrgLakmetagen280_FD_201824 | JGI IMG/M metagenome (GOLD analysis project Ga0307948, IMG submission 201824) | Saline water microbial communities from Organic Lake, Antarctica - #280 | ecosystem: Environmental > Aquatic > Non-marine Saline and Alkaline > Saline | place: Antarctica: Organic Lake...
CCACATACACACACAAGACACGCAAGAGACTGCACATTCTTAAACTTTAGCAGCGTGGAGAGGCACAACTGTAAGACACTGTGGAACTATGAAAGTGCGCACTCACCCTAGGGTTGCGGTATTCAGGCAACGTGCACGGACAGTGCCTGCGGCAGGGTCGGTGGAGATGCACTCCATGACAATGGAGCCGTCCGCACACAAGATTTGGGAGCCGGGCTTGACGTGGATAGCAAGGTCCTTGTAGCTGCAGTTGTGCAAGGGTATTATGTACGTATAAGCGTGTGTGCTGGGTGTGTGCTGGGTGTGTGATGTGAGTGTATGTGTGCATTGGGTTTGAGCACGCGTGTGTATGTGTGTGTATGTGTGTGCATGTATGTATGTATGTATTCTGTGCATGTGCGTGTGCGCTGGGTGTGTATATGCGTGTGATATGTGTGTATATATGTGTGCATTGGGTTTGGGTATGCGTGTGATTTATGTGTATGTGTGCACACATACATGCAATGCAATGCAACATGAACAGCACAAGGGCACCTATAAGCAATTAAAATGAAACCTGTGGGTACTCCATGATACATCATCTGATAACTGCATGCGAGAGCAAAATAGCTACACATTACCTCATGGCTATAAGGGAAGTGTCTCCATGGACTGTGTAGTCGGTGGTGATAGTGATCTCCTGCAATGGATGAATGTCCAGCACATAATTAAGCTGGATGATGCGTCAGCTGAACCCCCCAGTGCCTACACCATACCATAATGATTCCAAGTAGCGAATCCTTTTTAATCAGTGCCAACTATTGGTTGCCGTGGTTGTGCATGTTGCGCGGACTGCGAAAACACGCACCTGGCCAGTGGTCAATTGAATGGGCTTGCCGTCCTTTAATGTGCCGGTTCTGATCTCAGGCCCCTGCATGTGTATTGTGGGACGTCACCGTGTCAATACTTGCAATTTGTGTGTGCGTATTTGTTTGTGTGTTGTGTGCATTTGTTTGTATCAGTCTTTTAAAAGTGTCATTATACCAAATGGACCGACAGCATGATAAGAAACACAATAAAAAAATGAAGATGAAACCATGGTTTGAGGACGTCGCTCGAGCCCCTGTGCAAAACGGTCCTGTCACCCTCCGAGGGCCTTTGGTGGCCCTCACATAAATTCGGAAATTTCCCAATATATTTAAACATTCAATTAACCAAAATAGAGCAAAAAAGCAAGCAAAACCAAATCAACTAATTTCTAACCCACGGGGTAAGGCACGTTCGCAAAACACAGAAGCTCCGGAAATGCTTCTGGCAGCTTTGTTCACGTACTGCATCCTGCAGTGATACCAAGAGCTTGGCGTGATTGTACATTATGGCAGCGGAATCTGCTCTGTTGTGTTTATGCAAAACTTGGGCACGGGAAAGATTAATTTTGTTGCTGAGCAAGCAAGCTGAAATTGAAGGGCAGGCGACAACCTCTCGTGCACCTTCAGGCACATAAACAGAGTGCAGGCAACATGTGAGCCAGTGGGAGGCAGTAGGCAGGGAGCTGAATGTGAAAAGGTATGTTGTCCGTGGAAAATAAACTGTAAGACAAAACATTCCTCCTCACAGTCAGCTCCCCGCCCGAACTACAGCCACCGCATTCCACAACAAACAAGTATACAGACAAGCACATGTACTCTAAAATGCAACAGCTGCTTTAAAAGAGTACAGGAGGCAGGTGAGCAGAGGAAGGAAGGTGGTTAAACAATTTGTTCCTAGGGATTTCCACAGTAGAGTCAACCGTGCAAAGCACTCGCGCAAATGAGCGAGTGTGTTGGCGTAATGCTATTTTGAAGCCCTGAACACACAATCAAATGTTTGAGCCATTCAAAGCGCCCCTGCAAACAAGTCTGTTTGCAGGCTTGTACGTAAGTCTAAGCTGCTTGGCTCAGCCTGAGTATACATCCTAAGTCAGTGCGCACGGCTACACAGGCGCCATGCTCACAAACACAGGGCTGCATGCTCAGGCTGGCAGAGTGGCTTTGCCCAAGACAGGCAGCACAATGTAAAAAAAGACTACGCTGGTAGCGCTATCACACCCAGCACGATTAAGGGAAGGAGCGCTCAGGGGCCTGCACCTAAAAACTCCTCACTGCCAAAATTAAGGCACAAGCCGGATATTGAGGATCGGTGGGTTGCATACAGAAGCATCCATACCCACAACTTGGCTGCAATCAATATCATTATGCAGCGTGTCTTTTTGGGGTTAGTGAAGAGGCTTATTGACAGAGTGCTCACTGAGCTTAGTTTTCAGTGTTTTTGCCTTGTAAAAATCCAGTCCAAGATCTGAGAGAGGTTCGTCGGCGTGTTCTTTGTAGATGGTGCCCATTTCTCCAATCAGTACCACTTGAAATTCCACGCATTGTATCCTCGTCTTAGGGTTGGTCATGACGAGTTTGTGTTATTCTTTGTTGTAAGCACGGTGTACAAGCCCACAAAAGTCATGGGCCCAACACGCCAACCACTGATGATTTGCTGGGCTATGCAACTGACTAAGAGAGAATATCGAAATAAGAAACAGATCTCTCATATTGCAGGATTAGGGGGTGAGATAAAATTTAGGCTTTCTAAAATCCTGAAAAAACAGCGTTTCTGTGCGTGTATTGCGTGTTGTATGTTTGCGTGTGTGTGTGTGTGTCTCTGCGTGTGTGTGTGTGTGTGTGTGTGTGTGTGTGTGTGTGAGTGTGTGTGTGTGTGCATGCGAGTGTGTGTGTGCCTGTGTGTGTAAGAGTGTGTGTATGTTTGTGCGTGCGTGTGTGTAATTGTTTGTGTTTTTTGTGTGGGTGCGAGGAAGTTGCTTTCGCAACATGGCATGCCACACGTTTGTACGGAACTGTGTAATTACACCTCACCTTAGTGTCCAGCATGGTCGCGCACATGATTTTGGTGTTCTGCATTGCCTCCCGCAAAGCATCTAGGGTAGCCTGTTTTGTGTGAGTACAGTATGGGAAGGAGTGTGAGCACGGCAGTGTGTGTGGGAGAGCAGGCACGGAATTACTGACTGCAGGGTGCACACGCAACCTCGCATTGGAATACCCACCTGGTGGTACTCGTGTGAACCGTGACTGAAGTTGAAGCGTGCCACGGACATGCCTGCTCGCAGCAGCTCCTCTAGCACCTGTTGAGATGTTGTGAGTGCAGGGTGAGCTCATTTTGATGAGCAAGAAGGATGCATTTGAGTGAGTGAGTGCGTGAGGCCTGTCAAGTAACACACTGTCTCTCTGCTCCTGTTGCTCCCCACACTCACCGGTACAGTGTTGGACTTGGGACCCAGGGTGCACACCACCTACGAGCAGGCAAGCAGTAGCGAGGGGTGAGAGGGGAGGAGCGCAGCCGCTCCCAGACACGAATGCGCAGGCGCATTCCGTCCGGTATCAATCACCGATCCAAGAGCCGACGCCCCCATCCCTCAAACAAACGCTCTCGAAACGCCATTAGTGAAAGGTATGGATTGGGTTTTCTTTTGCCTCCTTCTTCTCGAGGGCAAGAGGAAAGCCGGTTAAATTATGGGGAGACGGCAACAAACCTTGGTCTTGCATATCGTGGCGGGTGTGCCTGCAAGCACTGCCTCCAGTCCTAAGTGAACCATATTTGCTTTTTTGGTAGTGAATTAAAATGCTGTAAATTTGTCAACGGACCGCGGCTAAAAAGCCAAGCAAAATATATTCGTATCTATCTCGTTATTGTGAGTTCAAACACGATTTTGAATATGAAGTAGAGGACTTGGCATCGCTCTCCTGGACTAAGTCAAGGGCTGGTAAGTTGACACATACACGCACGCATACACTCACACACGCTTACACGCACATACACACACAAACACACACACACACATACTCTCGTGTATGCACACCATATTTGCACACATGCACACACATAAACGTACACACATGCACACACACATACGTACACACATGCACACACACATACGTACACACGTACACACACACATACACACACAAACCAATACACGCACGCATACACGCAAGCACACACACAGGACTATGGGGAATGACTTCAGTCAGCTCCATGTCCATCCCTCTAATTCTGGAGATAGAAGTCAGCCTGGCGGCGGACTCAGCCTGGACGCACTTGGAGGTGAGGAAATTAGCCACGTTTTTTAGTCATTCCATTCCTGTGAGAGAAAGCCTGAAGAATCCAAGACGAGGTTTGGATGTTGCTTAACCGCCTCGCTTGTCATTAGTCAACACACGCACCCATGCACATGCAGGCAGGCACGCACAAATACACAAGTGTAAGCCTGCGCGTATTCAATTACGCGTGTACACACTTAACGCACACACACATGCAGTCTCAGACAACCTACATGCACACACAACTGACATGCTATGTAAAGTTATTTTGACAAGCGCGTGCACAAACAGAGGCTTTTTCAATATGCTCACGTTAAACGCATTGCCTTATGTTTTGTGAATTCTAGAACTTATGCTTGCAACGTGATCATGTGAAACTGGAAATGAAAGCTTGCTTTGAACATGTTGAGAAGCACATGCACCATATGCAGGTTACTACAGACCAGCAGTGGGGCGAAAAGAGGAGTTGGATGTCAAGGCCGAATGGTAAGGCCTGGCTTGTGTGCCTAAAATTCAAAACTGATCACAGATGTTCATATGCATGGTCGTGATAATATATACTAATTGCATACCTTGATTCTGACACAGCGATTTGTGCGTTACGAGCAACAATAAGATCTTGCATAGGATTAACTTTGAATGCCAAGCCTCCTCGTTTTTGTTTGAGTTTGACAAAAATACATGGCAACATCTTGCATAGACACCATTGCACAGCTCTACAGATCTCCTGGACACGTATTTAAGTATTGAAACAGGAAGAACCTGTCATCACTGACCATGACCACAGCTGATTAAGCACAACACACGCGTACGCTCACAGGCTGGGGAAGGCTGTGCTGGCACAGGCCAATAAAATGGAGGATGCGCTAAATCTGAACAATCCGACAGATAAGGTACACGCCCAATTGTGTGAGTGTTCCAATTGATCTGCCAACGTTTGCTTGTGTTGGGAGATGCCTTGCATGGTCCATCGGGTGTGATATGGGCCTGGTTCCCTTAAAGCACTGGTCTTTCTCAATCTATTGCGCGCTATGGCTGTACATGAGCGTTTCCCTGCAGAGAGGGTAGTTTTAGGAAAAAGTGTCTTTTTTAAGTCAGGTTCACAAGATAACACAACAAGTGTCGCCTTTACACCATTATACAATACTGGTAGTGAAACTCGGTCTCACCGCCCTCATAACCTAACCCTATTCATCTAACGTTTGCCTCTCACAACATCTATCCCACAGGAGACGTCCATGGCTATGATGGGCGGCCCCCAAAAGGTTGAAGCGACTAGCTTGGCTTTCGGATCTTCCGCCCCTACCACCACCAACAAGCTGGCTCGCCACGCCCCCGCCAACAAGAGCGGCAAGCCTCCCAAATCCGTGCAACTGGCTGCCTCAAGCACAAACGGCAGGGGTGGGCTGGCTAGCGATCTTCCAATGTCCAAGTCCATGGGTGCAACAGCATCAGTAGCCAGCTTACAGGCAAGTTTGAGGACGTTTCTGAGAACGCACTGCTTGAAATTAAGCCGGTAGCGAGCTTGTAGGTGTGGCTTGCTTGCCGCAGAACCGCATTGTGTAACGCTGGCGGGAGGATTCAGCACCTAGATGCAGACGCGTTGCAAGGGGAGGAGGACCAGGGCTCCATTGCAACATAAAATTGGTGCGCACGTATGCAAGATTCGAGTCCTGCGCAAAAATCAAGCAGCGTGTGAGAAGGAAGGAGTCCAAAGCCGTAGAGCACACAAGACAAGCAGTCTGTTTCCCATTTCAATATAAGCTCCTTATTTTGAGTGTTTGCTTTGGCAATTTCAACCAAGTACACCTTGGCTCAAGCCAGCCGAAGCTGCAGCTGCTCTTTGTCACATAGCCATCAAATTTGTGGACCTAACCTTTCTGTTCTCATCCCACACCCCAACTTCCAGAAATATTTTGTTAAATCTCGCACTTTCCCGCACCCCCAAAAAAATGGTTTTTCCCCTTGCCGCTGTCATCCCGCGAAGCTTTTAGCCCTGTTCAGCACCAATAGCTCTGAATGCAAAAGAACACTACAAAAGGGAAAAGGAAAGTCATCGTACTGTTTGTATGTAGTTAGCTTGACGCTCTTTGTTCTTCTGCCCTGAACCTCTGCTGCCCTTCCCCCCCCCAAATCTGCTTCTGCTTCATCTAACCACTGTCTGCTGCTGGCGCTCTCCTCGCTCTACTCACTGCTGCTGCTGCTGCTGCTGCTGCTGCTGGGTGCCTTGCTTGTGCTTGTGCTTGTGCGTGCTGATGGTGCGGCTTGGGTGCAGGCAGCCTTGGTGCGTGACCTTGTTTGCCGCTCCAGCTGCCCCACCTGCTCATATGTTAGCTACTGGGCTGCTCTAATCTGCTCTGCGTGCGCAAGCATTGAGCTTGGTCCTCCATGGTTTTTCTTTAGCCTGCCAGGAGGCCTTACATCGCCGCTTCCTGCGCCTGTTGCTCAGCCTGTTCCACTTTTGCTTGCAGTAGCTTGGCTTGGTCGGTTGCCAGCTGCTGCTTCTTTTGCTGCTGAAGTGCTGCTTTCTGCTCAGTTGTTGCTGTGCTCAGTTGTTGCTGTGGAAAAGGCTGCGTGCGTCCCGCTGAAAAATCCTCTTTGAAGCAATCAGTTCTGCTGCTGCTGCTGGGGATGATGCTGGGGCGGGGAGGGGGGCAGGGGGGGGGCGGGGAGGAGGCCGGGTGGCCTGTCATGCACACACACAAGAGACTTGCGACCCAAACTTTAATATACACCAATCCCGCACAACCCTGCAGGGTCAAAAAACTATATATTAAAGCTTACCACAGTCACCCTGCAGGGCAATAACGATATATGTGCAGGTGTTCTTAGAAAAGCTACAGTAATTCAAACCAATCAAAATGCAATGCGGAAATTTAATCTTACTTTGCTCTACGCTTTTCCCACCAGTCACAGCCTTGTTATTAGAAGCCCATTTCATCGTACAATATGCACCCTCGCTTCACCCTCTTACTTAGTCATAAAATGTCACCATCATCCTCATAAGCAAACATTATGACTTCTTGTCATATTAATGCGCCTATAGAGACTCACCCTCATTGTACAGGACATCCGTCTATTTGTTGGCCCCCCAGTTCATACATCCTTCCTTATATACTCACCCTCATTGTGCAACATACCCACCCCTTTGCATATGCTATACGCTATATGCTCCCTCCGTCCTATACCTGCCCTACTACCTACCCTCTTGCCTCTTTTGTTATAAAATTGGCCTGTCTCTCTTTTTCATCCTGCTCGTGCAGGGTGTTTCAAGGCCCGGTACCACACCCATGAGGAACCGGCACTTGAACAGTGCCTCACACACCAGACCATCTGCTAGTGGCCCCCCATCAGGGGACTCACGGCCTATGACCGCAAAGAGCCTGGGCACGCCAGTGAAGGTAAGAAGGAGCGCCTGTCGGAAGTGGGGGTGTAAATGGTGCAACGAGGCGGGGTTGACAAACACACACATACATAAACACACATGCACACACACATACAAGAATTTACGCTCACAACATTTGCACAAGTGCATGTACAAACACGGCTGACACTCACACATACACACACATACACACATACACACACGCGTACACAGAGCAATAAGAGCAAAGCAGCAGCAGCGATAGAGGCCAAGCGTGCAGCAGAGGCAGAGGCAGAGCTACGGGAGCAGCATTGGCGTGTTCGTGTAGGGCGGGCAAAAAGACGTCTGTACCTCTACCTTCGTAAGTATGCCTGTCTTAAGGAATGGTAGGTGCGTTGTATATGACACATGACGTAAGCATGGAATATATACCTCGGGATTTCAGTGCATACACTCCTTTGTACATATGGTTTCCGGCCGACCCTAGCATTGCAGAGTGGTTAAGCATTGGTAACGCAGGGAGGGAAGGTGGAGGGGGGCTGGTAATGCATGGTATGGTAGTGCATGTTAGTCCCTGGCGCGAAATTGCATGGTAGTGCATGGCATGGTAGTGCATGCAGTGCACGCGTCCAAGAGCAGGGCCCTGTCCTATGCACTTGTGTGTATGTGTGTGTGTGTGTGTGTTGACACCAGTGCCACACACCCTCCTGATGGCACCCTATCTTCACAGGTGCCTACATGGCCTGGATGTCTGTGCTGAAGAAGATGCGCAAAGGGTGAGTGCCGTTTACTGTGTGTGAGCCTGAGGAGGCTGGTCAGTTGTTTCACAAGTATTAGTATGCAAACGTGGTTGTCTCTAGCCTGGAATTTTTACGCGTCTGCAGCTGCGTTGCTCAGCCCGTTCTAGCGCCTGGAATGGACTTACAAAAGGATGCAGACACAGTTATAGTGGACGTGAATTGCAGTTGCAATGCAACACACAAGGTGCCGCTTCGTAGCAAGGCCGCTTTACTTGCAGAACGGTGACAAGGGATTTCTGGTTGTTCCTCCTTGTGCCCATCTTCCTTGTGCCATACTCCTTGTGCCATCCTCCTTGTGCCCATCATCAGGTATGCCGGGTCATTAACCATTGAAAGCCTGCCAATCCATCTAACCAACGCCCTAGGGGAAAGCAACACCCAGGTGAGTGCGGTTTTTGTTTTGGTCGGGTGGCCTGTGCTTTTGTGCTGTTGTCTCACCCTGGCAGAGCCCATCTCAGCCCCTGTACGTGCCTCTCAGCTGTTCCTGCCGCTCGTGTAGAAAGGTTCTTTAAGGATACAGCAGAGCACAGCCTAATCTCCTGTTTCCCCCCTCCAGCATTTTCTCTCAGTATCCCCTGCTGCTTTACACTGCAGATCTTTCTAGCCATCCTAGACTATTGTGCCTTGCACTCTGCGACCCCTGCTGCTCACACACCTGATCTTATTAGCCATTCCAGGCTGTTGTACCTCAAAATTTGGACCATCAATACTCAAAGCAGTGGCATCCTAGAACCCAATAGGTTATACGTAGGGAGCGGCGTATACTGGTATATGGAAATTCATAGACCGGTATTTATATAATACCTTTGTATACCCTTGTACTGGCGTAAGGGGTTCATCCTGACCGGTATGATTCCAACTGCACCCCCACAGGATGATGATTTTGATACAATCGTATGGTGAATAGATCTTACCATATTTAGGCGAGTACCCAAGGTGGGATGCTGGAAATATAATTCGGTCAGATATCCCAGTCATTTATACTTCTGGCAAGGGCCCCAACTCTCCTAAAATTGTGGAAGTCGTCCATTCTTAAAATTGGTCTTGCCAAAGGTATCATAGTTGCATGCCTGTTTGAATCGTGCTGCTCAGTTGCTTTGTTGACCTGCTTCTGAAGGATGGGCAGCTGAGAAATGTGCAGCCTGCCAGTGTGTGATTTCACAGGTCACCTAAAAAACATATAGCCCTCTGGCCCAAATCTGGTGGCTATGGGAATTGGTGTAATGGTAAAAACATCTGTCTAATTTTGGCAGCAGAAATGCCTCAAAAAGACCGAGCTGATCCTTTAGGCGGTATAATGGAATTTCATTTATTGAAATGACCTTGTGCCGATCCCTACTCATGTTTATTTTGCAGCTGTGATCTGACTGCTTTTCAAGTCTTTGAATGAGATACGCTATGCACTCCCAAGCCGGAAAAGCTATATCAGTTCCAGACAACGCGATCTTTTGTGTGTTTTGCTGTACAGTTTGGCATCCACCTCACGAACCTTGGGCAGCAGCTGGCTTCTGCTAGCGACAGCACCACTGCTGCTCAGGACCAGCAAAAATTGATGGGGAGCATGGCAAGCAGATGGCGGAGTCGTACTTCCTCTGCCCTGGTATGCCTCCAGCACCAGCTTTTGTTAGAAAAATCATCATGTCCTCCACTTCTCTGTTTCACTTTAGTTGGGGGAGTGGAATCCCCACCTGTTGCTAATCTATGCTGAAATAAACTCTCTGGTGCTGTGTTATTGGTTTGCTTGAGCTGTGCAGGGCAGATCACTGTGACACCTGATGCACACCCGTCCAGGCAATTCTAAGCTAGAGACTCTAACAATAATGTGCGATCAAAGCTATCTGATCAGAGCGTGGACATTAGTATGAAGGCATCTATTCTGTGCTCGCATTGCACATGTACACACACGTGCGCATGCTTGCGCGCATGTGTACGCACGTAAACACACACACACAATTACACCTACACACAATTCAAAAACAAACTTACACAAACACTCACACACATATATACTGACACGCACTTTGGTGCAGGCTGATCAGGGCGCACCTCGCACATCCAGTGGCCGGAAGAGCAGCACCAACCGTGCCTGTGAGTCGATCGCATTGACCGTGCTTTTGTGCAGGCACAATGTTGCTTAGGAGCTTGCATCTTTACTTGTCGCACTCCTGTGTTATGCAATTTCAAAGCTCTGACTGGATCTTTTTTGTATAATTTGCTTCACCACTCGCTTACTTGACTATAGCAAAAATAAAGATGGAGCAGCAAGGTTGCCTGCATGCTTATTGCTTTTAGTTTGTGGGCAAAGCAGTTCGCGTGCTTCAAGTTGCAGATACTGCATCTCCTGCACAGCTTATTGCACCTTGCTAAACATTACCTTTCTTATCCCAAACACACAGCTTTTACTGGGGATGTGCACGCGTACACACCCTCAATCCCGTGCATGCTTATACATCAATGCGCTCTAATGTGCAACTGATGCTCCTTAGGGGAACCGAACGGACTTGCATCAACAACCCCCTCTCCTCCCGCCCTTGTGCCCTCTGATGCCCCTCCTGCCCCTCGCCGGCGACAGAACGCACGCAGCCTTGTACCAGTAAGCGTGAACATTTGCATGCCCATTGAGTGTGGCTTTTTAAGTGCCCGTAAAATGCGAACACTTGCATGTCCATTGGTTGTGAGCGTTTGCATGCCCAAAGCGGGTGAACATTGCATGTGCAGTGAGAGTGAATGGTAGCTGTTACATTTGTTAGCGCGTTATGGGCAGCTCTCGCATGCCTGGCACAGACCATCATATCCAGAATCCACACACTTGTGCACTAACACTTGCACTTACAATAACACACACAGGCAGGGCAGGGAGGGAACGCGACTATTGCTGCCAACACAGCACCTCCCACATCTCCTAACCAAGACGTTCTGCAGAACTCGCACAGTGCAGCCATTGCGTCAGGTCAGTGCACGGTTCTGCTTCGTTCCCTGCAATCTTGAACACCAGGTTCAGCCTGTGCTTGCACACTGTATGTAGTATCTGTACACGGTTCAAAATGTTTTCAGCTCTACCAAGTGCGTCTTATACTCGGCTGTTCTTGCAAACACAAATATGCACGCATACGCATACACCCCCCAAACGCACGTACCCGCATATGCACACACCGTCTAATTCATGCACACGCTCATACAAACACACTCACACTCACATGCACACACAAACACACACACAAACACACACACACACTCACACACACACACGCACGCACACATGCATGCGCTCATGTACACATATACACATGCATACAGGGGGCCGACGTCAGATTAACCCCAGTTTGCTCGCTGCGTATGGGGGTGGCCAAAACAGAATGAGCAATGGGGGCCGGAAAAGCCTTTTGGATGTAATGGCTGCCACCCTTCCAAAGTGGGTCCTTTCCCGCTACTGAATTGGGAGAGGCTCCAGTATCTGTGCACCTTTATCTATTTCCTCTTTAAATGCAAGGGGCTGCTTGGTGTTGTACAATATGCTCATTAGGGTATTGCGTGATATTGCCTGTTTTCCAGCTCAGGGTCCAGCCATACTGTGTCTTAGTAGCGTGTCTTTCCTGCATCACGTATGTTGTCAAGTGTTGTGTGCACATGTATGCAGAAGTTCACAGTGTGTTCCTCACCTATGCTCTCAGCTCACAGTGTTTTTCTCACCTACACTCTCAGCTCACAGTGTGTTCCTCACCTACACTCTAAGCTCACAGTGTGATCCTCACCTATGCTCTCAGCTCACAACCCATAACCAACTGCTTGCCTCCTGTTTGCAGGGGGAAAAATCCTTTTCAGTCCCGGCGTGACAAGAGCCAAAAAGGGAACAATAGGGCAGCAATAGAGAAGGGCGGAGATGCCTTGAGCTTGCATGTGCTCTTGAATAAGGCCAACGCTCGTTGGGTGGAGAAGCACCTAGCTACAGGAGGCAAGTGGACACAGCCTTTTGTGGTGGATGCCAAGAACTTGGCTTCCAATGGTGTTGACATGGATATGTATGAAAAGGTGAGCATGCTTTTGGTGTGTATGTGCATGTGTGTGTCAGCATTTGTGTGTGTGTGTGCGTGTGTGTGAGTGCATGTGTGTGTCATCATTTGTGTGTGCAGGTGTGTGTGCTCATGCGCAAGCGTACGTGCATGCGTGTGCGCGTGTGTGTGCGCATGCGTACGTGTGTATCCATGTGACCAAATGTTGAAATCAAGTAGGAACTGTCTGAGGTACTATTTGTCTGGATCTTTGTTACGTTACATTTTGAATTGCATTCATCCCTTGCCGGCACCTTTGTCAAAGGTTCAACTATTTGACATGCAAATTATGTTCTTTTGGGGTTGGTTGAACTGAGCTGCAGGTTTCCAACGACCTCTTATCTCAAGGGAAGATGGCACTGCAACTCGTGTACATTGGAGAAGAGCAGGTGACTTTCTCCGTCATGAATTCAATGTAACGTGACAAGCATGCTACGCCAAAAACGCACTGAAGTGCATTTGCATTTATATGAAGCTGCCGTCCTGAACCCGTTGCTCTGTTGTGTCTTCTTGTGTGATCCTTCATCTGGACCTCTCCTCCATCCTTTTTGTCGTTTTTTTTCGTTTTTGGGTGAGGTGCATTACATCCAGCAATGTGATAATCTGCTGCAGCCTTGTGGCTTCTTTCCGTGCTGTTGTACCCACTCCCTGAGTGTTTCGCTACCCAAAAAAATAGCCCATGCTTTCCCCACTGTCTATGCCCTCTCAAACACAGATCGTAAGCATTGGGGAGGATGCCGCGAACGCCGCCAAAGTTCCTTCGTGCACTGTTGACTTGTGGGAGATCTTGAGAGTGCACTACCCTCACAAGGTGTGTGTACATGAAAATATGCGTTGGGGTCGATGAATGTTCAGCTGCCTAGTGTTGGAGCTCTGACCAAGTTCTGACGAAGTTCTGATTAAGTTCTGACTAGTAGTCCCTCTGTTTCCTTCGTCTTTATCGACTTCTCTCTTTCTCTCTCTCTCTCTCTCTCTCTCTCTCTCTCTCACACACACACACACACACACACACACACACACACA
>Ga0307948_1002526_pt1 | contig 13353 bp, 10 predicted proteins | sample OrgLakmetagen280_FD_201824 | JGI IMG/M metagenome (GOLD analysis project Ga0307948, IMG submission 201824) | Saline water microbial communities from Organic Lake, Antarctica - #280 | ecosystem: Environmental > Aquatic > Non-marine Saline and Alkaline > Saline | place: Antarctica: Organic Lake...
GTGCAGGCTTTCGTAATCGCCACCGGGCTCCTCCAGAGCTTCGCCGCTGCGCAAGCGCGCAGGCTGCCCCGGCTGATATTGGCTGGCGAAAGCGGTGCGAAGATATTTGATAGCCATGGAATAGCGGATCCCTGATTGGTGAACACATAATGCCGGGCCTTATTGCAGCTCAGGCGTCAGGGTATTGTAATGGTTTTGGCGGAGAGTTCGGGACTTTCAGACAGATTTGCCGCGTTCATTAAGAAGACTGCGCACATACTGGTCAACACAGGCTGACCCGCCGCCTTCAAATTTCTCAAATTGAATGCCAAACTGGAACCGGTCTTGGGCAATTCGTCGAAAATGCACAATTTTACCTGCGGCAATAATGATCGACTGTGCCAGTTGCGCGGGCACGTAAAAACGGGCTTTTACCGGCATGGGGTTTCCCGGCGCCAGCGCCCGGTTGCCCTGGGCCAGCAGTCTCGCCGTCGATTGATCGCAGCACACCATCACACCTGAACGCGACAGGTTTGCCGTTGTGCAGCTGCACCGGCAACCATCGGGCCTCTCAATAACAATATCGGCGGTAAGATTAACCCGTTGTTGATTGCGTAGATTCGGTTGTGCAGATGTGGATTTCATGGGTAGCTGTTGGGCTCAGTCTGTCTGATTATTATAAAGTTGAAATTCGGTTAATTTATAGTGTGGCAGATTATTCGGTTTTTTCCGGATGGATGCTCACAAGTTTTTACCAGATCTGACTTATCGCAAGGGGCATCGGTTTCGGCTTTTGCTGTAGCGCCGCGCTCGACTGGTGTAAAATATTTTTTTCATTCATTCGCGTGCACAAGCCCGGCGCCAGGAATTACGAACCGCTCTATGATAGAAAAGACCGAAAACACAAAGGCCAGTAACGGCAAAGTTGGCTTTATCAGTCTGGGTTGCCCCAAGGCCCTGGTAGACTCCGAGCGTATTCTTACCCAGCTAAGGTTGGACGGGTATGACGTAGTGCCAACCTATAAAGACGCCGATATTGTAGTGGTGAACACCTGCGGTTTTATTGATGCGGCAAAACAGGAGTCACTGGACGCTATTGGCGAGGCCATCAATGAAAATGGCAAAGTCATCGTTACCGGCTGTATGGGCGTGGAAGCAGACAAAATCCGCGAAACCCATCCCGGCGTGCTGGCTGTGTCTGGCCCCCATGCTTATGAAGAAGTGGTTGGTGCGGTACATCAGTTTGTGCCGCCGACCCGCAAGCACGACCCGTTTACTGATCTGGTGCCGCCCCAAGGTATCAAACTGACGCCGCGGCACTACGCTTACCTGAAAATTTCCGAAGGCTGCAATCATCGCTGCACCTTCTGCATTATTCCGTCTATGCGTGGCGACCTGGTTAGCCGCCCGATTGGTGATGTGATGGACGAAGCCCAGCGGCTGGTTGACGCCGGCGTTAAAGAGCTGTTGGTGATTTCTCAAGACACCTCTGCCTACGGCGTAGACACCAAGTACCGCACCGGTTTCTGGCAGGGGCGCCCGCTGAAAACCAAAATGCAGTCGCTGTGCGAAGCCTTGGGCGAAATGGGCGTTTGGGTTCGCCTGCACTATGTGTACCCGTATCCCCATGTGGACGACATTATTCCGTTGATGGCCGAAGGAAAAATCCTTCCGTATCTGGACATTCCGTTCCAGCACGCCAGTCCGAAAGTGCTGAAAGCTATGAAGCGCCCTGCACACGACAGCAAAACCCTGGACCGCATTCGTAAATGGCGGGAAATCTGCCCTGAACTCACCATTCGCTCCACCTTTATTGTGGGCTTCCCCGGTGAAACCGAAGAAGATTTTCAATACCTGCTGGACTGGCTGGACCAGGCGCAGCTGGATCGCGTTGGCGCCTTCACCTACAGCGCGGTTGAAGGAGCCAAGGCTAACGAGATTGAAGGCGCCGTGCCGGAAGAGGTCAAAGAAGAACGTCTGGCGAGGTTTATGACCAAGCAGGCCGAGATTTCAGCCGCCCGTTTGCAGGCGAAAATTGGCACCACCATCGACGTGCTGATTGATGAAGTAGACGAAGAAGGCGCCATCGGGCGATCAAAAGCTGACGCGCCAGAGATTGACGGTATGGTGTATCTGAACGACGCCACGGATTTGGTGCCCGGGCAGATTGTTCGGGCGATAGTAGACCACGCTGACGAGCATGACCTTTGGGCGACTCTGGTCTGATGGGTTATTGAACGCAAAAAGCTGCCTCTGATTCCAGAGGCGGCTTTTTTGGCTTTGGGTTCGGTCAATTAGTTCAGCACTGACTCGCGCGCGAATCTGACCGACCCCGAAAACCTGCTCTATTTCGCAATTACAAAATTTTTTATCACAACATGTCAGGATGCCAAATTGTAATAAGCATTGCACAATATTCGCGTAGCGCAGGGTGAGCCAACCTGATATTTTCATTAACATTAATTAAGCAAAACGACACTCCGAGGAAGCCCCGGTCTGTTAACTCTGCTGCTGGTTACGGCCAGCACGGCCGTACTGGCCGAAGTGCCCCAAGTCTGCCGGGAGAAATCCGCTGACAATGGCGCCATTCCAGAATGGGAGAGTTGCCTATTTTTGGTGGCAACCTCAGAAACGGGTCTGGGTAATTTTTTCTGCGACTCCATTGTGGTCGTTGAGGAATCCTGCGGTTTGGATGATGATTCAGAGCCCAGCGAAGAAGAGCAGGAACAAGCGGCCAACGCAGGCGACATCCCCGCCGTAGGCACGGACCAATACCCGCTGGAGTGAACTGGCACCGAATGGTGCTACCGCAACGCCGCCAGCCACCTTTGCCTCCGTCACCGATCCTGCCGGCCAAGAAGTCGCCTATGGCTACGATAACGCCGGCTTGCTGACGGGCATCACCGACGAAAACGGGAACCGCTTCGCCACCTGGGCTTACGATAGCCAAAATCGCGCCATACTCAGCGAACACGCCGGCCGCTCACCGTGAACGAACCGGGCCGACCCACCACCGTGACAGACCCCAACGGCCACATCACCGTGACCCCTTGGGCCGCATTACAAAAAGCACCTTCAGCCACACAGCCGACAAAATCACCGCACCGGCCGTAAACGGCGAGCCGGTATTAGAAAATATTGATTACCAGCCCCTCGGCCCCGTAAACGGCTGGACCTGGGGTGACGGCGACGCCCTCGAACGCCTGACCAAAAGCGAATCAGACAACGAACAGATCCGCTAAACTTACGACGCCAACGGCAATCGGCTGAGCCGCACCAAAAATGGCGATTCAGAACGCTACCAGCACGCAGAGTGAAGAGACTTATAAACGAAAACATTTGATGTGTGCTTAGATGGCCAGAACAAAAGTATTACTGCATCTGTTGCTTGAACTCAGGAAGACAGGAGGTAAGCTATATGTCGATTTCAACTAAAACGACTCTACCTATATTTTTTATGGCAATCCTGCTGTCCCTTGCCGCCTATTTCATTCAGAAAAACATTGTCTACCCGGCATTCAGTGCGATTGAGCTGAGTTATGCCCGCGACAACGTTGATCGCGTTATCGGTCGGCTTGAGAGCAAACTGGACAGGATTGACGCCACCGTGTACGACTGGTCGGCTTGGGACGACACCTATCTTTTCATGGAAGACAGCAATGAAGCCTTCGCGGAATCCAACCTGTCCCTCGACACCTTCAGGGTCTACGGCACTCAGGTGGCACTTTTCCTTGATACCTCCGGTGAGGCGGTCTGGGCCGGCGTGTATGACTTTGAGGCTGAAGAAGGCGATGGCGACGTGACTGACACGCACTTGGACGCACTAGTCCCAATAGCCAAGGCCCTCAGCAGGCGGATCGACCCGGATGCAGGTGTTGACGACCAGCAAGTCGGGGGCATTTTGCAGATCGAAAACATGCCCGTACTTTTTTCAATGCGTACAATCCGCACAAGTTTCGGCACTGGAGAACCACGCGGATACGTGCTTTTCGGGCAGGTGTTGAACGATCAGAAAATTGAAGAACTCTCTGAACAGATCGTGCTTGATTTCACGGTAGAACCAATCGCCCGCGGTAACGGCTCAGTCGCCTCCGGAGCCTACTCAATCCAGGCAATCGATGAACACCAACTGATTGCATCCAAGGTATTGATGATTGATGGCATCCCGAGTCTCAGAGCGGCCGTCACTTTACCCCGACACATCACCCAGCTTGGCAGCGAAATCACTCTATACGGGACATCCCTGTTTGTTATGCTGACGCTGTTCATGTCAGTCACCCTGTTGTTGATGTTCCGCTTTCTGGTTATAAAGCCGATCCTGGAACTCAAGAACGATATCTCGAAAATCTCAAGTGCGATGAACTATTCCCTGCGGACACACAGCAAGAACGAGGATGAAATTGGCGCTCTTTCTCAGGAATTCAATTCCATGCTCGGCATGATCGAATCCAACAATTCGAAACTGAAAATACTCAGCGAAACAGACCCCTTGACCGGCCTTTCCAATCGGCTGGCCCTCGATAAAAAATTAAGACAGGCTTGGAATATCTTGACGCGCACCGGTGACTCGCTTGCCGTTTTGATGATCGATATTGACCACTTCAAACAATACAACGATCAATACGGACACCCGGCAGGCGACGAATGCCTCAAGCAGATTTCAAAGATTCTGGGCGAATCTACCAAGCGAAAATCCGACATAATCGCTCGATACGGCGGCGAGGAATTTCTGATAGTACTGCCCGGCACAGACGCTGAGGCCGCCCTTGATATCGCATCCGGACTGCTTGAAGCGGTCTCAAGTGCCGCGATTGAACACACTTCAAGCAAGACCGCACCCTTTGTAACGATTAGCATCGGCCTGTCGGCTATAATCCCGTCAAAGGATAACACCAGCTATGAGCTTATCAAGGCTGCGGACGAAGCGCTTTACCGAGCGAAAAAAGGCGGCAGGAATGCAGTAAAGTAGCCACCCGGGACCGGCTCGAAGGGTTAGTAGTCATTATTCTATAACACCGATTCGTTATTCATGGTTAGTGCGGTGACTTTATTGACGGTGTAGCGATAAGTCACTTAGGTGCCCGAGGGGTCAGGCCTTCGTGGCCTGGTAAAAAAGCTTACCTCCTTCTCTGAGCTGTGTCCGAGTGTTGCGGTTATTATCTGAGTTCAGGCATAAAGGTCTGCACGCAAGTTCAGTGGCTTCGAAAAAAGAACGCAGCTAACTGTAAGCTTGTGATCGAAAAGATAGAAAAATAAAAAGCCAATTCGCACGGGTGGTCGTTTCGATGATCGATAGAAGAATGAAATTTTATTTAGAGAAGCAATTTTTCATGGTCATATAAGCCCCGTCAAATATTTTAGCTTATAAGTCTCTTCACTTTGATCAGCAAAGTGAATGAGGGTCCCTCCCTGCGTCGGCCCTCATTCCTCTATTTCGTTTCGCCAAAGTGCTGCGGTTATTGCCTGACTTCAGGATTTTACGTTGACTAAACGATATCGATTAGCATTTCACCCGGGGTTACCCGGTCGCCTTTTGTTACGTAAATTGCCGCGATTTTGCCGTCAATATCAGCGTGCACCTCGGTTTCCATTTTCATCGCTTCGGTGATCAGTACGGCCTGGCCGGCGCTCACTGTGTCGCCTTCCTTCACCAGAACCTCGACCACGTTGCCGGGCATGGCGGTACTGACGTGGCCGGGTGTGGATGCCTTTTTACGACCGCTGCTGTTTTCGGCCACGTAGTCGTTGAGGGATTCAAACACCACTTCTTCCGGCATGCCGTCTAACGACAGGTAGAGTTTGCGTTTGCCCACACCGGACTCGCCGGAGCCGGTAACTGCCACTTCGTAGCTCTCACCGTGCACTTCAATGCGGAACTCGGTGGCAACACCGGTGACCAGGCGTTCGCGGGATTTTGTTTCCGGTGGCAACAGGGCCTCAGGCACCAGCGTGCCGTCTTTGCGTTGCTGCAGGAACTCGCGGCCCAGGTCAGGGAACATGGCAAAGGTGAGCACGTCTTCCTCGTTCAGTGCCAGCTCGCCAATGTCTTTGCGCAGTTTGTCCATTTCGGGTCTTAGATGGTCGGCCGGGCGGCCTTCGTCAACGGTTTCATTGCCAATGGCTTTTTTGCGTACGTCGGCGTTCACCGGCGCTGGCGGCCGGCCATAGCCGCCCTGCAGGTAGCGTTTTACTTCGTTAGTGATGGTTTTGTAGCGCTGGCCGGCCAGTACGTTGTACACCGCCTGAGTGCCGACAATCTGTGAGGTGGGCGTAACCAGTGGCGGGAAGCCAAGGTCTTCCCGTACCCGTGGGATTTCGTCGAACACTTCGCGAATGCGATCCAGCGCATTCTGTTCCTTGAGCTGATTGGCCAGGTTGGACATCATGCCGCCGGGCACCTGATTAATCTGAACCGACACGTCTTCGCGAGTGAACTCGCTTTCGAACTGCCGGTACTTCTTGCGGACTTCGCGGAAGTAATCGGCGATTTCGCTTAGCAGATTCAAATCCAGGCCGGTATCGTATGGGGTGCCTTTCAGCGCGGCCACCTGGGATTCGGTCGCCGGGTGGCTGGTGCCGGAGGCGAACGAAGAAATCGCGGTATCCATGCGGTCCACGCCGGCTTCAATGGCTTTGAGCTGGCACAGGGGGGCGAGGCCAGAGGTGGAGTGGCTGTGAATCACCAGCGGCAGATCCACTTCCGCCTTGATGGCTTTGACCAGATCGTAGGTGCCGTAAGGCGTCAGCAGTCCCGCCATATCTTTGATGGCGATAGAGTCGGCGCCCATGGCCTGCATGTCTTTGGCTTGCTGTACAAACAATTCTGCGGTGTGCACCGGGCTGGTGGTGTAGCAGATGGTGCCCTGTGCATGCTTGCCGGCTTTTTTCACCGCGTTCATCGCGACTTCGATGTTGCGTAGATCGTTCAGGGCGTCAAACACTCGAAACACGTCGACGCCGTTGTCAGCGGCTTTTTGCACAAAGGCTTCCACCACGTCGTCCGCGTAATGGCGATAGCCCAGCAGATTCTGGCCCCGTAACAGCATTTGCAGACGTGTGTTGGGCAGGGCGTCGCGCAGCTGGCGCAGGCGCTCCCATGGGTCTTCTTTCAAAAAGCGTACGCAGGCGTCAAAGGTGGCGCCGCCCCAGACTTCCAGCGACCAGTAGCCTACCTGGTCCAGTTTGCCGCAGATGGGTAGCATGTCTTCAGTGCGCATGCGGGTGGCAATCAGCGACTGGTGCGCGTCGCGCAGAATCAGGTCGGTGACTTCAATTCGTTTTGCCTGGCTCATGGTCTTGTTCTCCTGTGGATTACCAGCCTGAGTGCGCGGCGATGGTGGCAGCGATGGCGAGTGCGATTTCACTGGGGTGGCGTTTGGTGGAGTATTTCAAAAGCTCCGGGTGGTTGGGAACAAAACTGGTGTCAAAGTTGCCAGCGCGGAAGTCCGGATGCTCCAGAATTTGCTGGTAATACTGGGCCGTGGTTTTGATGCCGTGCAGGCGCATGTCGTCAAGGGCGCGTTTGCCGCGGGCGATGACTTCGTCCCAGGTCAGCGCCCACACCACCAGCTTCAGGCACATGGAATCGTAGTAGGGAGGAATTTCGTAGCCGGTGTAGATGGCGGTATCCACTCGAACGCCGGGGCCGCCGGGTGCGTAGTAATGGGTAATGCGGCCAAAGCTGGGTAAAAAGTCGTTTTTCGGATCTTCCGCGTTGATGCGAAATTGCAGCGCATAGCCGCGGAACTGAATGTCTTCCTGGCGATAACTCAGGGGCAGGCCGGCGGCTATACGAAGCTGCTCGCGCACAATATCCACACCGGTAATAGCCTCGGTGATGGTGTGTTCCACCTGCACCCGGGTGTTCATTTCCATGAAGTGCACTTCGTTGCCGGCGAGCAAAAATTCCACGGTGCCGGCGTTTTCGTAGCCCACGGCTTCGGCCGCCCGCACGGCCAGGGCGCCAATGTACTGTCGTTGTTCCGGCGTAAGCTGCGGGCTGGGTGCGATTTCAATCAGTTTTTGGTTACGTCGCTGTATCGAACAATCGCGTTCGAACAGGTGAATAACGTTGCCGTGGCTGTCCGCCAGTATCTGCACCTCGATATGGCGCGGATTCACAATGCATTTTTCCATAAACACTTCCGCAGAGCCAAAAGCCTTGGTGGCCTCAGATATGACGCGCGGGTATTGGGAGGTCAGTTCCTGGGGGGTATCGCAGCGGCGAATACCTCGGCCGCCACCGCCCGAGGTGGCTTTCACCATCACCGGATAGCCAATTTCATTGGCCACTTTCAGGGCTTCATCCAAGTCTGCGATATTGCCGTCAGAGCCGGGAGTTATGGGTATGCCAGCGGCGCGCATGCTGTCGCGAGCTTGGGTTTTATCGCCCATTTTGTGAACAACGTCGGATTTTGGGCCGATAAACGCCACGCCTTTTTGTTCGCACAAGCGCGCAAAGTTGGCGTTTTCTGATAAAAAGCCGTAACCGGGGTGAATGGCGTCGCAGCCGGTCTCTACCGCAAGGTTAACGATGCGGGCTGGGTCCAGATAGCCCGCCAATGGGTCTTCGCCCAAAGAATAGGCTTCGTCGGCGCGCTTTACGTGCAGGCCGTAACGGTCTGGCTCGGTGTAGATGGCGACTGAGCGTATCCCCATTTCCGCACAGGCCCGCACAATGCGGACGGCAATTTCGCCGCGGTTGGCGATGAGTACTTTCTTCAACATGGGGGATTCCTCATTTCTTCGTCCCTAATGAAGGTAATAGCACCCGAATGGCGCATTTAAAAAGATTAGCGCTCTCGACTCTTCAGTAAAAATTGATATTATTTTGTTTGAGTATAAGTAATCCCTTATAGACTGATTCAGGAAGGCCCCACGCCATGCCGCTAAGCATTCAGAATCTCGCCAGTCGCCTGACTTTTCGCCAGCTTCAGGTGTTCAAGGCGGTTTACGATTTGAAAAGCTACAGCAAGGCCGGGGAATTATTGGGGTTGACGCAGCCGGCGATTAGCAGCCAGGTGCGGCATCTGGAACAGGCACTGGGGTTGCCGATGTTTGAGTACGTTGGGCGCAGGCTTTACTGCACCGCCGCCGGTGAAGAAATGGCGAAATGTGTGCGTTCGGTGTTTGTCGCACTGGAGCAGGTTCAGAACAATCTGGCGGCGCTGGAAGGGCAGGTGGCAGGGGAGTTACGCCTGGTAGCAGTGAATACGGCGCAATATGTAGTGCCTTACATGTTAGGGGCATTTTTGCAGCTGAACCCGCAGGTAACCGTGTCGGTGTCGGTGGTGAACCGGGCAACGGCGCTGCAAAGGCTGAATGACAACGCCGACGACCTGGTGATTATGGGTATGGTGCCGGCGGAGCGGCCACTGACGTCTTTGCCGTTTCTGGATAACGAACTGGTGCCGGTGGTGCCGCGGGGGCATCCATTGCTTGATCAAGCGAACGTCAGCGCCCAGGCGTTTCTGGACAGTGGGCTACTGGTGCGTGAGAGCGGCTCAGGCAGCCGCCTGGCGCTGGAGTTGCATTGCCAAAATCAGCGTTTGCGAGCGATTCCAAGTATGGAGCTTGGCTCTAACGACGCGGTGAAGCATGCGGTGTTGGCCGGCCTGGGAGTGGCTGTTTTACCAAAGCTGGGGGTGTTGTCTGAGCTGGCCCTGGGCAGCCTGAGCATTGTGAATATTGCCGGGTTTCCGCTCAGACGCAGCTGGTGCGTGGTGTACCCGCAGGCGCGCCATCCAACCCCGGCCATGCGGGCGTTTATTGATTATGTGCAGCAGAATATTCGCAGGTTTGAACAGTTGTTCCTCAGGCGCTCCGAGCAATAGAAGCGCCTGAGGCGTCACTTTAGGCGTTGAGTTTTCTTTGCAGAATTTCGGTGAACAGGCGCGGGTTACCCTGGCCTTTTGAGGCTTTCATTAGCGGCCCCATAAAACCGCCTATCAGCTTCTTGCGCTTTTTCTCGTCGGCTTCCTGGAACTGGGCAATCTGCTCGGGCATACCCGCCAGTACATCATCCACAATGGCTTCCAGCGCGCCGGCGTCTGAAACCTGTTTCAGGCCTTGATCTTCTATGATGGCGTCAGCATCATTAAGGCTGTTGTCGCTGCTCCACAGTGCTTCGAACACTTTTTTGGCGCCCGCGGATGACACCGTATTGTCGGCAATGCGCGCCACCAACTGGCCCAGCTGGATGCCAGTGATCGGCGCTTGGGCGACGGTTTGGTCTTCGGCATTCAGGCGTGCAGAAAACTCACCCAGCACCCAGTTCGCCGCCAGTTTGGCGTCTTTGCCCTGGCCGACGGTTTCTTCGAAGAAGGCCGCCAGTTTGGCGTCGGCGCTCAGCAGGCTGGCGTCGTAGTCGTTCAGGCCATACTGTTCTTTGAAGCGTGCTTTGCGGGCATCCGGCAGTTCCGGTAACAGAATGCGGGCGCTTTCAATAAACGCGTCATCGATCACCACCGGCAGCAGGTCCGGGCAGGGGAAGTAGCGGTAATCGTTAGCTTCTTCTTTGCTGCGCATAGAGCGGGATTCGTCGCGGTCGCCGTTGTACAGGCGGGTTTCCTGAACGATTCTGCCGCCGTCCTCCAGAATGTCTATCTGCCGCTCCACTTCATGGGCGATGGCCTGCTCCATAAAGCGAAAGGAGTTCAGGTTTTTGGTTTCGGTGCGGGTGCCCAGGGTGTCGGAACCTTTGGGTTTGAGTGAAATGTTCACGTCAAACCTCAAAGAACCCTGGCTCATGTCGCCGTCGCAGATGCCTAGTGACGACACCAGGCCGTGCAGCTTTCTGGCGAAGGCAACGGCTTCTTCCGCATTGTTCATGTCGGGCTCGGTGACAATTTCAATCAGCGGGGTGCCGGCGCGGTTAAGGTCAATGCCGGTCATGCCGTCGAAGCCTTCGTGCAGGGATTTACCAGCGTCTTCTTCAAGGTGGGCGTGGTGAATCCGCACCCGCTTGCTGCGGCCGTCGGCCAGATCAACGTCAACAAAGCCGGGGCCCACAATAGGATGGTCCAGCTGCGTGGTCTGGTAGCCTTTTGGCGAATCCGGATAAAAGTAGTTTTTGCGGTCGAACACCGAGCGCCGGCCAATTTCGGCGTTCACAGCCAGGCCGAACATGACGGCGTAGCGGAATGCTTGCTCGTTGGGCACTGGCAGGGTGCCGGGCATGGCCAGGTCAACGGCGCTGGCCTGGGTGTTGGGCTCAGCGCCGAAGGCGGTACTGGAGCCGGAAAAAATCTTGGTTTTGGTGGCAAGCTGAACGTGAATTTCCAGCCCGATCACAATATCCCACTGCATAACGGTTCTCCTGATTCGGGCTTACTGGGGAAGTTTCTGGTGCCAGTCAGAAACCTGCTGGAACTGATGAGCTGCGTTGAGCAGACGGGCTTCGTCAAAATAATTGCCGATAATTTGCAGGCCGACTGGTAAGCCGTTTACAAACCCGGCTGGGACCGACATGGCTGGTACGCCCGCCAGGTTAACTGCGATGGTGAATATGTCTTCCAGGTACATGGTCACCGGATCGCTGGTTTTTTCGCCCTGAATAAACGCGGGCGAGGGCGACACAGGGCTCATCAATACGTCCACTTCTTTAAACGCGTTGATAAAGTCTTGCTGAATCAGGCGGCGCACTTTCTGCGCTTTTAAATAGTAGGCGTCAAAATACCCAGCCGACAGTGCATAGGTGCCCACCAGAATTCGGCGCTTCACTTCGTTACCGAAGCCCTCGGCACGGGTGCGGGTGTAAAGATCGTTCAGGTCCTGCGGGTTGTCGCAGCGATAGCCGTAACGCACGCCGTCAAACCGTGACAGGTTAGCGGAGGCTTCGGCCGGCGCGATCACGTAATAGGCCGCGATGGCAAGCTGGGCGTGTGGTAGCGATACTTCTTTGACGATTGCGCCCAGTTTTTCGTATTCCTTCACCGCGTTGCGCACCTGCTGCTCCATCGCGGGGTTGAGCTGGTCAGAGAAATACTCTTTGGGCAGGCCAACCCGCAGGCCTTTTAGAGGCTGGTTTAGTGTGGCGGTGTAATCTGGCACGGAGCGGTTGGCAGAGGTGGAGTCTTTTGCATCGAACCCTGCCATCACGTTCAGCATCAGCGCGTTGTCTTCAGCGGTGCGCGCCATGGTGCCGCCTTGATCCAGGCTTGAGGCAAACGCAATCATGCCGAAGCGGGAAACCCGGCCGTAAGTCGGCTTCAGGCCAGTAATGCCGCAGAGCGCTGCGGGCTGGCGGATGGAACCGCCGGTGTCGGTAGCAGTGGCAGCCGGCACCAGGCGCGCGGCGATAGCCGCTGCGGAACCACCGGAGGAGCCACCGGGTACGCGCTTCTCGCCCTTACTCATGCCCCAGGGGTTGGTAACCGGGCCAAAAAAGCTGGATTCGTTAGAAGAGCCCATAGCGAACTCGTCCATATTGGTTTTGCCCAGGCACACAGCGCCGGCAGCGCGAAAGTTGGCAACAATTGTGGCGTCGTAAGGCGGTACAAAATTCGCCAGCATTTTCGACCCGGCGGTGGTGGTCACGCCGTTGGTGCAGAAAATGTCTTTGTGGGCAAAGGGCACACCTGTCCAGACGCTGGCATTGCCGGCCGCGCGCTGTTCGTCAGCGGCTTTGGCATCGGCCATGGCAAGGTCTTCGGTGACGGTTATAAAGCTGTTGTATTGGCCGTCTTCGGTTTTGATGCGATCGAGGAACTCACGGGTCAGTTCCACGCTTGAAATCTTGCCGCTTTCCAGTTCGCGGGAAAGCTCTGCTACGGACTTGTTCTGCATGTTCAATCCTGATGGGGTAGTTCGTCAGATCACTCGATTCCCTTTATTCACTCAATCACTCGGGGTACGAGATAGAGGCCGCTCTCGGTGGCCGGAGCTATGGCCTGAAAGGCTTCGCGCTGGTTGCTTTCGGTGACTTCGTCGGCGCGCAGGCGCTGCACGGCATCTAGCGGGTGGGCCAGGGGCTCTACGTTATCGGTATTGGCGGCGCTGAGTTGGTCAACAAGGCTGAGGATGTTGCTCAGGTCGTTTTCCAGTGCGGGTATCTGTTCGTCATCAAGACGGATACGGGCCAGCACGGCGACTTTTTCAATGTCTGCGCGGGAAATGGTCACGTTGACTCCGGTTTTTTGCTTTGGGCTAGTGGGGTTATTCGACAGCCACTGCCTTATTTTTCAGTTGGGAGTTAAGAGCGGGTGAGGGCTGGGCTTTTCAAAACACGCTCAAGCCCATCCATGGGGCGCTTGGGCTCCGCCATCCATGGCTCCGCACAGTTTTGAAAAGCCCAGCCCTCACCCGCTCTATCTGAGTTTGGCAATAAGGCCGTCATAGTAACAGATTAAGGGCTTTGCGGGAGAGTTACGGGGC
>Ga0307948_1002531_pt1 | contig 13343 bp, 17 predicted proteins | sample OrgLakmetagen280_FD_201824 | JGI IMG/M metagenome (GOLD analysis project Ga0307948, IMG submission 201824) | Saline water microbial communities from Organic Lake, Antarctica - #280 | ecosystem: Environmental > Aquatic > Non-marine Saline and Alkaline > Saline | place: Antarctica: Organic Lake...
GGATGCGGGGGGCACCGCTGCTGAAATCTCGGAATTCTGGCATCTGGCATCTGGCATCTCGTAAATCTGCCCCTTCTGTCCCATAACAACAACACGATGCCACTCAGGATCTTTACCAGGAGGCATTATAATATTATAATGTTCTGGAGGCTGGGGGGACAATTCGTGGTGGTTGGAGGGTGGTTGGTGCAAGCCCAGGGTACCCCCAAAATAGCATAAATACGTTTTCGTACTATACGCGTATTGCGTGTTAATAGCGTATTATACCTTATGGGACGTCTCAAAAGTCTGCATGACCCATCCCTGGTATAAACCAATCGTGTTTTTTTACTGTGAATAATTGAGAGCATGTTTTGTGTCCTGGACAGGAAAGAATAACTAGCTATTTTCTTTTCCGTTTCCTTTCATTAACATTCATTTGATTGTTAATACAAATGATACACATGCGATATTCAAAAATGAGGGGAAAAAGCCAAAAGTGCCTTTTTGTGATCAGAATGCCAACTTTTGCCTTTTTTGCGGATTTTGGATTGTACCGTCAACAGTACCGTCAAGCACCGTCATGACAGTCTCAAAATTTCAAAATGGCAGCCTAGACCGAATTAGGGCGTCAAGCGTAAGACCGTATTTGATGTTCCGTACCGTCAGACTGTCATTGCACAGCCCTGCAAACAATGTCTTCAGCAGGGGCCTAGAAATGAACGCTAATGTGCAATGTGTATGTATGCAGCTCTGGCCACCCTCTGTAGTTGCGTGCTTGCTCATCACCGGCTATCACAAAAGCTGCACATACCCACCCCCCCACCCCCCACCCCACCGCAGGCAACGACAAGCCCTCTCACCCAGGAGATGATGGCCAAAGTGAAGCCAGTGCTGGAGATGGAGGCACTGAAACGGACAATGCAAGCGTGGTTAGCGGCACATCGGTGAGTGTGCTGCTCTGCGTTGTATATCTTTTTTCAAATGCAATCTTGCGTGCAGGCAAGAATTATGTGTTGCAGCTGCCGTATCATTTGGTCTTTTTGTGTGTATGCTAGTGTGTGTGTCATGCACCTTGCGCACACCTGCTCTCTGCCTCTCAATTCCTTCCTACAGGGCGTTGACGAGCTCCTGGTTGATAACCGACGTGGTCGGCTGCTGAAGAAGCTGCTGGTCCTCATCCGTGGCCCCATTTTGATGGAGCCCCTGAAGCGCTTCACCAAGCGCTCCATCCTCAACATCCTCACCATCCTGGCAGTGCACATTATATTTTTCGCCATCTTCTTCACCTTGGTCCAGATGCGCTTGGGGTGAGTGCCGGTCTCTGTGTGTTTACGGTGTTTTATAGGTATAAAAATGAATATTTTCAGTGCAGGTGAGTTCCCTGTGTGTTTGTGATGTGTTGTGTATGAGAGTACCATGTCAGTGCAGGTGAGTGCTGGTCCCCCTGTGTATTTGTGATGTGTTGTATATGGTGTAGAACGGACCTTTTGTAGTGCAGGTGAGTGGCTGTCCCTGTGTATTTGTGATGTGTTGTGTATGAGAGTACCATGTCAGTGCAGGTAAGTGCCTGACCCCCTGTGTATTTGTGATGTGTTGGTGAGTGCTGGTCCCCCTGAGTGTTCCTTGGTGTGTCCTGGGATAGGAATTTGTTGAAATGATGAGCCTTGTTGGTTGCAAGCCATCTGTTGTGCCTCATTGCAAGCTGGCTTGATCAAATATGTGTGTTTGAACCAGGGGGTAAATATACCCAGAGCAGAGGCATGACCAGAAAATTACTGTTAACTTGCAATGCTCCAAATGCTGCAGGTCTGCCACAGGCTTGCATGTGCAGCTCACGCAAACCTCCTCGTTAAAGGACATTGTATCGGGTGTGCAGCTGGACCCCTGTTGCTACGTTATCTGTTCCTGTTCCTGTCAAGAATCGCGTCCAGACCGTCTTCTCAGACAAACCACTTCTCTTATAAACTTGGCATCGACTGTCAACCAAACCTAGTGCTTGGCGGCCTTACCGCTTTCCCTGCTGACTTGCCCCAAATCGCAGCAACGCCCCCATTGTCTTCATGCAACGCGTTCCCTGCAAGCCACACAAGACTCAACCCGAGATTTATGTGTCGCTCTCCCCTCTCCTCCCTCCTTATTTTTCAAATCGACGCCTACCCTCCTTATTAGCGCTTACCCTGCGCAGTGAAATGGAAACGACTTTCGCTCTAAATTGCAGCTGCAAACTATTGTTGTAGTGATTGAAAGTACCCCCTGCTAGCCACGTGAGACTCAACCCAGAAATAAAATCTCCTCCGATCTGTGCCTACCTGGTTTGTGCAGCCAAATGGAAACCATCTTCCGCCACGGCCAGGCAATCGACAGATCACAGATCATTTACTACCGAGCGGTCAGGACTGAGCACTGCTTCAAGATTGCTGCGTCTGGGGCTCCCATACCGGACTTCAACATTTGTGATAGGGTGGGTGAGCTGTGGAGTGTGGCTGGTGGGTTACGTCAGGATACGTTACGTGTGTGGCCTGGGTAGTTGGATACAGGGTCGCTTTGTCTTTTGCCTCATACCGGACTTCAACATTTGTGAAAGGGTGGGCCAGCGTTTGGGTGTGGTTGGTGGGTTACGTCAGGGTACGTTACGTGTGTGGCCTGGGTAGTTGGATACAGGGTCGCTTTGTCTGTTGCTTTCATACCAGACCTCAACATTTGTGATAGGGTGGGCCAGCGTTTGGGTGTGGTTGGTGGGTTACGTCAGGGTACGTTACGTATGTGGCCTGGGTAGTTGGATACATGGTCGCTTTGTCTGTTGCTTTCATACCAGACCTCAACATTTGTGAAAGGGTGGGCCAGCGGTGGACTGTGGTTGGTGGGTTACGTCAGGGTAGCTTACGTATGTGGCCTGGGTATTTAAAAGTTAAATACAGGATTGCTGCGTCTGTGGCGCTGGCTCCAGATTCTGACATGTGAGACACAGTGTGGGTGATCCTTGGTGCATTGGTTGGTGCGGTTGAGTCAGGGTACGATAGATGAGTTTGTGGGCTGAGTGTTCAGGTCGAAAAGTTGGGTTAAGAAGTGGATCTTCTCCGCGTTGTTAACCACCCTTTGCGTATGTGAAGGCGTGTGTGGTGCTGTACAGAGTTGCTCAGACCCTACTGCCCTTTTAGCTGCACTGGAACCCTTTTAGCTGCACTCAAACCCTTTTAGCACTCGAACACTTTTAGCTGCACTCAAACCTTTTTAGCACTCGAACCCTTTTAGCTGCACTCAAACCCTTTTAGCTGCACCCAAACCCTTTAAGCTGCACTCAAACCCTTTTAGCTGCACTCAAACCCTTGCCTGTACAGCTGAGACGCGGAATGGATGATGTGTATTTCTCCACAGAAATAGGCACATCCTCACACGTCCTCACACATACCTGCAGGCTGACATAGATCCCGACTTTGTTGCTGCCGACTTACAAACGTCAGTTGAGGACTACGCAAACTTTCACCAAGTACGTGCATGTATGGATGCACATGCTTTGTTCAGATAGTTTTGGCATGATACGTAATTTATCATCCAAAGCCTTTCAGCTTTTCCTGGGCCCAAATGAGCTGCATATATATATTGAGAGAGAGAGAGAGAGAGAGAGAGAGAGAGAGAGAGAGAGAGAGAGAGAGTCAGAGAGAGAGATGCCTTGATGCCTGCCCATTGAAGTTGACATGCCCTCCAAGAATTGCGGTTAAAAGGTTGACTGCACTTTGTCATCACAATTGCTTACACCGACAATGCATGCACTTAGTGTAGGGTAGGCCAGAACCGGGTTTGTGCAACGTATGAAGGGTTGGCCAGAAATATGTATGGGATTTGGAATACGGTATTTACGCCGTTTATGCCTTGTATACGCCGTATTTTCGTATGTACGGTTAGGGCCAATCATACAGAGAGGACTGTGTGTCTGGAAGGTTCTTGCCAAAAATCCGTGAATACACCATGAATGCATAGATGAGTCTAACCTTACTGTTGTAGCACACAAGCACTCAAAAGTACATACACACAACCACGCATACCACACAACTACACCTACAAAATCGTCAGGACGTATTCCTGGGTGCTGAGGGACAAGCAAAAAAGATCATTGACCCAACGGCACGCAAGATCTGGAGTGAAGACTCTGTTCCAATCACGGTAAGCTCAAAATGTAGGACAGAGGGATGTATATAGTTACACGCATACATATGGTTACGCAAAAAATACACACGCACTTACGTACATAAGCACAAGTGGTCTCAATTATGCACACAAGCCTATATATGCACACACACATGTGTTTACATGCACATCTGTACACACACACACATACACACACACACACACACACACACACACACACACACACACACACACACACACCACACGTGCTACAGATGTACCTTGACACTACACCCCCAAGCAAACTGAACAAACAGGTGTACTTCGACATTACACCCCCAAGCAAACTACACACACACACACACACGCTCCCACACACTCCACACGTGCTACAGATGTACCTCGACACTACACCCCCAAGCAAACTGGACCGGGACAGAGGGCTCTGGGTAAGTGATCCCGTGCAGACCAGGGCGGCTTGTCAGTGCATGGAACCTAATGGGAAAACTTAGAGCCTTTTGGGACATTATAGAATCCTGGAGTGAGTTTCCTACACAACGCCAGCGCAGGGTGACAGATGAAGTGTCGAATGTGCACTCGTCGTAAATAGAGTATCCGAAATGAAGAAGCTGATCGACAGCTGGTGCCATTCCCTTCTGCTCATCTGCTACTACACTCACATGAAAAGTTCTTTGTCGTGAAGGATGATTTCAAGATTAAGCTGATCAACAGTTGCCTTCTATCTTTCTATCTTTCTGCTCACCTGCCAACATACTCATGTGTAATGTTAGTCTTGGGCATTCCGCAGCACCTAAAGTCAACCTCCAGATCCCCTTCCCCCTGCCCTCGACCGCTGCAGGACTCTTCCCCTTCCCCATGCCCTCCCTGCTAAAGGCCTTTTCCCCTTCCACTCATCCACCTCCAAAAAGCCAAGAAATTGCACCTACTCACATCCACAAAAAGCCATGTAAATACACCTGCTCACTGGCTGCTTGCCTGTGCTTGTATGTGTAATGTGTATTCATAGATGCACTCACAAAAGCCATGCAAGCATACCTTCTCACTGGCTGCATGCTTGCATGCGTGTGTGTTTGTGTGTTTCATAGGAAGTAGGCAATCGCCTGACGTACGCTGGAAGGGAGCTCCAAGTGGCCTACAGGCAAGACCCAACCACCATAGGGTGAGAGAAGGTTGCACCAGAGTCGTACAGTGAAGTTGTGTGATTGCCAGAGTCGTACAGTGAAGTTGTGTGATTGCCAAAGTCGTACAGTGAAGTTGTGTGATTGCCAGAGTCGTACAGTGAAGTTGTGTGATTGCAAATTTGTAGGGTTGGCCAGAACCATCTATATATACAGTGTATGTACAACATTTTCGGCAGGGAAATTACCAAGTATACGGTCATGTACGGTGCATATGTACGGTCCTGGCCGACCTTGCACATTTGCAGTGAAGGCCAGAGCCTTGTGCGTATTTGGTGTATGTACAAAGCTGACTCCCTGGGCATTCCCAAAATGTACACCATTCCGACCCAAGCTTACGCATTTTCTAAAGACCCCAGGGGAAGGTCCCTGTAGGTACACTCTGTGTCTGTTGTTGGCATTCTCTAGCGGAAGAGCTGGACACCAATCTGTGCTAGCCTTGGGCTTTGTTAATCGGTGCGCAAGCTCAAGCTGCTTCACAGTGGGCTCACAGGCGGTGCTGTGATGTGTGTGTGCAGGGACTCAAGTTCGTTCTACTTTGTGCGTGAGAACGCGCGTGGGGCAATCTACCAGAGCTACATTGAGAGCGTAGAGCACATCTCCCGCTTCATACACGACGGCCAAGGAGAGCTCACAAATGGTGAGTGGCTGCTGCACTTTTTTGCGTGCGTGTGTGTGTGTGCGTGCGCGAGTGTGTGTGTGTGTGTGTGTGTGTGTGCACGCGTGTGTGTGCATGTGTGCAAGTATACATGTGTGAGTGTAAGTGTGATTGCATCTCTGTCAGCAACTGTCCCGTATCTCGTCCATCCAGGCTTTCACACTTCCAGGCTGGAATAAGCTTCTCACAAACGACAGGTCTGCAAACCAACACCCTTACAAGTACTGTACACGCTCTCTGCCGTCAAAGCATCAAAATTGTGTTCCTTATATTATGGCCTCACTCGAGCATGTTTAGCCTGTCATAAAACTGTGTCCTTATATCATGGCATGTTTGAAACCGTGTTCCTTATAATATGGCATGTTTAACCTGTCATAAAACTGTGTTCCTAATATTATGGCCTCACTTGAGTATGATTAACCTGGCATAACTAATATTATGGCCTCATTAACCTGCCATAACTAAAATTATGGCCTCACTTGAGTTTGTTTAACCTGCCATAACTAATAATATGGCCTCATTAAGTCACTTGAGTATGATTAACCTGCCATAACTAATATTATGGCCTCACTTGAGTATGTTTAACCTGTCATAACTAGTAGGGCTTGCTTCGTGTATCCTTCCAGATGCAAGGTGGGCTTGCGTCGATTCCCTCTCACTCCATAGTTTTATCCAGAGCCACGCGCATATTTTTATACACTTGACCTGACCATAGAATCAGTGCATTTCCTGCTGATGTATTCGTGGGTGCTCTGCAACCACACAGCTCTGTGTACGCCAGCGCATCATTAGCTGTGTTTCGTGCTAAAGATTTTACAGGTGCCCCGATATTTATGCTAATCTTATTATCTAGAGCTCTGCCTGCCAAGCACATTACCAGTGCCCTGTGTGTGACCACATGGCTCTGGTGTGCCTATATGCGCATCATTTGAGTTCCCCCTTTCCAAAAAAATGTGTGCAACCACATGGCTCTGGTGTGCCTACACGCGCATTATTTGAGTTTCTCCTTTCCAAAGAATTGTGTGCAACCACATGGCTCTGGTGTACCTATAAGTGCATCATTTGAGTTTCTCCTTTCGAAAGAATTGTGTGTAACCACATGGTTCTGGTGTACGTATGCGCATCACGGGAATTCTCCTTTCTAAAGAAATCACAGGTGTGCCCAAGACAAACAGCTCTGGCGTGTCTAAGCGTATATCTAGAGTTTTTCCTGATTACATTCTCTCGGGTGCCATTTGCATACGGCTCTGGCCGTAACCATGCTTTCCATTTCTGGAGCACAACCTTCTTTCAGGGCCAGAAACAGCACAAGCTTGCACGCAAGGACTTGGATCAGGGAAAAGCTTCATTTTGCTTGCATTGCGTTGCATTGCATGTTTAGCCTTGAGGCCCCGACCCTTCTCTCGCTCCCAACTTCTACCCACGTCACCGTCCTCGCCTTTCCGTTCCGCAAACGCTTGGTCGTGCACACCTTTTGCTGCGCCTGTGCAAATTCAGACGTGCCCTTAGCTGTCCAACACTCCTTTGTCCGAACCGAGCCCACCCCCTCTCCCACCCACGCAGCCGTCATCGCCTTCCTGATTGTGGAGTCCGTGGTCTTACTCACTTTGCTGCACCTGTATCAACTTAAGCTGCTGGTGGCGGTGGAGTGTGCGCGGTTGGGAGGTGTGCTGGCCATGGTGGGCCTGCCCACACCTGTCCTGCAGCTCATGCACAAGAAGCCCCTCGTGGTGTGTATGTGTGGTTACACGTGTGTGCATGTTTGTAGGTGCGTGTGTATGTGGGTGTGGGTGTTCCTATAACGTGTACGTAGTGCAGAAGCTGTGTGCATGTTCATGAGTTTGTATATGCCGGTCAGATCTGCCTTGCCGCACTTGTCCTGCAGCTCATGCACAAGAAGCCCCTCGTGGTGCGTGGTGTGCAAGCTTGTGCGTAAACATGTGCGCATACCTTTATTTCTATTTGCTTGCTGGGCATTGTGGGACTGCCCTGGCTCGGTTTGGCAATTCTGAAACATTAAAGTAGTGCTCTGAACCATGGTGTCCTGGAAAATGAAAGTGGCAAGAAGGAAAAGGAAGAAGGGGGACTCAATACCTGTGGACAGGTAAGCAGAGCATCCAAACCCTGCACTTACTTACAGACACACCGTTCTGCTCTTGAGTGCAGATCTTGGACAACGACAGCGACGAGGAGCAGGAAGAGGAAGAGGAGGAGGGGAATCTCGGCAAAAAAGGCCCACGCAACGCACAGGTGTGGGTGAAAGTGTGGTCACCACTCATACTATCAGCTTATTATATTATTAATATACCAGCTTAAAACGTGAAATTTAGGCATGAGCTGCAGATCTTCTGTCTAGGCAGCAACGGCAAGCCGTTATCTTTGTCGTGCGTAGAGTCTGCTTTTAAGCCGTTATCTTTTAAGCCGTTATCTTTAAAGCCGTTATCTTTTAAGCCGGTATCTTTTAGGCCGTTATCTGTTAAGCCCTTATCAATTAAGCCCTTTCTTTTAAGCCGTTATCTTTTAAGCCGGTATCTTTTAAGCCGGTATTTTATAAGCCGGTATCTTTTAATCCGGTATCTTTTAAGCCGGTATCTTTTAAGCCGGTATCTTTTAAGCCGGTATCTGTTAAGCCGGTATCTGTTAAGCCGGTATCTTTTAAGCCGTTATGTTTTAAGCCGTTATATTTTAAGCCATTATCTTTTAAGCCAGCATCTTTGTCGTGCGTAGAGGAGTCCGCTTTAGTGTGTCCCATCCTCCGTATCAATTATTTTGATTTCTGGATGCAACTTGGTCACGCATGCTAACATACACACGCACATGCACATGCTCATTTATCACACCAAACATGCACACTCACACACACAGGAGGAAGAGGAGGAGCACGCACGTGCGATCAAGGCTGCCAAGGATGCCGTGCGGGATTTGAAAGAAGGGCAGTCGCAAAATCTGCTTCCTGACGGACCCACTTCCACAAAGAAGGAGGGCTCGGAGGTGAGGCGCGGGTATAGAAAGAAATAAGGTACAAAAGGTGAGGTGTATGCAGGAGAGCCAATACTCTACAGAGCTCAAAGGTGCAGTATGTGCAGAGAAACAGTGCGAGGAAACAAAGGCCTTTAAGATGAGGTGCGTGCAGCAAACATTGATGGAGGCAGAGCATGTACAGAGAATAAGAAAACAAAGGGCTTGGTTGTAAGGTGCGTGCATGGAAGAACAAGTGAGAAACATAAGGGCTCAGAGGTGACGCGTGTGAAAATGTCTACCAATAAAGGTCTCGGAGGTGGGCGTGTGCCAAAAAAAGGTTGATGTAATAAAGGGCTCAAAGGCAGGCATGTGCAAAGAAATGGATCAAAAAAGAGTGCAGGGGTAAGGCCGTGTGCGGAGTGAAAGTAAGGTGGGGATGGGCATATGCAGTAAGTATAGTAAAGGGAAAGTAAGGTGGGGATGGGCACATGCAGTAGAGTATATTAAAAGGCTCTTAGGTGAGGCTTGTACCAGAAGGTTAAGTTGAGTCGCCTGTCTCGCTCTCCAATCTTGCACCCCATTTTCCTCGCTTCCCAATCCCTCCTTCTCACTCCCTATCCTTCATTGCTCCCCATCCACACGCTCCTTTTGTCATACCATCTCCTCGCACCCCTTTTTCTAAATGTCCCGATCTCTCTCTCTCTCTCTCTCCCTTTCCCTCTCCCTCTCTCTCTCTCTCTCTCTCTCTCTCTCTTCTCTCTCTCTCTCTCTCTCTCTCTCTCTCCCTCTCTCTCCATGCTTCTGGCTGGATACCAAGCACCGACTGAAACCCTTTTGATTTTGTTACTGCTTGTATGTACGTCGCAGCTTGCAATGTACGATCATGCTTTCTGGCTGTATACCGCAGACACGTACAGACACACACACAAAGCGCACACAAAGCGCACACAAAGTGCACACAAAAAAACACGTACAGGCTGGAGACATGCTCACGTATGTAGCGAGAGACGCACTGCCCGTGAAGGAGAAGCGGAAGTCCAAGAACCCTCTGCAGCTCAAGCACATGCTGCGTTACAACCACAAGAACCTGGTGTCGTCAGGCATAAAGATCTTCAGGATGATGGTGAGTTGGGAGAGAGGGTGCTGTCTATTTACCAGTTTTCGGTGAACAGTTATGTGTTATGTGCAGCAGTACGCATTCGCAGCTGCCACGAGGGTGTCTTCAGCAAGCTTCACAGGGGGACGCCTTGCTGTGACTATTCAGCTGCACCAGAGTGACTATTCAGCTGCACCAAACTGCGTTTTGTCCTCAGGAGCACAAAGGCCTAAATCTGATTGCTTAATCGATTCCATTGTCATGCTTGATCGATTCCAAGGTCATGCTTGATCGATTCCATCGTCATGCTTGATCGATTTCATTGTCATGTTGACTACAAAAGTAGTGCTCCTGGCATGCAGGACGATGCTTTTGTGTGTTCTAACACCTTATGTCCTGCCCTGTGTGTGTGCTTCAATCTCCCTTTTCTTTAACAGTGCTGTGCTTGTCGCACATAAACATTGACTGCCGTCATGATTGCTGCCCTTGACAACCTGACATGACGTCCCTCCCACCTTTGTGTGTTTGGGTGTCCTGCTTGCGCAGCTGCCCTTCTTCCTGTGGCACCCACACTTTCATAACCTCACATTGCGCTGTATTACCCCCTGCTTGTGCACCTGTCCTTTTCTTGTGGCACTCACAATTTTGTGATTTGCACGCGTTGTGCTACGCCCTGCTTGCACAACTGCCCTTCTTCCTGCAGCACTCACACTTTCATACTATGCTGGTGCCATGCTACACCCTGCTTGCGCAGCTGCCCTTCTTCCTGTGGCAACTAGCGGTGCTCATTGTGTGGGCAGTGACGGCAACATTGATTGAAGACATGAAGGGACCCATTGTGTCCCTTGCCCTTGCCGTGCGTGTGGTGTACCGTTTCTCCCACGTCCGAGCGACAGCCATGGCCCTCATTGTCCAAGTGAGTGTGTGTGTGCTTGTGCATGTGTGTGTATATGTGTAAGTGTGCGATAAGTGCGCGTGTGTATAATGTCACTTGGTTATAAATGTGTTGTGCTTTAATTTTTGTACAAATACCAACTCCTCAGATCCAGAGATCCAGAGCAACATTTAGTCGTTAGTTTTCCCTGTTAGAGTGCATGGAGTCGTACCTGTGTTTGTCTATGCTACTGTGCATAATTCAATTCTGTCTTTTGGAAATGCGTGTGCACACTCACACATCTAAAGTTTGTACGCACAGGCGCAAACACACTCTCATGCTCACACACATAAACACACATGCACACAAAAACGAACATACTACACACATATTAACAAGCTCACACATCTACACACTCACACACATGTGCATGCTCACCTGTGCACGTGTGCAGGACACAAATGAGAGCAAGGACTTATGGAAGGGCAGACTGACTCAACAAGTCGACTACCTCGCCAACGAATATGATGCACTCCTCCTGGGAGGCCTCCCTGCCTCATTGGTAAGGATTCAGGGGGGATCAGGAGCTCCTACGACGAAATTTTGAGTTCATGTATGGTTTGTGTAAAAAGGTGACGCCGCTGCTGCTGCTGCTGCTGCTGCTGCTGCTTCTACATTTTCGTGCTTTCTGTTGTCCAGCGAGCAAACCCTCCTCCTCCTCCTGCTTTCAAATCAAGCCTGATCATGGACCATGATGAAAGAAACATAGAGCAACATGTCTATGCTGGCAGTGGCATTCCCCACATTGAATGAGGAAAAGCAGAGGCGCCGTAGCTCCTCGCAGAAGCTGCGCGACATGGTGGTGCTCTTGCACATTGAGGTGTTCGTAGCTCCTTGCAGAAGCTGCGCGACATGCTGGTGCTTTTGCACATTGAGATATCCGTAGCTCCTTGCAGAAGCTGCGCGACATGGTGGTGCTCTTGCACATTGAGATATCTGTAGCTCCTTGCAGAAGCTGCGCGACATGCTGGTGCTTTTGCACATTGAGGTGTTCCTTGCATTACATTGTCGCTTCTAGAGGACCTCCCTACCACGCAAGTGTTAGTCGACATCTGCTCTACTCGAAGGCATTGTCATTGTTGTTGCTGCTGCTGCTGCTGCTGCTGCTGCTGCTGCTGTATATATGTGGGTGTGTGCATGTGTGTGTGCACGTGCTTTATGTACTCTCTTTGCCGTGCGAGCTGTGTATGTGGAAAGCATGCATCAAGACTTTGGCCGCTGGCTCTATGCTTCTAAGCGTGCACCGTCCTCTTTGTTCTTTGCGGCCAAATACAAAAGAGTGCAGTCTACTTTCTCAATCCGGCGAACATCACTTCAGGGCTCTGTGGAAGACTCGGACCAGTGTCCCAATGGGTGCAACCTATAGGGTTGGTTGGCCAAACTCGCATATGACCATTGCACATGACTGTATGTATGGTGATGTCCCTGCTGCTTAAAACACCGTGTATACACCGTGTGTGCGGATCTTTATGTATGGTTGTGGCCGACCCTAACAACCTGGCCCTAGTCAGCAGAGGCATAAAGCACTGTGTAGGCATAAAGCACTGTGTAGGCATAAAGCACTGTGTAGGCATAAAGCACTGTGTAGGCATAAAGCACTGTGTAGGCATAAAGCACTGTGCAGGCATAAAGCACTGTGTAGGCATAAAGCACTGTGTAGGCATAAAGCACTGTGTAGGCATAAAGCACTGTGTTGTGCCTGTGAGTCTGAGCTTGCCACTCCCCTGGACACCTGCAGGAAGCCACTGTAGTAACCTTCACCCTTTATTCTCTGTACAGCCGGCGGACTAAAAAGCGCAGCCTCGTACCAAGGGTTTGACTTGAGCTGCGTGACTAGGCTCTTTCCTCAATTTCTCACTTCACACCCGCAGGAAGGCGCTGAGCGTGTCCGTGAGTAGCATGACTGGTGTGTATACCCTAGGATGGCTTTTGGTGCTCTCGCCTGCTCAGTCGACACTTGACTGAAACTTGGAAGGAGCACAGAAGGAAGGGCTTGGCCGTGTTACACAACTCTCCTATCACCTTTCTTTGCCCGCAGGAAGGCACTGTGTTTGCGTTTGAGGCCCCAGCTATCGCCTTCTCGTCCCCAGATTTTCAAAGAAACTTCTTCCAGGTGAGGGGCTACTGTGTTTTCCAGGTTGTGTTGCTGTTAGGGCACTAATCTGCGTTGCTAGGCACATGCACGCTCACACACACAACATAAATAGACACTCATACGCGCGTCTGTTGCATACACTACGCACACACACATTCTACATCCATTTACACAAGCGCAATCACGCACACACACACACACATTCACACACACACACACACACACACACACACACACACACACACACACACACACACACACACACACACACACACACACACACAAACACACAA
>Ga0307948_1002537_pt1:0-7500 | contig 13335 bp, 13 predicted proteins | sample OrgLakmetagen280_FD_201824 | JGI IMG/M metagenome (GOLD analysis project Ga0307948, IMG submission 201824) | Saline water microbial communities from Organic Lake, Antarctica - #280 | ecosystem: Environmental > Aquatic > Non-marine Saline and Alkaline > Saline | place: Antarctica: Organic...
ACACCTTATACATATGGTTCTGGCCAACTCAGTGATACACCGTATATACACCTTATACATATGGTTCGGGCCAACTCAGTGATACACCGTATATACACCTTATACATATGGTTCTGGCCAACTCAGTGATACACCGTATATACACCTTACACATATGGTTCGGGCCTAATCAGTGATACACCGTATATACACCTTACACATATGGTTCTGGCCAACTCAGTGGTTTGTGCTCAACATATGGAGTGTCGCAGTGCGGTGCAAGATGACCCATCGTTCATGGTAACGACGCAAAAACACTTTCAAGCCAAAAAAACACGCATTTGTATCCCCCCTTCTCCCCATAAAACACACATACACACACGCACGTAGGAATGCACGCATGCACACACCCACCCACCCACCCACACGCACACCAGCCCTAACACAAACACACACACATACCTGCTTGCATGTGTACACGAGCCCATGTGTCATGTTGCTGTCTGGATACCAGGCTCGGTGCGCATGGTCATCATACACCACACGCTCCAACAAAATGTCCCGCAGGTAGTCCCACTTGTGCTTGTGCTTGCCTTTCATGTTCAGGAGATCCAGCAGCTGCGCGTGTATTTGAGTGAGTGCGTGTGTGTGTTTGTGTGTATGTGCTTTGTGTGTGTGTGTGAGGGTGTGTGTGTTTGAGTGAGTGTGTGCTTAGGTGAGTGTGTGTGTTTGAGTGTGTGTGCGTGTGCGTGTGTGTGTGTGTGCGCGTGCGTGCGTGTGTGTGTGTGTGTGCGTGTGCGTGTGTGCGTGTGCGTGTGCGTGTGTGCGTGTGCTGTGTGTGTGTGTGTGTGTGTGTGTGTGTGTGTGTGTGTGTGCGTGCGTGCTTGCATGTGAATGAAAGTAAAAAGTGGAAAGCAGAGCACAACGATGCAAGGTGGGAAGCGAGGCAAGAAAACGCAGTGCAGACAAAATAAGTAGGGTTGGCCAGAACCGTATATCTGCACCGTACATGACCGTATGTATGGTGATTTCCCTGCCAAAAAATACCGTATGTACACCGTATATACGTATAAATGTATGGTCCTGGCCAACCTTAAAAATAAGTCGGGAGCAGCAGCAGCAGTGTATGTTAATGGTGTGTCGTTGTGGGGAGTCACTGGAAACAGGGTCATAGCACCACATACCCACAGGTGGTGCAGCCGTGTCACCTGCTACCCCACACCTGAACTTATAAAAATGTAAGACCCTGAAGGGTTTTGCCCCTGAACTTGTTAAAACATCAGACCTTCAGGGTTTTTGCCCCTGAACTTTTCAAAACATCAGACCTTGAAGGGGTTTTGCCCTTGACATTCCAGTTAATATGCCTTGAGCGTGTTGAAAGGTAAGCAAGGACAGGCACGAGGATAACAAACACACATACTCACACATGCACAGGCAAAAACCTTCCAGACGCACTGAAATACACACACTGAAACACACACTGAAACACACTGAATTACACACACTGAAATACACACACTGAAACACACACACTGAAACATACACACTGAAATGCACACACTGAAATACACACACTGAAATGCACACACTGAAATACACACACTGAAACACACACACTGAAACACACACACTGAAACATACACACTGAAACACACACACTGAAACACACACTGAAACACACACAATGAAACACACACACAGTTCAGGAACACCAAACACAAGACTGTCCACCACACACTGTTACCCATATGACATACGAGAGGGCTGACCAGAACCACAAATTGAAAATGCACACGCGTTGTAAGCTGGCCGGTAGATCTGGAAATATGGGGTCACATATAGTGTACGTACACGGTCTTGACCAACCCAACGCATGGGGTTCAAATTCAATACCTACCTTTCCCTCCACTAAGCGGTTCTGATCCCCGTACAGCACGAGGTGCTTCATCTGTTCCACTGCAGGGGTGTGAGAAGGCATACAGCTTTGAGCAGCAAGTGGTGTGTGCGTGTGTGCGTGTGTGTGTTTGGCAACTAACCATGCATGCAAGCAAGCAGTAACTCCAGCATGAGGTGCCTCATATGCGCTCCTATCCAGCTCTGACCTTAAGGACGTTCGGTCAGCAAACAATTGCAGCAGAGTGTGAGATTTGCGCTAGTCATGCATGCCTGTAGGCTGCGCAAGCTTTTCATGCACACGTGATGCTTCGCTGAAGACGTGCTGCACTGTGCTGCTCTTATGCAAGGGTGAAGCAAGTATGGGTAGCTGCCCTGAAAGCCTAGTGGCCCGTGGTCAGGCCAGACTCTTCGGGGTCGCGGGTTCAAATCCGCCTGGTAGCGTGAGTACTTCGCTGTCTGACAGCTCTGTCTCCGTTTCCTTAATCCATGCTTGTGGTGTAATCACCCTTTGCGTATAATTTTGGAGCAAGTACGTGGGCCACTCTGGACACCATGGCTGTGTTCTTATGCAAGGGTGGAGCAAGTAAAGTGGGCCACTCTGTACACCATGGCTGTGTTCTTATGTTCTTTTGCAAGGGTCGAGCAAGTACGTGGACCACTCTGTACACCATTACTGTGTTCTTTTGCAAGGGTGGAGCAAGTAAAATGGGTCACTCTGTACACCATGGCTGCGTTCTCCTGCAAGGGTGGAGCAATGTGTGGGTCCCTCTGTTTTCCTTTTCCTGTTCTCTTTGCTGACCATCGGTGGCGCTGCCGCCAAAGAGTAAATCTAGGCCAAAGCAACCGCTGCATGCAGCTGTTTGTTTTCCAGCTTCAGAGCACCCTTCCTGTCTTTGTACTTAGTTCTGCCACAATTTATGGCACTGCTGCAAAAGTATTGACTTGGGCAAAGCAATTGCTGCACCCACACCTACTTCCCTATTTCCCCCCCTCCTGTCCTTGCACACTAACTGTACTATAACTAAGGGTATGCCAGCCTCTAGTCAAGGCTCGACGTCACTGCTGTCAAAGCCTAGACGGCAACAAGGGTGTCCATTTTGGGGGGGAAATCAGGGGAAGTTCCCTGAAAATTCCTTAAAATCGGGAAATTCGACCGCATTCTTTTTATAGTATTATAAAGTATTTTTGTGTAATGTAAACGCAAAATATGGCACATCACGATGTCACAATCTTGTTCAGGGAAGTGTCAGACTTTCCTTTCTTGACGCCCCAAAATGGGCAGGCAATTTGTGCATTATTTTCTTAATACTATCAAAATATATAGAACTTATTTCCGGCCAATATGATGTGTGTATGCCTGTCCAGGCAATGCACCATGAGGGATTTTCCAAACACTTCCTACAGCTCTTTTCAGTCCGGTCTCCTCACGATAATTAATAATCAATTATAAGTAATTATTACAAGTAAACTCCTTCGGCCCAATCCGCGCAAGTCTTAGAAAGTGATTTTCTAACCGTAATGCACCAACTAGGGCCTATATCGACGAGCCTCGCCCTCGACGACGCTCGTCGAGCCTCGCTGGCAAAATCATACACCCTAGTTACCCATGCTAAACTATAACTATAGGCAGTATAGTACTATAACTAGTAATGTGATGTCGCCGAGCTCTGCCAGATATTGCGGTAATAATGCTGCAAAAGGCTGGACTCGAGCCCAAGTGAAATAGGCACAAGTTGTAATATTTCCCCCATCATTCCTTATCTTCCACACACCAGAGTGCTGATGCTCATCTGTTGAGATGCTTCTGAAAGGCAAGTTAGGTTCACGGCGATATTTGCACAAATTGTTTCCTTAATCAATGTCACTCCCCCTCCCTGATCTTCCACACACCAAAGTGGTGATGCTTACCTGTGGTGATGTTGTTGAAGGGCACGTTTTTCACAAACCAAAGTGGTGATGCTTACCTGTGGTGATGCTGTTGAAGGGCACGTCTGGACCCAAGTGAGCTTGAATGTCGCGCAGCCGCTGGGATGTGATATTGCCAACGTACTTCAGCTTTGTCAACTCGTCCTTGTAGTGAGGGTAATCGCACTTGCGGTAGTCTGAGATGGCACGCTGCGTCTTGACCTGAGGGGTGGTGTGTGTGATAACAATCACACTTTTAATCACACATTAGTGAGGGTAATCGCACTTGCGGGATTCTGAGATGGCACGCTGCGTCTTGACCTGATAGGGTGGTAGGGTGTGTGCGGTTGCAAGTCTGTTTTTTGCCCAGGAAGCAGCTGGATGTGCAAGTCAAACTGGCTGTGAAGACATGCGCAGCAAACTGACACCTGCGCCTGCCTGCTGAATTACATGCGTGAAGAACACCTGCACCCGAAATCAAGATTTCGCAAGCTTGTTGGCAGCACACTAAAAGCTTCAAACCCAAATCCCAAACGCACATGAAACTGCCAACCTAGTCTCCTATAATTACTCACGCCTAGCTAGGGCTTGGAAGATGGAAACCTGTCATTCGCATTGTCTGAGTACACTGCCTTATTTAGGAACAAGCAACAGCATCTCCTGACAATGCACCTGCGATGTGCAAGTAGCAGACAGTGCCATGTTTCAGGCTTCTCTAAAAACGATTTTTTTGAAATCTTACTTCTGCACTGCAGCACATTCCATTGAAGTCAATCCAAGCAAGCTACAACCTGTATGCTGTTGAGGTTATATATCGGAGGTCTTACACCCTATTGGCAAGCTAACGCGTTGGCTTGCCAATAGGATGTAAGACCTCCGATATATAACCTCAACAAATGCTTCTGTAAAGTCATAGATGTCTAGAACGCAATGTCTGGTCATCGATCTGACTGAAGACACAGACTCAAAACAGTGTCATCTACACAGCCGTGCATGTTGCAAAAGCTACCACTTGCATTGCATTTGCCAGTGGTGGCCACTTTTGCCTGATCGAATGCGCCTTACACCTGTCTTATCATCCTCACAACCCTACACAACCCTACATTTCACACCAGCCGCCACTCACAATAAATTTGCCAGTGGTGGCCAACGGAATGCTGTCCACCGCTTGCAGTTTCCCGTACAGGTCCCTCTTGACGGCCCGTCCCATCAGGCGGAATGACCCAAAAGAAGCCTCGTTCAAGTGAAAGGTGTCGTTCTTGTCTGTAACGCTCACGTCCGGGAGCTTCACGTGTCCGTTCTGAGGGGCACAATCACACGCGCACACACACACACACACATACACACAGGTTTACACATGGATTGTTAATAAAGTTAGGAGGGTGGAAAACAATGGAATACGTTCTGCTCAGTATACACACACAAGTAGTTGTATTGTTCGTCTTAAGGCCAAGGCGAAGTGCCAAGGCGAAGTGCCAAGGCGAAGTGCCAAGGCAAAGTGCCAAGGCAAAGTGCCAAGGCAAAGTGCCAAGGCAAAGTGCCAAGGCAAAGTGCCAAGGCAAAGTGCCAAGGCAAAGTGCCAAGGCAAAGTGCCAAGGCAAAGTGACAAGGCAAAGTGACAGTGTGAAGTGCCAAGGCGAAGTAAAAAAATGAGACAAGGCGAAGTAAGTGAGGAGGGAGCAGGATGATAATGGTGAAAATTATGGGTTCAGAGGCAAGCAAAAACACATTGATGCTCAATTCAGGGTCATGCATTTAGGTTGTTTGCTTAACAAACAATGAAACTTTGCTTTCGCATTCAAGCCAGATGACTTGAGATGGTTTTGAGCTAGGGAGAGGGGTGAAAAGGAAAGAGAGTGTTTTCTTGCACAGCAGCCCCATCCCGTGATTGAGTATTTCTTTGCGAATGGCAGCCGTTGAGTTTCTTCCTTCCTACTGCCATCTGGAGCTCAACAAAACATGCGTCTTCTGTTTGCTCTGTACGGCAGGTATCCAGCGATCCAGTATCTGCCACATAATTTAAAACACGAATCAACCCCAAGCTCAAACACAGGACCCCAGTCCAAAAGAGATTACAGTGACGGCTCGCGACTTTCTGTTGCATTTTGCTTCTGGTGCTCCATTACTCAACCCAGCTCTGGACCAGAGCATCATGATGGCTGAGAACCTGTGTAGGCTCGGCAAGGCATAAGCCGTACAAGGCCAACTAACTAGGTTGTCACTACTCCCTTTGCAGTGAAAATAAGATGACCACACATGTTTTGATTTCCACAGTCCTATAGCCACGCGCCATGTGATGAAATGAACTCACATGAAGCTTGAGGACAAGGTGCCCTGTGGGCTGGACTCGGTGGCCAGGCATGTGACATGACAGCAGCGCTTGACCCTGCGCATAAATATCATATATTCACACAATGTTGGCATATGACACATCAACAGCGCTTGACCCTGCGCACAAATTCACAGCAGCATGTGACACAACAGCAGCTCTTGACCATATATAGTGTTATATTATTTATCCACACAATGTTGACACATCAACAGCGCTTGACCCTGCGCACAAATTCACAGCAGCAGCATGTGACACAACAGCAGCTCTTGACCCTGCGCAGCACGTTGGCATGTGACACAACAGCAGCTTTTGACCCTGCGCATATATAATTATATATTATTATATTAAATTTTCACACAATGTTGGCATGTGACATGCTGTTTAATCCATCAATGCAACACCTGATCAAATCCTTGTGAGAGAGATGGACAAGCCTGGCGTAGCACAGCGGCAACTGTCGGCCGTGCGCACAATCAAATCTTGGATGTATTTCTCATTAATCAAAAGCACACATAAGAGAAAACAGAACGGCGCAGGCTACGATGCTTGCTATTTTGCATGCAAGCGTGCAAATTGTAACACAAAATGGGTGATTTGAGGAGGTATTCAAGCATGACGTGGCATGACAGCATCACATGGCCCTGATTGTGTTCAGAGTGATTGATGTTTTATAACGAATGGTAGCGAGTGGCATGACAGCAGCAGATGGCCTTGATGGTGCTCAGAGCCATTGATGTTTATGACGAAAGCTGGTGAGTGGCATGACAGCAGTGATGAGCCCTTCATGTGGTATAACACAGTAAATTAGAAATAAGTACAGCAAAACGGTATTTGGTGTGTGGATGACACACAGCTCAGAGCTCTTGGTCAAGAGCGCCCACTTAAAATGGCGGTTATTAGGCAGCGGGGATGTGCACATGGTGCGTGGTTGAGGGCTGCCATGCCTATTCTAAGACAAGGGCCTCAAGCAAATATTTAGAACGATACCGCATGGGGACGCACATTTTGAGTGTAAACATAAAGAGAAGGATCAGCTTTAGCGGCACAAACGTGGCACAGTGTTCAATAGAGCAAAGTGCTAATGCTCTGGCGATTTGTACCTAACAAGAACATGGATACAGCTGACCAAGCATGTGTGCAACGCACGTCTCGCCACACTTACACCTCACGCACACACATACTCGTACAGATACAAGGGCGGGCCAGGACCGTGTGCATGCACCGTACTTTTGTTAAGGTACCCTCTTGAAGAGTAAAGCACATGCATCGCACAGACGAAAGGCTGGCAAAAATATTGAACATGTGTTAAACAAAAAAATTACTGTGTATGGAAAGCAGATTCTGGCAGGGAAATCTCAAATACACGGTCATACAGGGGAATGCTTGTA
>Ga0307948_1002537_pt1:10000-13335 | contig 13335 bp, 13 predicted proteins | sample OrgLakmetagen280_FD_201824 | JGI IMG/M metagenome (GOLD analysis project Ga0307948, IMG submission 201824) | Saline water microbial communities from Organic Lake, Antarctica - #280 | ecosystem: Environmental > Aquatic > Non-marine Saline and Alkaline > Saline | place: Antarctica...
GCTGCTGTATGCTCATCCTCATCTCCCACCTTCCTCCTTTTGCTGCCTCCATTCTCTTGTCCCCCTTGGCTCCCTCCCCCCCTTTTACTGTTTGCCTCAACTTTCTTTTTGGCCTTGGCAGCCTTCTGGTTGACAGCTTCTTCTTGCCTCTGCAAAAGCAAGCAGAAGCGTCAAAAATTGTGAATCAATACAACTAAACAAATGTGCAAGCACTCCACACGCACACAGCAACTTCATACACACCACACACTACTATAAATATACTAGTCAGCAAACGCGTGCTTCTCATCATTCAAAGGTAGTATGGATGTAATGTAGGATTGAGGCCGGGTGTGTCAAAAAAAATATGATTTCATTGTGAATTGCCTCATACTTGGATCGACCGCTAGCCGACGATTCCTGAAAATTGACGCTTTGTATATGTCCAATTGAAACACCCGAAGGGAAAAATACTGTTTAGTTACGCTAGGGTCAATTCCTCTGGGCGCACTATATTGCAACGGGAAAGTAGACCTTCACCGACGAGGAAAATAATAGTTGTACCGGGAGTTGTTTGTGTTTGTGCCCTTCTCCTCTCGCAATCCCTCTCACATCTGTATACTAATTTATATTACGCCGCGAGTGATTCGTGTAACGTCATCGAGGAAACGGGGATAAATACTGACGACTTATTTTTTCAGAAGGATAATGTGCGTGCATGTGTGCACACTGTTGCATGCATACCTGTGCCAATGGTGTGCCACCCCCGAGCACCATCATCCCCTATTTAGGTAGGCAAAAGTGGATGCCGTTCGAAGAAGTTATATAATTTAAATAATATCATGACCGCAACTACCTCTCTCAACTTAAACATCACAGTAGCCGGCCAGGCTGATGATGCCTTCGCTTACAGGGTACCAGCCCCATGCCTAGGCAGCGTGGCAATCGAGCAGGGCAAGCAGGCGATAATGGAGCGTTTGGGCACCGCTGCAGAATTTCTCAGCTATCAGGAGAACAAGAACAAGCCTGCCAGAGTCCTGCTGCCCATCGAGCGCGTGCTGCGTGATAGCATTCTGCACTACACAGCATCCCTGGGCCCCATGATGGCCTTGCTGCGGCAGCATGACAGGGTTCTGCGGCAGCATGACATGCTGCTGGTATCCCTGTACAGGTGAGAGAAGGAAGGTCAGGGTACCTTGGGCACACGCATGCACTGCAACACCGAGAGCAGGAAACCATGCTTGAATGTGCATCCCTGTGTAGAAGGACATGCGCACATGCACTGCAATGCTGAGCAAGAAACCATGCTTTAACTGTCCATCCCTGTAGGGCACCTTGTGCACGTGTGCTGCAAAGCTTAAACTGTGCTGGCACCATGTTGCTCATGGTCAACGAGTGCTCATCTCTTGTGACTTTCTATGCTCACAGAGACAGGATGGACGACGCACTGACGCTGTATTCCAGCCGGTTCTTCAAATCAGTCACGGACGACCACGACATCAAAGACAAGGGCAAGCTTCAAATGCTTCTGGGCGAGGACAAAAGGCTGACCCAGGCTATTGCCCAGACACTCTCACAGCTGAATGCTGTGCAGGTCTCAGTAGCAGACATTGGAGGCACCTTGGATGCTGCATTCCACCATAAGAATTTGAGTAAGCTGTCACAACATGTGGGATGACGCGCATGCATGCAAGCACGCATGCAACATGCTTGAGTTTGGCATGCAGCCAAATTTCTTCCTGGTCCCTGTTTTCTGAGCTGGCTTTGTGTTTGGGAGTATGAATATATAGGGTTGGCCAATACCGAAGTTTTTACGGCGTATATACGGTGTCTTTTGCAGAAAGCTATGAATACATAATCCCAGCAGCATGTAGAACAATTAAGTATCTGATAAATGTGCACGAGGACCACTTGCTTTCCTAGAACAGCTTTGTCCGAGCTTTCACAAGGCCCTCATTGTATCCACTGCATACCGCACACATACGCCTCTCACCGCACAGGCAGGGTGCACGCCAACTCAGATACCGCTCTCCGTGAGAAGATGCAAGACCTTGTGACCTCTGGTGCAACCAAGCTGCTGGCATCCGAGTGCCCTCTGGCGTGCCTGATCATCGACAATTACGAGGCATTTTTGAAGCTGCTCCCAGGATATCAGGTATTTCACTGCACAAGGAGATATCCGCCTAGCCAATCCTTTGCTTTTGTAAGCACAGGGTTGCCAAAGATCAGCATGCTTCTTGGATGTCCTCAAATTGAAGTTCTGTGCTCATCATCATCAAGCATGTTCATGTTGCTGCTTACTCATCCTAAGCTGCACTAGGATTTGCTGCTTCACTATGCGCATGAGCACTCCGAGCGTTAGGCTTCAAGACAGTGCATATATTGGGAATTGTCCTTTAAAATAAGTATTCTTGTCTGCCAAAGCCCTTATAGAGAACTGCTCATCAAGTGGGGTATAAGAACTTCACACCCCAAACCTACGGATCAGGCAATCAATGGTAAATTAATAAGCTGGAAAGGGGATACATCACCCATGCATCCAGCTCCACAAAAACATCACACCCAACGTGCATTGACGGCCCCTTTCACACTGTCAACACTGCACAGCTCTTGCAATGCACTGCATCGCTCTATGGTATACCCTACAAATTCCTTGTGAAGCGGAATTGCAGCATAATTGGGGCTTCTGCCTGAGAGTGGAGCAGCTGCAAGAAAAAGCGTACTAAGCATGGATACCATCTGCCTGCACCACACTTCATCAAATGGCACATAGAAAACTTTGCACTCTTGTACATCCCAACGAGCTAGCAGACAGTGCTAAACACTTGTAGCCAGCATTTGCACCTTGCATTGCACGAATTGCTCCACGCTCACTCCCTGAGGTGCTCTTTTAAAAGGGAGCCACACCCAGCCTCTACCATCATCTTTCTCTACAAATGGGCAGACACACTTCACTTCAAGGAGCATCTCAGAACCACCTCCTACCAACTTTGCATCTGCTGGCTAGGCAGCGATGGCATATTGAGCAGAAGGCACGCCAAACACAGTGCCTTGCAAAAATGGATGATCATGACTGACAAACTGCAAACCTTGCTCGTGCGCGCACACAATTGAGGGAATAGATAATTGATGCTTGGAGGCCAGCTGTGCGCTGACATTTTGAAAGCCTTGCAAAACAGATGCAACACCATTGTTGATGATGCACACCCCAATTCAGAACAAATGGGTTGATTGGACGGCTTGGGCTGGTGCTGCTGTGTGCCGAACAGCATGCTGAAGGGCGCCTCACTGTCATTGCTGCTGCTGGTACTTGGGAGCCGGCCTAACATGCATGGAAGCAACATTGGAGGCAGTGA
>Ga0307948_1002540_pt1 | contig 13332 bp, 15 predicted proteins | sample OrgLakmetagen280_FD_201824 | JGI IMG/M metagenome (GOLD analysis project Ga0307948, IMG submission 201824) | Saline water microbial communities from Organic Lake, Antarctica - #280 | ecosystem: Environmental > Aquatic > Non-marine Saline and Alkaline > Saline | place: Antarctica: Organic Lake...
GCTGCTGACCGGCGCTTGCCTTGCGCTTCAGGCCCTGTGTGTGTATGTGTGTGTGTGTGTGTGTGTGTGTGTGTGTGTGTGTGTGTGTGTGCGTGTGCGCGCGTGATTGCGTGTGTGCGTGCATGCGTGTGTGCATGCGCGCGTATGCAAGTGAGTGCATAAGCCGGGGTCTGCTGGCCAGATTTCGGGTGCGTGGAATGTGATGTGACAAGGGGTTAGTGACATGCATTGCAAGCAAAAAAGGTACTCACGTGGCAAGAACAAAATGCCCTTTGCTTTGGCACTCAAGAACGCTGGCCTTGCACTTCAGGCCACGTATATTTGTGTGGCTCTGGATTGCGTTGTTGTATGTGGCTTGGGCATGGCCAGACCAAAGCATGAACATGGCATACAGACTGCCAGTTTAACACAGAGCATCAACGGCACGTCAGTAGAGTTGGCCAGGACCGTATATATACACTGTATGATTGTATATTTGGTGATTTCCCTGCCAACAGTACCGTGTATACACGTGTATACCGTAGGGTACATGCGAGGTTTGAAAAATCCCAATTATTAAGCCCCAATGCGAGCAATGCGAGGGGGGAAACACAGTTAATAAACACAATGCGAGCCTATGCGAGGGCCTTCTGGCCCTATGAGCTGCACCTACATGCGTATGCACGCGCATGTGCGCGCGTATGTATGCGTGCGTGGGCAAGTGTGCGTGCGTGCACGTTCATGCGTGTTTGTGTGTGTCTGCGCATGTGTGTGTGTGTGTGTGTATGTGTGTGTGTGTGTGTGTGTGTGTGTGTGTGTGTGTGTGTGCGCGCGCGCGCGCGTACGTGTGAGTGTGCGTTGTGTACGTGCGTGTGTGTACGGTTGTGTACATACATGCGTACATGCATACGTGTGTACGTAAGTGTGTATGTATACATATGTATACATGTCCCATACATGTATGTGTGTTTGTGTTTGTGTGCATGCGGGTACGTGTGTGTGCGCAAACATACGTGTGCGTGCGTGCGTACATGTGCGTGCATGCGCTTGCGTGCGTGTTTGTTTGTGTGCGTGCACGTATGTGTGTGTGTGCGTGCGTTGTGTACGCGCATGCGTGTGTATACGGTTGCGTACGTGTGTGTGTGCGTGCATTGTGCATTTGTGTGTGTGTGTGCGCGCGCGTACGTGTGTGCATGCGCGTACGTGCGTGCATGCACGTAGGTGTGTGTGTGTGTGTGTGCGCGTGTGCATGCGGGTACGTGTGCGTGCATGCGCATGTTAAGGGATTGCAGACGCCCTTCCTCCTGGTGTCCTTTCTGCCAAGAGACCTTTCTGCCAAAAGAGGGCCAGCCTGGTATCCTTTCTGCCAAGAGACCTTTCTGCCAAGAGACCTTTCTGCCAAGAGAGGGCCAGCCTGGTGTCCTTTCTGCCAAGAGACCTTTCTGCCAAGAGACCTTTCTGCCAAGAGACCTTTCTGCCAAGAGAGGGCCTGCCTGGTATCCTTTCTGCCAAGAGACCTTTCTGCCAAGAGACCTTTCTGCCAAGAGACCTTTCTGCCAAGAGAGGGCCAGCCTGGTGTCCTTTCTGCCAAGAGAGCCTTCCTCCAGCCTCCCAACCTTGGGGGCCTTGAGGGGCGGCTTGGGAGGCTTTACCGGCCTGTCCCCGTTCATACTTAAAATTGATTAATTAACCCCAATGCGAGCTTTGCGAGGCGCTTGTAACTCAGATATAAAATTGCTCCCGACACACTGCGAGGGGGTCAAAAAAGTTTGCGTAGCGCGGTGATATAAGTACCCTACGGTAGTTCTGGCCAACCCTGCAAGTCAAGCATGCAGCTTGAACTGAACTGCACAACCAGCACAGAACCTCTGTGCATCTACGACACAGAGTCGCACCTGCACGTCAAGCCCTAATTCTTAACTGCACATAAAAGCCCTAGTTCTCATCTGCACGTAAAAGCCCCAGTTCTTAACAGTTCTAAACTGCACGTAAAAGCCCTAAGTATCAATTGCACGCGAAAACCCTAGTTCCCAGCTACACGTAAAAGCCCTAGTTCTTAACAGTTCTCAACTGCACGTAAAAGCCCTAGGTATCTATTGCACGCAAAAGCCCTAGTTCTCAGCTACACGTAAAAACCCTGGTTCTTAACAGTTCCCAACTGCACGTAAAAGCCCTAATTATCAATTGCACATAAAAACCCTAGTTCTCAGCTACACGTAAAAACCCTAGTTCTTAACGGTTCCCAACTGCACGTAAAAGCCCTAATTATCAATTGCACGTAAAAGCCCTAGTTCTTAACAGTTCTCAACTGCACGTATAAGCCCTAATTATCAATTGCACGTAAAAGCCCTAGTTCTCAGCTACACGTAAAAACCCTAGTTCCCAGCTGCACGTAAAAGCCCTAGTACTTGACAATTCTCAACTGCACGTAAAAGCCCTAGTTCGCATCTGCACATAAAAGCCCTAGTTCTCACCTGCACGTCTAGCACAGAGGCATCGTCGTCTGATTGGACGGAAGAGTTGGTGGGAGTACGAACCAAGGCCGCATGGCTGGCGGCAGCTGCTTGCAGGTGCAGGTCTTCTTCTGTGCTCCTCTCCTGTGTGTGTGTGTGTGTGTGTGTGTGTGTGTGTGTGTGTGTGTGTGTGTTGTGTGTGTATGTGTGTGTGTACGTGTGTGTATGTGTGTGTGTGTGGTGTGTGTGTGTGTGAGTGTGTGTGTGTGCACGTGTGTGTATGTGTGTTTATGTGTGTATGTGTGTGTACGTGTGTGTAAGTGTGTTTGTTTGTGCGTGTGTGTGTATGCTTATGTGTGCACGTGCCGTTCTTGCTTGCGCGCATCGATGTGCTCATTTGAGACAAGCTGCCTATCACTAGAATGACGCTAATAAGTGGAGCACCCTGTTTCAATGATTAGTACGAAAATCTCAGCAGCCTCTTCCTTGGCTGCATATTGATGACCATTTTTCCGGCATTTAACAACATTTACCATGTTTATGACAACACACACACACACACACACACACACACACACACACACACGAACACTGGCCACGAATTTAAATGGACCATGTTGTACAGCACGCGCTGCGGCACACAAACATCAACCATGTTTTACAGCACACAACCAAACACTGGCCACGAATCAAAACGGATTACGGCGGCACACAATCAAAACAGACTACTGGCCACGAATCAAACGCACCAGAGCGGCACACAATCAAAACGGACTTGGCCACAAATCAAAACGCACCACAGCGGCACACAATCAAATCAGACTACTGGCCACGAATCAAAACGGACCACGGCGGCACGCAAACACTGACCATGTTTTACAGCACACAACACAGCAGCTTTTCCCCTGCATTAAGACTAAAATATTAAAAACGTCATAAAGGAAAGACGGGTCGTTTCCTTTTCTCCCATATTTTTCCTGTCATAGAGACAGAACTATGCACCATCACTACCAGGGCTGCCTCCTCATTTTAAGCGGACATGTAGAGCGTACCTGGATGGTGCCTTTGAAGCCCGGACAGCTGAGGCGGCCTGTGCGGATGGACTCAAAAAAAGGGCTCTTCAGCAGCTGACGTGCCTCTGGGCGCGCTTCTGCGTCGTGCTGAATACACAGCTCGATGAACTGGCGCAGCTCCTGGTTCTGAACAGCCTCCAAACCAGCAGGAGGGGCACCCTGTGAGTGTGGTGGGGTGAGTGTGTGTGTGTGAATCCGTGTGTGCGTGTATATGTGTGTGCGTATGTGCGTATGTGTGTGCGTGTGTGTGCGTTTGTGTGTTTGTCGATTCCCCCTTCCCCATACACATATATTTACAAAGTTTTTGAAGGATATTTTGGACGACCTGCGCGTCATTCACATCCCCTGCATCGAACGAGCACATGTTGTGTAAACTCGCAAACGGTCGGTTGCGGTCGGTTGGTCCTGGCAGATGCTTAATTGTTAACTGGTTTTATTCAGTGTTGGAATGTTACGAACAGCATTGTGCCTTTTTTCCCTTTCCATTTTTTTTTTGTAGGTGCCACGAGTCTGGATCTACAACAATCATCACAGTTTTTACACGCTTTATTTACGCAGCCTAGCAGTCGCACGTTTTAACTGATGGCTTTATCTGTAAATCCTGTAAACTCGCAAAGCTATGCGGTTTTTTTAATACCTGCTTTCTTGCACTCAAACACACTGCCCCTTTTTCCCCACACACATACCCACATCCAAGCCCACCCGCACACCCAAACACACACCTGGGTGACCTTCTTGTAGATCTGCGCTGCGTTTTTGCACTCGTTGTAGGGATACTCCATGGTGGTGAGCTCCAGCATACACATGCCGAACGAGTACACGTCCACCTTTTCGTTGTACTTTTCTTCGTACAGCTCAGGGGCCATGAACTCGGGAGTGCCTGCGGTGTGTGGTAATGCAGAGCAGAGGCAGCTAAGCATAGAAGTCACACTTCTTGACTGATGGCTTTCTCTGTAACCTCCGTAACCTCTGTGGTGTGGTGATGCAGGGTAGAGAGAGAGAGAGAGCAGAGATTCCAAAACGTTTCTTGCTTGAAATTGTTGTACATGTCAGGGGAGTTTCGAGCTCAGGAGTGCCCAGGGCAATGCAGCACACTGGTAAGCAGCACCTTGTTGTCTGTGTCTGTGTCAAAGGCCCTTCAGTAGGTTTGGCCAGACTTGTATACATCGGGTCGGGCAAAGCCATACATAGTTATACACAGTGTGCACACAAAATGTTTCCAGCTAGGAAATAACTGTACAAACAATCCTTTACGGTGCAAATTTGCTGTCCGTACCAACCCTTCATATGTGTTCTACAGTGCATGTACATGGGGTTGGCCAAAATCATATACGTACTCTGTATACTGTAGGACCTCTGGTACTATTGCAAATTAACATTTGAGCATCCGGACGCCTCACAATGTGGAATACGCAAACAATTAAGAAAGCCTGGCATTGCGGAACTTTGAATTGGCTGGGATGTTTTGGGTTCAAATCAAATCCCTGCAAATAAGCACTTTTGCTATTCCCTGAGAGTTTTAGCCTTACACACGTGGACAACCCAAGGAGCCGCAAACGCTTCCATAGATAAAGGGTTAGGGTCAACAGAGATGAGGGGTCCAGCAGGAATCAGATCACAGATATTTCGACAAATCTGCCCCAAAATTTGCAAATAATGCACCAGCTGGCTGGCTTGCAAAGCCCAAACACTCGCAAATAAATTATGCAAATTAATTGGGCACCTCACAATAAGTGAAAGCCGCAATACTCAAGTAGCCCTACATACAAGCGCATGATATGACAGATGTCCCTTCTGAGGCACTGTGCATGTCAATTGGGCATGAAGCACAGACCTCCCAATCGATATACGCGGTGTGTCTCAGCAGAGACATCTCTGAACACACAGCCATTCACGGTGTATGTACAGCAATCCAAGCAGCAAAGCTCCGCACACATACAGAGAAACTTGCGGGGTGGTCAGAGCCATGCAGTTATCATACATGGCAAATGGTGAATCGATGGTACTTTTGTGCGAGGAAGCTTCAAACACACCATCACATGCGGTGTGTGTGCAGTGCTTGGGCCAACAGATTAAGTGTTTACGGGGTGTACATGCAAAGGAAGTACCCATGAAGCTTAAGGTTTAGGGTTTTAGTGGTGTGCTTCTGAACCCATGACCACTTCTGAACCCATGGGTGTGCTTCTAAACCCATGAAGCTGGGTGTGCTTCTGAAAGAAGGGAAGTGGGTCGTAGGATGAACCTATATTGGCTGTCACCCACAGCAATGGAGGAAGTGCTCTGAGCTGGTGTATTGTACAACTTTGAAGCCCGTGCAGCTTTGGAGCCCTTGCTGGTGTATTGTACAACTTTGAAGCCCGTGCAGCTTTGGAGCCCATGCTGGTGTATTGTACAACTTTGAAGCCCATGCAGCTTCGGAGCCCATGCTGGTGTATTGTACAGCTTTGGAGCTCATGCACACACAGCTTGCACCTGGGCCTTGGAGGCCAAGTGAGAGTGTTCCGTCAATGCTCACAGCTGTACGGATGATTAACTTAATGCCTTAAAAAGACCATGAAGTGCTGTATGTTTGTCATGGCCATTCCAAGCTAGGCATTTGTACAGCTCAGAAGCACCCGTGCACATAAAACACATACACACACACAATCTCTTACACACAAACACACACGGCGTGCGTACGCCAATTCTTTGGGAGTCTGATCTGGCCTGATCTGACAAAAGGCCGCAAAGCACCCAAGTCAAGGCCGCCCTCCGAAATCAATGAACAACTTACACCTCTGTCTGAGTTTCTTGTGCGGACAATTGGAGGACGATTGGAGGAATGTGTCGGCACATTGCGTTTGGGCTTTGAGGTTCAGGGGCAAGCAGCCATGATGCTCAGAGATGTTTAAACAACAGGCTTTAAAAATGCCTTGGAAAGCTATCAGCGAGACGACACAGCAAGGCAGTTGTACAGCTCTGTGCAAAGATAGGCACATCATGCACAACACCAGGGTCGGCCAGAACCGTATATCTGCACTGTATATGACCGTATGTATGGTAATTTCCTTGCTAACAATATTGTGAATACACCTATGAATGTATGGTTCAGGCCAACCCTACACAACGCCCATGGGGTGGTGCAAGTCGATTCCCTTAGCCAGCCATAAACATTCTCCCAGTACCCAGCATGGTGGCAACACTGGCAACAGTGCTCTCTAACATTAAGTCCAAGCATGTTACGTGGATACATATCGCATGAAGCACAGAAATGGCATCTGTCGAATTACCCTTTTTCAACGTTAAAGCACATCACACCCGAACACGTCCAAGAAAGGGTGAAGAACGTTAAAGCACGTTAAAAGGACGTCGACCTGCGCGGGCGCTCAGCAATATCTGACTAGCATCCCAATGCTACCCATCTGTAACACGTGTGTAGGGTTGGCCATAACCGTATATACACACCGTATATGACCGTATATTTGGTGATTTACCTGCCAGAAATACCGTATATACACCGTGTATATATGGTTCTGGCCAACCCTACACGTGTGTGCATCACAGGACGTGATCCCAATGCTACCCCTGTGTGACACGTGTGTGCTACCCAGGGGTGCATCCCAAATCACAATGCTACCCCTCTGTACCACGTGTGCAACATCTGCTAGCACACACACACACACACACACACAGACACACACACACAGACAACGCATCTATGTCCTCGCTTTGCCGCCGCACACGTACCCAGCACGCTCTGGGGTGTGGTCAGGCCATGCCACAGGGTCGCATCTGCAACATCTGCTAAAAAAAAAACGCACGCACACACACGCACATACTCGCGCGCACACACACACGCACATACACACACATTCACACACACACGAACAACGCATCTCTGTCCTCGCTTTGCCGCCGCACACGTACCCAGCACGCTCTGGGGTGTGGTTAGGCCATGCCACAGGGTCGCTAAGCCCAGGTCCCCGATCTTGATCACGCCCGAGGCGCCATTCACAAAGATGTTGTCGCACTTGAGGTCCCGGTGGATGATGGGCGGGTTGTGGCCGTGCTGCGCACGAGCAGGACGTGCGGTTGTGCGTTTGTGCGTGCGCTGGTGAGTGTGTCTGTGTGTGTTTAGGGGTGCATGTTGGCGTGCGAATTGGTGTGATGGTGTGTTGGTGCACTTTGTAGGGTAGGTAAGGGGGAGACTTTAATAGGTGGCAGGGAGCGTTCCCATTATTTATTTGAGAGGCCTGCCCAGTTTTCTGCGGTAGGAAATGCAGGTCCCTGTCGCCTTCAGATCACTTGTCCACCCCTGCGCTTGACTGCTCATCAGCTGCTGTGCGAGAGGCTTCAGCCCTTGAATGCACATTTCATAGCCCGTCCAAGCGAGAACAACGCAGGTGCGCAAGCTCACCAGGTACACGAGGCCTTGCAGGATCTGCCAGGCCCAACGCTTCAGCACCTGCTCATCAATGTGCTTGTGCCTTTTACGGTACCTGCAGGCATATGAGGTTTCCAGAGGTGAAGGTCCTAACCACATTGCACAGACTAATTATAACTTATGACTTATAACAGACAGGACAGGGGCAGCTTTTCCGACAGGTTGTGAAAGACGTGTCTGTGATGTGTGCATGTTTTATGTGCCTGATTGTGTTTGTTGAATGGGACGTGCGTGTAGATGTAACTGTCATTGATTAGTGCGTGCCTGCATGTACGTATGCGAGTGTGAGTATGCACGTGTTCGTGTTTGTGTGTGTTTCTGTGTGTGTGTTTCTGTGTGTATGTGTGTGTGCGCGTGTGTGTACGTGTGCATGTGTGTGTGCGCGTGTGTGTACGTGTGCATGTGTGTGTGTGCGCGTGTGTGCGTATGCATAGATGCGTACGCGGGCGTACATGTGTGCGCGTGTGCGAGTGTGTGTACGTGTATGTGTGTGCATGCGTGTGTGTACATGTGTATGTGTGCATGCGTGTGCGTATGTGTGTGCATATGCGTGAGCATGTGCGTGATTGCCCTGCACGTGAAGCTGAAACACTCACTGCCGGAGGGTCCCTGACGTGAAGAGCTCTGTGATGAAGTTCACTGTCAGGTGCTTCTGGTCCAGCCAGGAGTCATAGAAACTCATCTGTGTGTGTGTGTGTGTGTGTGTGTGTGTGTGTGTGTGTGTGTATTTGTGTGTGTGTATTTGTGTGTGTGTGTGTATGTGTGTGTGTGTGTGTGTTTGTGTGTGTGTGTGTGTGTGTGTGTGTGGTCAGAACAGGGAGGGGAAGAGGGGTTGAGGGCACCTCCAGGGAGGAGACAGGACAGGACAGGACAGGACAGCTCGCACCAGCATATGCACAGCGGGACCACTCACTATGTTTTTGTGCTTCAGCTGCTTCAGCACCCGGATCTCGGCAAACAACCGTTCTCGCTCCGCAGGGCTGGACACCAGGTCGTTCACCTGTGAAGAATCAACGAGCGAGAGGGTCAAAAGTCCTTTCTTGGCCCGCATACCTGACTCGCCCCTGCTTATTACACATACCTTGACTTGATTCCAGGCCACCTCGATGCCCTCCGACTCGTCAAATGCCTGTGTGGAAGTGTGTTGTGCGTTAGCAGTCAGCCAAGGTGGCAGTGACAGGTCCATTTCAACCTTGTGTCTGAACATTTCACTGGACATTCACAAGGCTTTGTCATTGCAAGAGATGACACAAACTTCTTAGCCCCTGCTCATACCTTGTACACTGTCTTAAACGCGCCTCTCCCCAGGATGCAGGAGTACTGCAAGAGGAGAAAACAAACGCAAACATACACAGATTCTCGCCAAGAGCACTTAAAAAGCAGTCAGTTGATGAACACAGCCTTTATAACAGGGCGCAGCGCAATCCAAGGTGCATGCACAGCTCACAACATAACACAGATACCTACCCTTGTGTAGCGGTCCAGGTGAGTCTCCACCTGCACGTGTACGAGTGTCGTTTTACTGCTGTTCTTGTTTCGGGCCATGGTGTGTAGTTCAACGTAGCACAAAGCAAGTGTATTCACCCCTGTACGGTGTTGGCCTACTGCACGACACCAAGGTTATTTAAGTAGCAGTAGCTGAGACACTCACTGCAACCATCTCCGCGACGGGGCACTCCTCAAAGTCCATTCTTCACACCGGCTGGAAGCTCCTCCTCCCGCAGCAACGCTGGCTAGCAGCCACCCGCAGGCCTTCCCTCCCACAACTGTTAGCAAACCAAACCGTGAAACCTATGCTGCTGCTGGACGAGCTGCATGGATGCCACGGCCCTCAGCCACCCCAAAGTGAACTACCAAAAAGGCCAATTGCTACGCAACACCGATAAGTGCTTCTACCGGTGAATCAGCAGTGGTCAGCGGAGAAAAGGCAAGGGACATACGGATGTTTATATTATGCGTGTCGCTGTTGATACACAGTTTCTATGTAATTTGATATTTAGGCTGCGGTCATTTAGACAGAATAAAATCGTGTATGGCGACTTGCAGGTATTGTCCCAGTTGTGTCCCAGTTGTTTTGTTATTTTTTCACTTTTTTGTTTTTCCCGGGGACACAACTGGGACATTACCTGCAAGTCACCATTTGCGGACTCGCACAACTTGTTTTGTTGGAAAGCCTGAGCTGCAATAGCTTGCCTTACACATGGTTCCTTGCACGCGCGGGAGTGCCTGCGTTGGTGGAGAGGAGCCTTCAGGGGGGGGGGTCCTCCTGTAGTTTTGCTCTTAAGTGTGCTGACGTGTTGTTCCTGCTCGCTCATCCTCTCCACTGGAACACGACCCTACACAAGAAACGAGGAAGAGAGAGGGAGAGGGAGGGCAAGTGAGTGAGAAATGGAAGTGACAAGGAGGGGGCACGCACTCTTATGCACGTGTGAGAAAGTTGTAAGCGCAAATAAATCACGTACATAGGCGCGCACACGTCCACCCACCCACACACCCCCACACACATATACGCATGCACATGCAAATGCACACACACACATACACACACGCATGCACACATATACATGTACACACACGCACGCACACACATACACGTACACACACACACGCACACACACTCTTTCACACACATTCACACAAATACACACACACAAATTCACACACACACATTCACACACATACACACACACATTCACACACACACACACAACACACACGCTGACAGATTCTGTAATTAAAATATCACACTTGATTGTACTAGTAAACATGCAGCTGACAAAGGGTGGTTCTTGCATTTCTCTGCAGGAATGGCAACAACACGGGAGCGAGGGCAGGTGCAAGTGTGGTGAAGAGTTCAAGCTCTCAGCAGGTCCTCTTGGAGAGGACTGTCAGCCAAGCAGAGCAGGACTGCTCAATGCTGAGGAGGCGGAGGCGTGTGTCCGAGATGCAGTGGCAGTGCTTCGACGAAGGGACTCCGTCCCACAGCAACAGCTTATGACGCTGCTGTCTGCAGTGGATCAGCACTGCAAGGGGGTAGGTGTGGCATGCGTCAGTCTTCAGGTTATAGCTCTGGAGAGCCTGCTCGACACTGTGAAAGAGCTGATGGGGGATGGTGGGGAGCTTCGGACCAAGGTGGAAGCGCTGGAGAGAATAGTAGAGGCACGGCAGCTTACCGTGTAGTAGCAGCAGCAGGAGGCATAGCTTCAAGGGCAGAGGGTGCTGCTGGGACAGTTAGCATGTCTGTTAGACGATGCAGCACTGATGTGGGTGATGGCTGATGCAAGGGGGGAGAGGATGCGGTACAGCTTGCCCGAGTTGCTGAAGCTCTTCAAGCACAATCTACTGAGCAGCAGCAGCAGCGCTTGGAAGCAATCAGCAGGCTTGTGGCAGCTAGGTAGCCGGGCCTCACAGTGAGAGGGTTGGCTGATATCTCAAAGCCACTGAGGCAAGCACGGTCCTCTGTTGCTCATGGGACGCAGCAAGAGCAGCAACAGGTCAGCAGCGAGCAGCTGGCACAGTGGGCTGAGCGTGAAGGGCACGGGGAAGAGTTCCGGCAGCTGCTGAGCGTGGAAGAGCTATTCAGCCAGTCTGGCAGACCGCTGACTCTCAATCCTGCCTGGCCCTATACACCCGCGATTTGCCTTTGCCTAAGTGCCTAGAAACGCACCCTGGATTTCGCCCTCCATCTTACTCCACACTCCAACTTGGCTTACAAACTGCACACCTCCGGATACCTGAGACTCATACGATTCCAGAGATACCTTGGTGGGCTCAGCTGGAGATGAGGACGGCTGGCTGTCGTGTTATCGACCAGAACTGTGTTTAGCTGTGTTTCCCAATTTCCATTGGGTTGCTAGAGCTTACCTCAAATTGATGAGCTTCAGCTGTGCCCCCACGTTAGTTACTTGAGCGGTGGATGTAGCGTATGCATCATCAGTCCTTAAATGCACTGTCTCAGCAAGCAGGAAAGGACGTGCACACATTTGCTCTTTGATTTCCATTGCTCCAAGCGTCGCTCACGATTGCACAGCGCGTACATGAGAGCTGCAAAGCTCGTACTTGTGCATTCACCGGACTTCATCCTTGAAGCTGCAGCCAGAGATGAAAATGCAGCTCTGCATTTTGCATCGCATACTCTGAGTATGATACTCATGATGACCCATGATACTCATTCTGCATGATACTCATTCTGCATGATACTCATTCTGCATGATACTCATGATGATACTCATGATGACCCATCATACTCATTCTGCATGATACTCATGATGATACTCATGATGACCCATCATATTCATTCTGCATGATACTCATGATGATACTCATGATGACCCATCATATTCATTCTGCATGATACTCATGATGATACTCATGATGACCCATGATACTCATTCTGCATGATACTCATGATGATACTCATGATGACCCATGATACTCATGATGACCCAATTTTGATACGTAAGCCATTAAGATGCCAGCGCCCAATTTGCGTCAGATCAATACTCTTATAAGTAGCTTAGCTGAAAGGAAATCAAGGGGCTGGAGCAGCCGCTGCTCCAGTAGTTTAACACACGTTTGACAATTATAGTCCTTCTCAAAGAGAATTTACTACGTTTTTCCGGATGGATTTATACGTTTATAAAGTTTTATACGTTTATAACGACCCTTGGGGTTTTAGCCGTAGAATTTGATTAAAATGCACGTTTTTTGCACTTTTACATGCGCACCCACAACCACACACGCACACACACACTTTTTCATGTGTATGCAAAGTTGACCTCTGAAGCTGCTTCTCGTGGTGGAGAGCTAGGGCGCACAACTGGAGCACTGTTGGGGTACAGCATAGCTGGGGCGGGCACATCGCATTATTGCTAACACACATCGAATGATGATGCTCATGTCCAACATTGCTGTCTATGTGAACCGCTGCTATGCACATGTTGTTCGTACGTGCGTGTGGCACACAGCAGCAGTGAGGCTCAGGGTCACAGGGGTATGGCTATCAAAGACTGATGTTGATGACATGAGCTGAAGAAGCTTTTTGTTGATGGTCAGTCACCCAATTAGCATGACTCACTGCCTTGGGGCACAGGGAAGTGGAACTATTGCATTGTGGGCTCCATCCTCAGAACCATTGGCATGGGCATGACTGGTTGCGCGTGTGCCAGTTCTAGAGAGGGTTAGGGCTAACTTCAGGGTTTCCCTCTTAAGCCAAAGATTATTTCTTAGTTCATTTGATAGAAGACCAAAGGAAGGCATCACCTTACCTTTAATCTTAGGTAAGGTTACATCACTATATATGCCTCAAAGGGCATCTCAGCGGAAGTTTGGAAAAAGCCTGAAACTAAACCTGGCTAAACAAAAGAAATAGAGGAAACTGATGTATGAAGAAGAGAAAAGTGCA
>Ga0307948_1002551_pt1 | contig 13314 bp, 17 predicted proteins | sample OrgLakmetagen280_FD_201824 | JGI IMG/M metagenome (GOLD analysis project Ga0307948, IMG submission 201824) | Saline water microbial communities from Organic Lake, Antarctica - #280 | ecosystem: Environmental > Aquatic > Non-marine Saline and Alkaline > Saline | place: Antarctica: Organic Lake...
AGCAACAGACTAGCAATGAAGGAGGGTGAGTTCTTAGGAGTGGCAGGGGGCAAGTGAACTGGCTGAGGGAGACCAGGATCATCTCAACAGCACCGCCAGCCATTAACAGATCCACCTTTCCCAGACAGCATCAACCCAAAGATCTCAGCGTTCTTCAACGTGACATTCACCTATTGAGGTCAAGTACTGTAAGGACACTAGACCTCAAAACCAGCTGAGCAAGCGCCGCGCAGAAACAGCATAAAGACCTCTGCTCTGTCCTTCAAGGAGCTTGTTACTACCCGTAACACCATCCTTTTGGGAGTGGGTGGCACCATCTACAACAATCATACGCTGGAGCCTTTTTAAGGAGCTGGGTATTGATTCTCAAAGATTTAAGAAACTTGCTTCCAAGATTTATGTTCATTCTGTCATCTAGGCCGCCAAACTTGTCCATACCAAACGCGCACTTTCCAGAACTCTTATTATCAACTCTCATTTGGAGACGGTTTCAGGTCATCAAGCCTGCAACACTCATGATCCCCATTGATCTTTTTCCTTTGGTGGAGGGGTTTTACGGTACCCCGTACCAAAATGGCTCCTTTTCCTTTTTTAATGTGGAGAGTGATTTTAACTGCCTGCGTAGTTCTTTTACCTTTTTCTTACATGCATCCGGCAAAAGGTCCTTGATCCACATTGATACTTATACTTACTGTTGGTCTGGTGAAGGGTTGCCTGGTGCAGGTTCCAGCCCCTACATGCTGTGTTATCATTACTGGTGGAAATTTTCTGTCCCTTTCATTCTCCTTCTTGTTCCTTTCTTCACTCCGCTCCTACCTCTGAGTCCCCCTCTCACCCGCCCAGTGAGCACCCCGTGTCTCTCCTCCCTACATACTCTTATTCCATTTCACTGTTGATCCGGGAAGTTGCAGAAAAGGTAAGGACACTTACACACTATGATGCCATAAAGTACTGTCATCACTAGTGGGGGTTGCAATGATTTTAGGAAGCCTCTCATTATCCCAAACAGACAATGTAACTTTTTGGCTTATTTACTCCGCTTCAACTGCATATTTCAACTGTGGCCTTTTGTCTGACATTTGACGTGATGCTTCTGCCACCCAACCCTGACCCCAATTAAAGAAGAAAATTATACAGGAGGTGAAAACTACACAGGATAATGGGAAAAAGGAAACCTATAAGTTCAGTGTGAAACACTTGAACTCAGGTTCCTGAAGTGTAGCATAAAGTGAGATGTTCTCACTTTCTGCTTTTCTCCGGTTTCTGCTTCCCTTCTCCATTCTTTTTATTCCTTGGAGAACACAACTCTCTTTAGCATACTCCCCCCCCTCCCTCACCTCTTTTCTATATTTTAGTCTTTAGTTTTCTTCCGTTTCTCCGGTTTCTCTGAGTTGTTGTGTTCTCCTTGGTAATAATGACAGAGCCATATGCATCTCACGATGCAAGCGAAATAGAACCGTAAAATTCCTTTACAATAAAGAGGAGCAAATTAGTTATCATAGACAAAAGTGCTTTAAATATGCCTTTTCAACGACGTCCTACAACTGAAGTGATCTTTAAATCTTTTCCCTATTCTATGTTAGATAATATCCGTGAAGAGCAAATTACAAGATCAGCCCATTAACTCCCTAACTGGCTTCCTCAGCTTCCTCAGCTTACCGGACAATATATCGGACGAACTGGCTTCCTCATCGGACGATATCGGACGAACTGGCTTCCTCAGCTTATTGGACGAGACTGAAAAAGCAACTGACTCTGTCATACGATTCGTCACAACCACCAATTGGGCATGACATCCAAACATGAAATTATCTGCTATGTATCCCAAGTGGTAGGCAAAACCATCGTTTCCTTAGTATTCTTTGGATAAATTTGTTTGTTTTTTATCTTTTCCAAATTTGCATTGACCTTAATTGTATAAGGGCGCTGTATCAGCTATAATGGATCAAAGTGTATAATAATCCTTACAGAATGCAGTGGGATCATCCCTTGATGATCTAGGTGGCTGCCTCTTTTCTTTCCTCGTTTGTTTTAAAGCAGCGGGAAGCTTTAAAGAACTCAGTAATCCGTTGTCAGCTGCAAACACTGTCTACCTGGCATATTAAGCACCACAAACACAGCTAACCTTGTCCTTTTTTGCAATAAACTGTCATCAGCATTTGTTTGTCCTGACGAGGTAAAAGCTCTATCAAGTGCAAGAATTAAAATTGAGAAGATGGCCATGTTTCATAAGGCAATTCAAACAGTACAATCTGTTAACCACAAGGTAATTCATGCAAGGGTTAGACAACCAGTCCAGTCCAAACCAACACAATATTCGTTGTTCTTAAGGTTTGTTGAGGCTGTACACAGATATGTTAAGATCATTTATTGAGGCTGTACACTAGTAGACATTCGTTGTTCTTAAGAGATGTCGAGGCTGTCCACAGATTTGTTTAGATTATTTCTTGAAGCTGTACAATAGCAGACATTCGTTGTTCTTAAGAGATGTGGCGCCTGAAGAAGGAGCATACCTGCATTCAAAGGCAATCTATGGTAGCATGTGTGTGCATGTGTGTATATGTGTATGTGTGTGTGAGGAGGTGACACAGATTACACAGCTATGTGTTAGCCTTTTGCCCACGCACAACAAATTATGCAGTAGCTTACTCAAATCTAGCCTCACTCGCCTTGGACAGCGTGGATCGAGGCCTGCCGCTTCTACCGGCAACCTCCTCCCCTCCTTTTCCTGGCCCTCCTCCTTGGCCTGAGCTACACTCTCCTGCTCCGCGCCATGTGAAAATCCCCAACAATCAATACAGATAGTGTACTTGTCTATTGGCATGGATGGAAATAGAGCGCGGCCATAAAAGACGACAAGAGCATCGACGTGTGGCCTAGTAACCTACGCCACTAAAAAAAAGAACTAACCATCCAGTGAAGGGCCTACAGCCTCCACGGTCACGGCAGTCATATCCTGCTCTGCTTCCTTTACTTGCAATTTTTTGGCTGCCAAGAGCTGCTCAGACAGATTGATCAAGGGGGCCAAGAGGTCTTTGCGTCCCACCTGTGAGAAAAGCAAAAAGAAGGAAAAGGCAACAAAATGAATCCACCCTCTCTACTGCCAAGGAGCAAGACCGTAAAATGCCGCAGAATACATAAGCGTGAGAAAAGTATATTATAATTGTGCCTACTTGTTTCACTTCTCATCAGGTTTGATCTATTCTCTGCAGCACCTTGTTGTCAGAGCAGATAGGCTGGAAATACTTCTTGTAGCAAATTCTGAACACACCTGGTCACCATATATACTGGCCTGACCCAGAAGCCAATCACATCGTGCCAGCTCCTGAGAAAAAAGAGAAAGTCACACAGGTAAAGGTAGGAAGAGATGCGCTCTTCATGCCACTCACGCAAGGCCTGCCTCAGCCTCTTAATGCTGATGACAATTTTGGTGTGTTGCTATTTTTTGTTGAGATATTTGGTATTTATATCAGAGGTCAAACACACCATTGGCAAACCAACGCGTTTGCTTGCCAATGGTGTGTAAGACCTCCGATATGGTACCTCAACACACAGCTACACCAGAAGGACCACCTGCAGGGTTGTCCTCTGCTTGGGGTCGGTCCGCAGAAGGCCCGAGATCAGACCCTGACAACCAGGAGACATGGTAGCCGGGAACGGCTGCATGCCGCCTGACAGAACGTTCTGAATTGTGCGTGACAGGTTGTTGGGGTGCCTAGGATCCTGCATTTGTTAAGAATCGGCCCAAGATGGTCATTTTGATTGAAAAAAACAAATGCTGGGCTTTGAACTAAGGCATGACAAGCGATCAGAAAGATCAAGCATTTCCACCCAGAACATACGTCTGTTAAACTAACAATCAGTGCAAACTTTTTTTCCTAGTACGCATAATAATTACCTCAAAAGGGTACTTTCCCGTGCACAAGAGGTACATCATGACACCCTGAAAATGTAGGAGTGTAAGTCACAAGTGCAATGAGACAAACTCTGAAATAGTGTTGAGCTCCAGCAGGAAATGGGGTGACCGCATTTGATGGAAGTACAGGTGTATGAGAAAAATCAATAAATGACTAGAAGGCCTGGCAACCATCTTTATGAGTTGTGTTTGAAGCTGAAGTCTCACCATGGCCCACGCATCTACTGCCCGCGCATCATACCCCCCAGGCCCAGCTCCACCACCAGTCCAAGCCTGATGTATGCAAATATAGACAAAACACTGCTTGCATGACCAATGATCTGCAAGACTATCAGTGCTCCTCGTTGCTCAATGTTTATCAGCACAGCATGCAGAAACCCCTTCATACTTCAAGCCCCTCACTCACCTGCAGCATTTCAGGTGAGAGGTAATCGGGTGTCCCCACTCCTAGCGTCTTTGCTGATTCCAGGTGCTTAGTCAATCCAAAGTCAACCTGCGTCAAAGTTTCATTACAGATGCTTGTCACGGAGACGGAGGAGAGGCACGGCAGCCGACTAGAGTGTGCGTGATATGTCAGTGTGTTATAGCAAGTTGGATTTGAGAAGCGGAAGAGAAAGAGAGGGAATTAAAGGAGAATTGCCAGCCGTCTGAAGTGCAATTCCCAGCCTTTGCTCGAGAGAGACTTGACTCTGGCTTAAATCATTTACCAGTTTTAGCAGGTGGTTGGATCGCTGCAACATGCAGTTCTCTGGCTTGATGTCTCTGTGCGTGTATCCTTTATCGTGCATGTATTGAGCCTGTGCGCAAGCAGGAAAACACTTAAAAAACTGGCACAATGTTGGGACCATTCTTGTGTGTGACCCGCATTTATGTACTTAATACTCCTTTTGACCATTATAGTCTATAAATATGCACATAGATCACGATGCTGGCTGTTGCCATGCCAAAAATCATGCCATTCCCTTGACAGCTGTTCATAACTCGGTTTGTACGTGTACTGTGCACTGCCATGCCTAATCAGGTAGCAATCGAAGCCAAGTTGCCGTCTGAAGACACAGTGATATGCTTACTAACTGTGCCGCTTTCCCCAAACACATCCATGCTACACTCACAGCCTGCAACAGCTGGCAGAAGAAGAAGGCTGCCATGGGCTCAGGCAGACGTCCTTCGTGCTCGTTGAGCAGGTCAAGGAGGTCTGGCCCCGAGATCAGCTCCCACTGAAAGCAGGCAATTCGGAAATTGGAGGGGTACTATCGGCTTGCTGTCTGAAAAGTCATCAGGAAAAAGCCATATAACCGTAGGCCTAGAGCTTGCTGCGATTCTCACCACTATCACAAGCTGGGCTCCATCCTGGGCAAACACATCAATCAATTGTACAATGTTGTTGTGCTTTGCCGACGCGCTGAAAGCTATCTCCCGCTTCACGACCTTGATCGGGACCTGGTCTGGGCCGTTCATGACCTGCAGTTGAGATTGTTGCACGCGTAGAAATGTGAGTAGCAGGGAGCACGACCTTTCGTTCCGTGGGCTGCATTCAAGGTGTGAGGCCTGAATAATATAACTTCAGGCTTAGTTCTCACGTGCCTACAACTATTCAGTCCCTGTTGCCCAGCGTTGGTAGCACCTACTTTCAATGCAACAAATGTCCCCGGTTTGTGCATGTCTTCGGCAGCATACACCACTGCGGTGCCTCCCCCTGTGCGGGTTTGGTTTGCGCATCTCGTCTGTGAGTACCTGTGCTCCCCCGTCACGTTGGCTAGATCTGATCAAGAACCATGGCTCGCAGCAAGTGGCATCAAACCACCGTATATACTCACTGTTTAACTCTTCCCCATGAATACGGTATTTGCCATTGTTGAGCAACGTGTTTGGGGCTAGTTGAATGACTGGTCTCATACTATTTGCTGATTCGTGTCACCGTTGCTTTGGCTTGACTAAATTATCGACCTTGGCAATGTATTTGTTTTAGACCGTGCACATTTCGCGTGCTAGAATTCGGGTTGAAAGCCCATGTTTTTTTTTCGTCCTGTACATCTTCACAGCTTATATAAAATTCATTCTAAAAGAACAAACATTGTACTCAACTTGGCGAACTCCACGATAATTCGGTTCCCTGCTTTTTTGATGTAAAAATTCGTGTACCTTTTTGCTGGCAGAACCCAGCAAAAATGCCTTTTATTAACGGCCAGTTACCCTGTGTAAGAATCATGACTTTGCGGCCTGCATAACTGCCAACTGGTGAAAAGCCTGGAAGACCTCCCCCCCATTATAATCTAAAGGGCTAGACAACGGAAATTGCCCTGAACAACCCATTGTGGTTTCAAGGAGAAAATCTTTACAGGAAGATCAACAATGACCGGGATTGTTTGTGTGCAAAACCAACATTCCACAACCTAGTTTACTCCAGGGCATCAATTTTGATCAAAGAGTACAGCTACAGCTTAAAACACCCTGCCTTAGCAAAGATGGACATTAAATAAAAGTACATGCAAAACTGAGCGCAACAAATTAACCAGGCGCTTCCTTTTGTTCGAGTCCAAGCCAAATTGCTGCACTAAGCCGGAGACAACTCATGCGCATCCACAAACCGTCAGCATTAACAAAACAATTTCGCTGCAACATCCAAACGTTCTTATCTTTTTATGCAGCACTTTGGATGCGCCGACATCAATCTTACTCTTACCCTTCAATAGTGGTCTTACTCTTACCCTTCAATAGAGCACGTCTCAATGCCTTAAAAGACCCTTCCTCGCCTGCGCTATGCTTGACATCCATGAGCCCATCAATACACGGTGGGAACACGTGATGGTCATCGAGCAGATCGCTCCCATGATCGTCATCTGCCAATTGTCTGCAGCTTTCTTCCATGTAGATCCAAGCAAGCTGCTCGTGCATCTTGGCATGTTGGTCACTTAACGTGGCCAAGTGATTCGCAAGGCAATTCCTTTCTGCCATCAGCCGCTGCACCTGCGATCGTGGGAGAAGACAAGAAGACGCATCGGACGCATGTCATGTCTAAGAACTTATTTAAAAATGGACGCAAGACTTTTGTAAAAGTGAGCGGGGGGAAAATAGGCCAGTGTGCCGCCTCAGGCTTCTCCTCCTGGCCGCGACCTCCGGTCTCAGCAGGGATACCAAAATATTCCCCAAAGTACAATTGCCAAAGGAAGCATAAACAATGAGCGCCTTCTCTATGCACAAAAGGATTTGTGCTTGCCTACCATGTCTGGTGTGAACACCCTTTTTGGTTTACTGTTATCGGCCAGTAATTTGTACAGTGGTCAGCCAAAGCCCAGCTGTTAGCCGCCATATGCATTGCCATTTCACAGGGCGATAAACCTGAAAAACCATTTGATTCGACATTTCTGCTGCAAAAGCAGTTTTTGCAAACCATTCGGTCAATTTATGATATTTCAAACTGGCCTTGCTTGCTTTCTTTTTTCTCTTTTTTGCTTTATTTTTCCTCATTTTTGGCGAAGCCCCCCTCGTGGAGGCGTGAGCCCCTAGCATTGTCTCCTTCCCACCACCTTTACACAAGCCTCCCAAGGCCCACCCAGAGCACCCCACAGGCTGAAACTCGACATAGGCTCCAAACTCAAAACTATAACACGCAAGAAAAGTTTGGGGGGTCTGGGGTGCGGTGTGCGAAGTTTTAGATAAGTTTTGATTTTGGGGCTGTCTAGACCTCCTCCCCTGACCCACCCAGGGCATCTCCCGGGCTGAGACTTGACAAAGGCTCCTAACCAAACTTTCTACCGTGCCACAGAAGTTTGTGGGCCCTGGGGCGCCGTGTGTAAAGTTTTAAAGGTAAGTTTTCTGTTTGGTAGCTGCCAAAAATCCCCAGCCAGGCCCCCGGACCACTTCCTGCTGGTGCAATATCCATCAGCACACTTCCCTGCCTGTGAATGCTGTGTCAGGGGTAGGTTGTCCAAGCAAGCAGGCCAAGTAATACTAAATTCGATGGGCTGTATAATTTTGATTTTGTCAAACGTTCATGACATACGGAAGTTTGCTTGAAAGGGGCCCTTTTATAATGCGGTCCGTATTAGCTTGGAATGTCCCTGAGCATGGAGCGCACGGTGCAGGTGCTTGCCGCGCGCTGTGTGTCAAAGCGGTGTTGAAAAATCGTGGCCAGCCCAGGCACATTGCTCGCACCTGCCCTCTCAGCAGACAGGGAACAGCAGCAGCAGCACATCCTCAGGCCTGCTTCAGCAAATCCTGCTCCAGCACAGCGCCATGCACATTACTGCAGCATCTTTGGGGCAGCAAGGCAAACACACATGCATACGCACGCATGCGTATGCGTGCGTGATGGGCTTCGCAATATTGTCAGCGTCGCTAGCGACGCTCCCTCACTTGTCTGCTTTTGCAAACTCGTTACATAGTTATGAACCATAGTTTATTGTTCAAATGCCCCCCTACAAATTATATCTGAAGTTGTCTATTTTCAAGTGGAAGGTGTGCAAGTTATACAGCAATTATGTGGTGGCAGTACTCTGCTTTTGCTTTTATTCGCTCCTAAGCGTGAGTTGGAGATGCCTCCCTTGTGTGTAACACGTAAGGATGTCCATTTTTCCACACATGGCGTACATGTTAGCACACGGCAAATGTGGTAAAAGGTTGTGTTCTCTGTAGTGTAATACCATATACAGCAATAATCCTTTAAATGTTAACAATATATGTTTGCAAATCCGATATACGTGCCGACCTGGTTGCAATTTGGCGATTTGGATCACCGGCAAACTAAGGGTCGCACAATTGTGTTTCCTCCTTCATTTTAATCTTAGCGGGGGCAAATTACAAAAGGGCTTTACCTGCTCACTCACCCTTAAATCCATTGTGACACCAGCTTGCGCTCAACTACGCCCAAGTGGCAAGCAGAGGTAAACAGCAACACCACTGCCAAAAAGCACAGGTCAACTCTCACACCATACCACCACCTATGCACTCAACGTACCTGATGCAAGAGACAGTCTACAAGGGGGTCTGTGGGTAGAGTACTGTTCCCACTCCAGCTCTTGCCGCTGTTATTCATAGCACTACTGCTGCTGCAGCTGCTGCTGCTGCTGCTGCTGCCTGGATCCCATCCTTTATTTGATTTTGACTGGTCATCCCCCCCTGTTTTGTGAGGAGCCAAAAGCACGCTCAAGCTGCCTGCCCGTGCGCTCTCCCTCCCTCCCCCACCCTCTCTTTCCCCTGGGCCGAGTCCGCTACCACACACGGCAGCAAGACAGGAGGGCTGACCTTTTGCCTGTCCAAGTGCAACCAGGGCACTGGTTTTGAACAAGCACGCTTGTTTTGCAAAACATGGTAGCTGCTGCGCTGGCAAATCAGCCCATACAGGAATTCTCACTGTGGAATAGTACCACGTGCAAGCCGCTGCTCAGCGAAATTTAGCAAGTATGCAAGCTCCTACCTTGAGGAGCTGCCGCACACAAGCCAATTTCAGCAAAGACACCTCGTTGCCTCTGCTGCCGCCGGAGTTGCTGTGAGGTGAGGCTGAGGCTGAGGCTGTTGCTTCAAAGGCGTAGGGTGTCCATAGGTGTGGAGAGGGATGTGAAGACCACCCGTTTGGCTGGCAAGCGGCCTTGCTCCCATCGCTCTTCAAACAATAAGGTAAGGCCACACATTTGTATTATTGTTTTTCAGTCTGTACAGGCTGCTGCACACGATCTTCTAGTGTGTGTGCACTTGTGTGTATGTGCACGTGTGCATGTGCTTGTGTGTGTATGTGTGTGTGTGTGAATGAGTGAGTGTGTGTGTGTGTGTGCGTGTATGTGCACATGTGTGTATGTGTGTGTGCACGTGTGCATGTGTTGTATGTTTGTGTGTGTCTGTGTTTGTGTGTGTGTGTGTGTGTGTGAGCGTGTTGTATGTATGTGTGTGTGTGTGTGTGTGTGTGTGAGCGTGCGTGCGTGCGTGCGTGCGTGCGTGCGTGCGTGCGTGTGTGTGTGTGTGTGTGTGTGAGAGTGTGTTCTCCCTTGCACCCTTAACAGTAGCTCACCTTTCCCCTGGAAATTAGCGAAAACCCCTTTAGTAGACCTTTCACATCATTAACAGCCATGTCGGCCAGACATTTGGACCAACCAATTGGATTCACTGTGTAGGGGCAATTATATTTATAAATTAATTTGTTATCTAATTGTTTCTTTCCAAGCTCCAGAAATGTCAAACATCAGGAGAAAGCTGGTGAGTCTTCTTCTTAAATCCACCACACACTCCTGTCGTGCCTCATGGCAACATGCCTCACCGTGCCTTACAACACCTTGCCATACCCCACCATGCCACCCACAGAAAAACAAGAAGCCCCCACCGGGCTGGGAGCTGATAGAGGAGGTGCGTAAACCTTAAAATGACATTGAACATACGCACAGGCTCATGCACACATGGACACACATGGACACACACACACACACACACACACACACACACACACACACACACACACGCGCACGCGCACACACACACACACACACACATATGTGCACAAATACAACTGCACAAATATTTGCTTTCATACACGCATGCGGGCACAAATACAAATGCACTAATATACATACCTACACAGCTATACATACACACAAACACACAATCTCTCTCTTTTCTCTCTCTCTCTTTCTTTCTCTCTCTTTTGTTTTCTTGTGCTTACCCTCACATCAAACCTCAAGAAATGTGCACGTCATAAACAACATCAAGTATGCCCGGTTCAAAGAATTCACCCATCACAACTACGACCAAAGCACGGAACAAGTGCACGTTGTCGTACATTGTACAGGACTCAGTACAGGTCCAATGCGTTCCCAAAAGTTATTGGTAGCGTGCCCAGCAGCTTGCCCAGTAGCTTTGCCCGGACGCATGCAAAAAGCACGTAAAATACATCAACACTAGAACATTCCCTCGCACGTCCCAAAAAGTGCATCTTTGTTGTGCACTATCCCCATTCAGGTCATAGAAGATTTTGAGCTGCAGATGAAAGAGGCTGTCAACGAAGAGCATGATGGCAAGCGCAAGTCAGAGCTGACATGGAAAATCCACCGCCTGCACTGGGAAAAAAACCGCTTCATCTTTGACCTCATGTACCAGCGCAAGGTCATGTCACGTGAGCTGGTGAGTGCTACTGTTTTGTATAGGGATTTGCTTGCCTGCACGTCTGGGACTACTGATGTAGACGTGGCCATATAATTGTGGTGGCCATAGGCTCAGGGGGAAACAAGACAAATTTATCGCAGTTCAGGTAGACAGATGGGAGCAGAGGTTAGGGGCAGCGTTTGGGGTGATGAGGGAAGAGGTTGTGCCCTTTCTTTCCTTGCTCGAAGGGAGGGTTACCAGGCTGTGGGCTTGTTTTTAATCGTGTATGATCTACAAGAAATCAATCCTCATTTATTGGCACTGGCTTGGTTCTAGGCACGTGTAAGCAGGCACATGCTTCATATTCCTTTTGCGTAGCATTGAAAAGCTTCATCAGAGTGAAGGGCCGCAGGAAACACCCAAACCTGAGACAAATTGGCACGCTTATGAAAAGAAAAGAACTATGCAGACAGAGAAAATTTACTCCCCACATTAATTAAGGAAAAGGAGCCACTTTGGTACCGAGTATCGTAAAGCTCCTCCACCGCGTAAAGGGAAGGAAAAATCAATGGGGATCAGAAGGGTTGCAGGCTTGGCCTGAAACGCTCCTGATGAGAGTTGATAACAGTACTGGAAAGGGCACGTCTGGTATGGACAAGTTTAGCAGCAAAGTTCACAGAGTGCACATGGAGCTTGGAGGCAAGCTTCTTAACTCTTTGAGAATCAAGACCCGGTTCCTTGAAAGGCTTCAGATTGTGAGTGCTTATGTATTTTTGATTAGCACACAAACGGGACAAACCATCCTAAGCAAAACTGCCTGCCTCCCTGTGTCAACACGTGCCAAAATAGTTACGTGAGGGTTGCCACTTTTAAATCTTCTTTCTTGGTGGAAGAGGAGATTCATTTCAAACTATCATTTTTTAACTGAGTAATCTCCCTCTCAACCCAATTCTTCCTTACAACTGCACTTCACTCGTTATTTGCAGTATGATTACCTCGTACGAGAAAAGATAGCTGATGGGGCGCTGATCTCAAAGTGGCGGAAGCCAGGTTACGAGATTCTTTGCTCGATGCTGGCCATCCAGAAGGTACAAGTCTGTCGCTGTGACGTTGCCTGAAGTTGTGTGTTTGTTCCAGTCCATTGCAAACCTACAGAGCCACAATTAAATACCCAACTTGCCTTTAATAATTAAAAACAAGTACTGGAGCACTAGCCTTACTACAAGGCTGCAATTGTCCATTGTCTCACATGTATGTTCGCCTGACTTCTTTTCTTCTCAATGGCCCGTCCTGACTCTGGCACTGCATCACCCTACCCAATTTTCTGCTTTTAACTCGCTATGCAGGGCAACCACAACTTTGGTACCACATCACACTGCCGTGTGCCCCTCCGTGTGCGCTCGAACCAGCAGAAGATCACGCCGGATGTGCAGACAGGCTGCGTCTCCTGTGCCTCAGGGGATGGGCGGTTTGGCGGTCCGGTTTGGTGGAATACACCCCAAGACGAGGAGGGCGGAGGTGAGTCTGTATATTGTTTAATTCCCTGCGCATGAAATGTCTTTTATAAGAAAACATCAGTGCTTGCTGCCACATGGCAAATTAATGGAAGATCAAGGGAAGACGGTTTTAACTCCATCGGTAAGGAGTGCAAAAGGTAGAGTCTCAGAAAAAGCAGGCATAGGCAAAACATGCATGGCAAGCTTCAGTTGGCTGCTTGTACTAAAAACGAGTTCATATTTTGATCCTTTATTAATGCGTTTGAAACTCATGCTTCTGCCCAAACACAGACGCGGAGGAGAACAAGACAACCTACTTCCAGCCAGGCGTGGAGCCCAGCGGCGGTGGCGGTGCAGGACCCAGCGGCGGTGGTGGGCGTAAGAGGCCGGCAGATGACTTTGCAGCAGATGACGAGGAGGACATTCCAGATGACGTTAAGCAGCGGTTGGCAAAATTGCGGGGTTGATTAAGGAAAACTCGATGGGTTTTAATGTAGATGGAGTGCATATGAACATTTCTTTTCAGAAAACGTCATGACATCCTGTGTTACAAGGTCTACAAGGTTAACAAGAAAAAGGCCTTCAGTCAACACGCTCGACTGCTAGCCGGGACATCCTGTTTAGCTGTTTCGGCAAACGACACTCGCCGTTTTGAGAAACGATAATAATGAAAAGTATCAGCGCCAAGAACTTAAATTCGATTCCATCGAGGCAGGTGTTTCTGCAAGGGCGATGACCAACCTCACAGCTAAGGTACCCCTTTTGGTTTCTGCACCCCACACTTTAATTCTTTTTTTGTTCGAAAGTACATTTCAAGTGCTTTAAGATGAGCCA
>Ga0307948_1002552_pt1:5000-13314 | contig 13314 bp, 16 predicted proteins | sample OrgLakmetagen280_FD_201824 | JGI IMG/M metagenome (GOLD analysis project Ga0307948, IMG submission 201824) | Saline water microbial communities from Organic Lake, Antarctica - #280 | ecosystem: Environmental > Aquatic > Non-marine Saline and Alkaline > Saline | place: Antarctica...
ACACGCATTTACATCTTCAACAAACTAAGTCAGGCAAGCCATTGAGTTGTTATTTACTGAAAGGACTGACCGTTACTTGTGATTTTGTAAATCTTTATCACAATTGTTTTCTACCTATTTAAAGACTCAAACTTCAGCAGGCGACCATACTAAATCTGTGATTGGTCAGATTATATACCTAATAAAGTGGATCCTCTTCCTCTTATGCTCTCTCTCTCTCTCTGCCTTTGCAGATCATTTTCGTACAGCTCGTTTAGCATTAAGGGCACAGAGCAGGGGGGTGAAGGTGTGTTCCAGTTCGAGCTTTACTCTATCTACAGGTCCTTTTCCAGGTTGTCAGGCGTTATGACACGGCAAAGCATTATGACTGGGCCTGTGAGCAGGCATGCTTACGTGCACGCATGAGTTTCCTCCTTGTCTTGCTGTGCTGCAGCTGAAGCTTTCCTTGCTTTACGTGTCAATCAGATGAAGCCTTTGTGTCTTTCAGCTACTCCTTAGCGGTACAAGATGCAAAAGAGCGACGCATTTACAATAACAAACAAGCTGCGGACCAGAACACAGCCCGGGAAAAGGCAGCAGCTGAACGAAACCTTGACGGGTCTATGAAGGTAGTTTTTGCAAACATTAGGGCTGATATGGAAAAGGTTGCAATTAGGGCTGTAAAGAGCCTTCATTCATGTGATGCATTTCTAAAGTTGATTAAGATTGTTCAGACTGGAGTAGGTAAAATCTGACCTGTTTTTTTGATTGCCCTCCCGCAGGCTAATATAATCGAAGAAAAAAGTCGTTTCTTATGGGACCAAGGATTGAATTCCTGGCTTCTGTCTAGTTCCTCTGAGATTGCCCCAGGAGCTGCCTAACCTGACCATAGCCGCATGTGGATACCGGGATATTTTTGTTTCTCGACAGCTGTATGAAAGAGGTCCGACACGGAGTGCGTCTAGAACATTTCTGCTGTGCGTGTAGCGTGCAATGCACGCTTCATATATTAACTAAAAGCTTTAGCGATTGGACAACATGCCTCCAATTTTATTATAATGGTGCAAGCCAACTCTTCCAGGTTCTTTCAAATACCTGGGTATGGTGTGTGACAAAAACCTCAACCTTCACACAGCTGAGGCCGCGCCGAGGGCGGCCCTCAAGCCTCGTATCGCAGGCACAATCAGCAGCATAATCTTACAAGGTTTACAAAAAGGTTTACAAAAAGGTTTACAAAAAGGTTTACAAGAAAAAGGGCTTCAGTCAAGAAGTATGACTGCTCGCCTGTTCATAAAGCAAAATAAGCTCATGAATGAAAAGATGGTTGTTTTCCTGATGTAAAAAGCAGACACATCCTGAAATCCTGTCTGTGAAAATAAGAGCATGTACTTCCTGCGGAGAGAAACCATCTGAAGGTGCATGCAGTAAAGAGAACATGTGTTTCATCCTGGACATCATCATCAGCCGCACACAAGTCGCAAGTAGGGGAAGAGGTGGAAACACGAACTGCTGTTTTAAAGCGAAGGGTGTGGACACGAAGTCTGAAACGAGCCACACTGCGAATGGCATCTCAAGGAAGGTCAAGAAGGATGTATCTGGGAAGCCTATAAGGAGGATGGGTGACCAGAGCTTCTTGTGCAGGCAGCGCGTACCACTGGTGATAAGTAAGCGTTTTGCTGTTGCGCTCTCTAGGGTGACCATCAGAAAAAGGTGTCTAAAACTCTAAATGTCTGTCCATAAGGTCCACGACGACAAACCGACTGGGATTAATAGGCTAGGCTCACATTTCAACAGCTTTTGTTTCAACATGTAAGATTGTTTCAAGCCTTCCATGGCTGAAAGAATGTTGGAGGACCAGCAGTCTGGAGCCTGGAGCTCATTTGCATGTCAGCTTGCAAAACCTTCCTCATCATGGAACTGTAGCATTGGGTAAGGGAATTGTACAGACGCACTGCAGCGCAAAACCAGTTGAATTGCAGGGGCTCCAGGCCACACTCTCGCACAACGCACCATGAAGGAGTGGTGTCTCTGACTCCAAGAATCTGTGCCTGTTGAAAAAGTGGTGTTCTACGTGCGTGCATAACAACATATCCGTATCCGTGGCCACACCCTCCATTTTACAATACGCAGAATACATGGTTTAAAACCTAAATGAGGCACACACAGCCAGGACCCAGAATTTGTGCTGATTTAGGCAGTGGTGGTCTGATCTCCTATGGTGCTTGCTGGGTGTAAAAATGGCTTTTCAAGAGTGAATTCAGACAAAACCAACGCCACAGGCGCACTCCTGAGGATCGATAAGGTAGGGTCCAATGCGCGTCGTTCTGAGCACCGTGCTGTGCGTGCTGTGCGTGCTGTAGATTCAGGATGCCATTGATACGCACACAGATAACGAATGACGCACAACCGACGCTTTGCGTGTGTTCCTAGGGATCCAAAATATAGCCTAGGGCCTAGGGCGAGTGGACATTTCTCACCATGCAAGCGCGCGACAAGAAGCAAAAAGCGACTTGTAGACAAGGACAAGGGCAAAGCCAGACAAAGCCTACTCCACACACACATTCCTGGGGTTCAAAATACGGGATAGAATGTGTGTGGCGCGTCCATCGCAGCTGCGTGAGCGAAAAATGGTCACCATGCTGTGCGTGCTGCAAATGCATGCGCAAACACACGCACATACACACACAGGCACACACACTACACTCACAGGCACACACACACACACAAACAAACACAGTTTTTTTTACACTTCTGAACTGGGTTGTAGTCCATATCTTTGCCCTGTTGTTAGACTCCTTGTACAAATGCGTGGCCTCACCCCGGCCAGGTGAGAGCAAAAGTCTCAGCCCCGTAAAACCGTCCTATCACTACAGGCACAGGACGAGTCCTTTTCAGCACTGCCAAAGCCATTTCTGTAGAGGGTTATCCATCTCCGTACCTTGTTTTAAGAAGGGAGTAGCCCATATCTGACTCGCATACATGCTAGCAGGAATTGCGTAAGTTTTGAGGAGCCAGATATGAGCGTGTAATCTGTTAGCAAGGTCATGGCTCTTGACGAATTGCTTGATCCTGAAAGTACCAGCCATGAATGGTCGCAAAGCTGCGTCAGCCGCAATATTCAGATTGATCTGCCTGTCGCACACCATACCAAGATATTTGAAGGTGTTTGTGTAGGGGAGCTGTGTGCCATAAAAGAAAAGGGGAGGCAAGTAACTTGTTTGTGTGTGTGTTTGTGTGTGTTTGTGTGTGTTTGTCCAGGCCTGGAGTTTGTTGAAGCACATCATCTCAGACTTTTGGGTGCTTACTGTCAAGGACTTCTTTTGGGCGTAAACTCTCAGTTTGTTTTGCATGGTTTGTAGCTCGTTGTGATCAGTAAATGTGAGGGAATGATCATCAGCAAACAGCAGGTGGGTCACTGTAAAATTATTAATTATGCCCGTTATCGCGCCCTGCACGCCCTCAGCCAGGCTGTTTGTTGTGGTAAAATGAAAATAGTAGGGGGGAGAGGGGGCACCCTTGTTTTACACCAAAAGATGGTTGCACATTTGCTCTTTTGTCTCCATCCAGCATCGTGTACTCATCAGCGTGGTATAAGCCTCAGAGTATGGACACAAGATGTTAAGGTATCTGACAGAAATTAGGTGATCCCTAACTTCTTGTCTCTACGGATTGAATCGTACGCTTGTTTGAAGTAAATGAACGCAGAGTACAGGTGTGATGAACTCCTCTGCATCTTCTGAGCTGCATCTTTGAGGTGTCGCAGATTAAAAATGGTTGCAGCGTGCTCCTGCCTGGACAAAAACCACACTGTGTCTTTGAACTTTTTACCGTGTTGACCACACCAGTCTTGAACAATAGAGCGCAATAGATTGGCATACAGTCTGTACAGCGTGCCACTCACTGCGATCACTCTGTAGAATTCTGGACTCGTTACTGGGCCTGATTGGAGTCAGCTTGGCCTCTTTCCAAGGCCTTGGAATGTGGGCCTTTTTTATGAGCAGACTAAAGAGAGCAGCAATGTGGGGGGGCCATGACATTGACATTCTCTGACCCTCTGCCATGACGTTTGGGCACTCGTTTATAGGCACATTTTATGAAAGTAGGAGGGATCGTGTCAAATCCAGGGGAGGTGATATTCATGTTTGAGATGTACGTCTGCTTGTGCTAGCAGGCATGCACCTTGAGTACCTTGTTGGATCGCTTTTAGAATCATTCGTCCAGTAGCGTTGTGTCTTTTGATGATAATCATTCTATTTATAATGAGATGAGTGCAGCCTGACACCATGTGGTAAATGCCGTCTAGCTCTGGCAGATGGGGCAGATTGGTGGGCCATCTATATGGTTGCACTGAGCGGCACGCTTTTGGTTGTATATCAAATCTGTGCGGCAGAGCATGACATTTCTCTTTTTCCCAGAGGTGACACTTGCATTTTTCCAAAATTAGTTATGTCTTTCTCGATCAATACCTTCCTTGGTCAGTTTTTGGTATTTTGTGTAGCATTTTGTGGATTTATGGTTTGGAACCTTTCTAATTTAGACATAGTTTGTGTTGGACGTGCACGTGTGCTTTTGCGGCATCGAGATCTGAGAAAATGAAGAGCCTTTCTGCTGGAGGCCCTGTTGGCAGGTGTTAAGAGTATCTGGTAGGCAAGCTGGGGGAGGGTTTTCCACCCTTGCTGGCCAGTATATGGATGAATGGGGATGACGTTGGTGTTAATGTGGATATCATGGCCACTTTGATTTTCCGCAGAGCACTTTGCTACAGCATCAGCGCACTTGTTCCCACGATACCAGCATAAGCTTTAACCTTGTAGAGATGGATGGTGTGTTTGGATTTCTGGATGTGGTGAACGGTGGTTTCTAGGAGTTTGGCATGTTTATGCCATTTCAGGCGCTGGGGGTAGAGGAAGCTATTTCTTATTTACCATAGTACACTAGCACTGTCTGTTGCGATATGGGTGTGTTAATTTATCAAAGCAGCAGTAATTCCTGCTAGCTCGGCCCTGTTTATGGTTTTGTTTATGCTTTGTCTCCAGGATTTGCTGTGGTTATTTTGTTGGGTCGAGGGTGGTAGAATCCAGCTCCAATAGACTGAAATCCATTTTCTTTGCTTGTAATACAACTCCCGTCTGTGAAGGCCCATTCTTTCCAGTTTGGGGCCTAGAGTTCTAGCAAGTGCTTTCGTTGTACATGATGTGAGGGGACTTGGCTGTGTTTATTGCTCTACGTCGCCAATATTTGCATTGATAATTGTGTTCCTTAAGTCTTTGGGGAGCCTACATATTTTTGCCATTCTTGGCAGTATCTTTCAGTTGGCGGTTTAATGAAAGATGTGGTGCCTGCATTTTTAGAATTCCAGAATGCCGCTGGTGATAGGTCTTGTTTAATTTGACCAAGATGGTTTTTTTGTAATAATTTGCTCTCTGGCAGCTTTGTTCCAGATTACCAAGATCCGTATGCCCCTTGTTGCGTCTGGCAGGGGTGGTGTTTTGCTTTGCTGATATAGGAGTGGCATGTAGCGCACTTTTGTCCTTGGAATATTTCCAAGGCAAACATCCTTGTTGTCAGTGCATGTTTTGTGAAAAGCGTTGGTGCTGTTATCAATTCAGTTAGGAAGCAGTAGGAAGATAGTGGTTGCCTCTTGAATAATAAAGGCAGATGTGGTTGCATGTTGAACTGCTTTGAGCATGTGTTCGGCATTCCATGATTGCTCTCGTTTTCTTGGCCTGCCTAAATGGTACGCGTACTGGTCCCATGGTACGTCTTATTGGTATGTGTGTGGGACTGGGTTCTGTCGGATGTAAGGTTTGGTGGCGAAGCTCAGAGATAATCTTCCATGTCCAGGTGGTAGGCAAGGCATCCAGTGCATTGTTGCTTGATTTCAATGCAGTTATCTGAGCAGTATTGGTGCTATTGATTCTTTTCTCCATACATACGCAGGTTTCCTTATTCTTGTGGCTGAGCAGTCGTTTGATTATATTTTCTGCTTCTGCAGGATCAAACCCCTCATTCACCAGGACTGTTAGTCTTTTTAAAGATTTAAAGCAACGACTTGTTTTTTTTACTATCCCAGTTAACCTTTTCAGTTCCGCGTCAGTCATTATGTGCGTGCCATTTTAATCTGCGAGTTCATTCAGACTGTGTATGCCCAGTGCCATGAGGGGCTGTGTTATGGCTTGCACGAGCTTGAGGAGAAGAGGGAGCACAAGTGCCAGCTAGGGATACGTTACTGATGATAAAAAGCTAAATTTTCATTGAGCAAGGGCATTTTATAATCAATAAGTAATGATGCCTTTGACCAGCGCACTTGGCTTAAATATACGTTGATGAATTGTTCTGTCCGTATGTTGTACTTGAGCTGGTTTTTTATGTAGAAAGCGGCTGAGATCCCAGTGTCCCATTTATGAGAAAACTCGTCTGCTGGTTCTAAACTGGCATAGCACCATGTGCCTGTTGAAAAAGTGCGGTTCTATGACACATGTGTGTGAGTGTCAGTGTTGTGCTTCTACGCCGTATTTCATTTTCGGACCGTAGTTACGGTACGGTAATGGTACGGTACGGTCCAAAACCGTATTATACAGTCAAAGGAAAAGTACGGCCTAAACCGTACTAGTACGATTGACCGTATTTTGCCTTTTTGCAGGGAAAAAAGAGGTCCATAAGTTATCCGTTGCCTCACGACATACGTTGCCACGTGCTCACGTAGAACACCACTTTTTCAACAGGCACAGGGCCCATGGCTCTAGGGAAAGACCTGGGTAGCTTATGTGTTTCAACCAGCACACATCATTTGATCCCAGAGATAAAGTTCTACGGCCGTGCATGGCGTGACAGGAAAGGAATATGCCAGGCCTGGTATGATAGCCTTATGAATGACTTCATGGGTTTGCCTTCTTGATGAGGCGTATCACGTGCTTAGGCCCTCGAGCCTTCCATTGAGATATTCTGTCAGGTGGACGTGTTGGTGATTCCAGTTTAGGTTATGGTTAGCCTATGTATGCAAAAGGCTCCCTAAACCGGATAAATTGTGTCGCTTGTCCTTGTTGGACATTTTTTCCTTTGAGCTGCTTCTTTAGCAAATCTTTTTTGTTTGTGTTCCCGTAATTGTCTGCATTGTGGATTAGGCCTGTCACCTTTGTCTTCTTCTCTATCTCAGTGAGACAATGAGGGCAGCCCGGTCCGAGTAGAAGGATAGCTTTTCTGCTTGTGCGCAAAGATCTGTTATTTTGGTGCTAAGACAGATGAGGTCATCAGCAAAGGTTCCATTGCTAATTTTATTGGGTAGGCGCTCTAGATCTGTTTGGGGTTGTATCAAAGGGGGGCGACTGACCCCCCAAATGGGGGTGTTTTTCAAATGTTCCCAGAATATGGTCCCCCTCATTGGCAACTTTCAAACTCAGTTCCGAATGGTAGTGGCTCCATAGCAGTTGAGTTTGACTGTTGCCAATGAGGGGGCCCATGCCTAATCGGCTGCGGCGTGAACCCTACTTTTCAGGCACCCGTGTGCTGGATCGGACAACCACTGTAATAAATCACATGAATCTTGGTGTTATAGAGTCCTGCAGAGTACTCTGCAGCCTGCTGCAGAAGTGCTCACGTTCTTGGAGACGAGTGCAACCAAATATCATTTGGAGCTGTCTTGCCACAGCTTGCGTTGTAGGAATGACCTTTTACACCTGGTCATTAGTCAGAGCTTAGGTTGCTTTAGTTTTTCCCTCTTCCTCTCGACTTTCTCTTCTTGCTGACCTTGTTGGCAGGTATGGCCATGGGTGTCAACGGCCCAGCCTGCTAACTTTCTTGTTACTCTTCTTTTGGGAGGGCTTCAAATTTAGCCGGTTCAGTGTTTCTCAAGTTCTGGGTGGATGGTTGGCCTTGTGAAAACCCCCCTCCTACATTCGATGGAGCCGAACCGGAAAAGAACCTGTATTAAACAAACATCATTGCAAAATAAATGGAGTGAAACGTTCAACTAGTTGGGGATGTAGGCCAACATATGCTGTTTTCCCACGCAAAAGCCACCTTCTTAGGGTTTTGGTGGTCACTGTGGGCTATCAGCCCTACCAATTTGCAAACAAAGCGACTCACATGAATCCAAGCACATGCATCCTCGTGTAACTCATAATGTCGGCTTTAATTTAAAGCAAAAATGGTACCAATCGGGCAAAGTAGCAGTAAATGGCTGGCTTCCGTGTGCAACAAGAGCACATATTTGGAAATTTCCCCAGCTGACCCCCTCTGGGGTTGTATGTCCTTTGTACATCCATGCTCATATCCTCTTCCTCCTACATGGAGCCACCGTAGACGTGGTTCCATACAGATTAAAAAAGAAGAGGGG
>Ga0307948_1002556_pt1:0-2500 | contig 13309 bp, 14 predicted proteins | sample OrgLakmetagen280_FD_201824 | JGI IMG/M metagenome (GOLD analysis project Ga0307948, IMG submission 201824) | Saline water microbial communities from Organic Lake, Antarctica - #280 | ecosystem: Environmental > Aquatic > Non-marine Saline and Alkaline > Saline | place: Antarctica: Organic...
CACATTAATATACACACTCACACACACACAGACACACACACACACATACACACACCTGTAACAAGACCATAACTGCACTCTCCGGCACAGGGACGTTGAATCGCTGCATGTACTTGGTCTCACGCACGAGCTGCATGATCTCCTTGTCAAAGTTGACCTGTGTGTGCAACCATGTGTGTGTGCGTGTGTGTGTGCATGTGTGTGCGTGTGTATGGTGTGTGTGTTTGGGTGTGTTAGATCACACTAGGAGCATGGAGACAAAGGTGAGCGTGGGCATGGTCATCTTGCGCACTAATGGCGTGGTCTCCTCATCACACACACACACACACACAATGCACCAGCTAGTGGTGTGATCTCCTCATCACGTACACACACAACGCACCAGCAGGGGAGCGACCAGGCTAGCCATCGGCTGCTCACTAGCACGCTCTCAAATCGTCCACACACTCACACACTCACACACACAAGTACACATACACAACGCACACACAAGTACACACACACAGAACACACACACACGCACCAGCAGCTTGCCAGTGTTGGGGTGCTGCACCAGCAGGGGGGCAGCCAGGCCAGCCTTGCACTGCTCAATCGATCTCAGCCAGGCTTGGTGCCACAGGGCTTCAAATTCAATAAGGGCCTTGGCCACCTTGTTGTACATTTTCACGATCTTCTTGCTCTCCTTGGTGGCCATGAGCGTCTTGTTCTGCATGCGTGTGTGTGTTATGGTGCGTGTGCAAGTGTGTACACGTCAAGTTTGAGAGTGGGCCTTGTGTGTGTGTGTGCGTGTGCGTGTGTGTGTGAGTGTGTGTGTCCTCTCAGCCTTTTTGTTCTGCTATCGCAGGCTACTGGATACATATTTTACATCCTTGTTGGTCCACATACAAGAGACTTTCTCAGCCAGATCTGCGTGACACCCCTACACGTGCCAGATCTGTGTGACACCCTTACATGTGCCAAATCTGTGTGACACCCCTACATGTGCCAGATCTGTGTGACACCCTTACATGTGCCAGATCTGTGTGACACCCCTACATGCGCCCACCCTTTGCCCAGTGCAGTGCACATTGTATAACAGCATAAGCAACAATCGCACACTCACACACAGGAGCACACGCACTCGCACAAGCGCACACACACACACACGCTTGCACACAAGCGCACCCGAACAAACGCTTGCACACGAGCGCACCCGCACACACGCTCGCACACGAGCGCACACTCACACACACGTACATACGCCCACCTGTGCAAACTTGAGCATTGGCGTCTCAATACGCCGCAACAGCTGACGTGCCCACATAATGTTGCACACACACACACACACTCACACACACTTACACACGCACACACACACGCACACCTGTGCAAATTTGAGCATTGGCGTCTCAATACGCCGCAACAGCTGACGTGCCCACATAATGTTGCCAGTGACCGGGGGTGCGTTTCGTGGGACGGGTGGCTCGTACTTGTGCTTTTCGTACAGTTTCTGCACGGCTTCCAGGTCGTGTGCGTAGTTCTGGAAGATGACCAGGTACCTGTGCGTGTATGTGTGTGTGCGTGTGTGTGTGTATGCGTGCGCTCACAGTTGTAGGCCATATGCAGACAAATGTGCCGACAAACACACACGTGACAAACACACACGTACACACATACACACGATTAATCACACTGCCCAGGCTTAGACAATGCGCACACGCACACACACACAGAGACCGCTCCTATTCCTAGTGTCGAGGCAACGTGCGTGCACACTCACTTACACACACACTCATGGCGTTGAGGCAACGTACACACATACGCACAAACACACACACACACACATAGAGAGAGACCGCTCCCACTCCTGGCATCGAGGCAACGTTTTTACACACACTCACACACACACACACACACACTCTTGGCGTTGAAGCATGGTGCTTACACACAACAACTTGCACAGCCCACGCCACTTACTTGGACTCCAGATCGTGCCGCAAGCTTTCCCTCTGCAGGATGGCCTGGAACTGCTGCAGTAAGGACATCGCATGCTCCGTCGAGGTGATGTTCTTGAAGGAGTTGTCCACAAAATCCTGCAAGGATGTGAGGAATAGGTAGGGCTTTTAATGCAGGCATACATAAGCACACAAGCATGCTTGCACACACACACACACGTGCGCACATACATACACATTTGCACACACACACGCATACGCACGCGAACGAAGGCATGCAAATACGCATACACACCACACATACGCATACAGATGCATGCACACGAGCACAAACATACACACGCACCTGCAGCTGGATTTCCAGGTCGTGGATCTGGACGTTGAACTCAAGGAAGTCACGGTCGAATTGGTTACGGAAAAAGTCCAGCAGGTCGTAAGGCTTTCGCTTCACGTCGTCGATGATGCCATGCAGGTTTTTAATCATCTGTGCGTGTTGTGTGTGTGCGTGTGTGTGTATATATATGTATGTGTGCATGCGTTTGAGTGTGTATGTGAGAGTGTGTATG
>Ga0307948_1002556_pt1:5000-13309 | contig 13309 bp, 14 predicted proteins | sample OrgLakmetagen280_FD_201824 | JGI IMG/M metagenome (GOLD analysis project Ga0307948, IMG submission 201824) | Saline water microbial communities from Organic Lake, Antarctica - #280 | ecosystem: Environmental > Aquatic > Non-marine Saline and Alkaline > Saline | place: Antarctica...
TGCTCGGTGATTGAGTTGAAGTTGGACATACGCGTGCGCCAGTGCTCCAGCTCAGTGTCTGGGCCTGGCTCCTCTCCGTCCTTGATGCGGTTGGTCTGCGTGCGTGTGGGTGTGTGCGTTTGTGTGAGTTTGTGTGTGTGTTTGTGTGTGTGTGTGTGTTTGTGTGTGTGTGTGTGTGTTTTGTGTGTGTGTGTGTGTGTTTTGTGTGTGTGTGTGTGTTTGTGTGTGTGTGTGTTGGGATGTGTGGCTGTGTTGCTGTCTGACACCCTTATGCAATTATGCGTGCCTGAAGCGCGTGATGGGCTTGTTTGAAGTGCGCGAAGTGTGTGAACTGTGTGAAGTGCGCGATGGGCTGTGATGTGCCTGAAGTGCGTGATGGACATCCTTGCACATACTCTCATTGATTACCACGCAGCAGGTACGTGTTGTTGAGCTCGACAACGACCAAAGTCCCTCGCATACTTGCAACACGATTTAGCACGTGCTCTACCACCCGGTCTGAAGCTGCTACTTCAAACTCGTGCTGCGTAGCGTGCCATTCACTGTGTTTTCACAAAGAATGATGCAGCGCCCCACTGGAGCAGATGGGACCACAAAGGGTGTGGTGAGTGCGGGCACGCGCTCTCATCTGACGTCACATTGCCTGTGGCCTTTTGTAGCAATCCGCCTAGATTGCTCCGCCCGCCTAATACAGCTCAGACATGTTTGTACGTGCACGCACCACTCAATAAACTCTCACGTGCTCTCACCTGTGCTAGGCAGCCCTTCATAGGCCACGGCCTTGCACCGGTCCGTGAACCACCGCCCAAGCACGACACATTCCTACTACGTGCACGCACGCACGCACGCACGCACGCACGCACGCACCACCCATTATGCTCTCACGTATCCTCACCTGCGCGCTACTACGTGCATGCATGCATGCACGCACGCACCACTCATTCTACTCTCACGCACACCCACCTGCGCTAGTAAGTCCTCCGTGGCCTTGCACCAGTCCGTGATGCACCGCTCCATGTCTTCTGACGCTTGCATGTCAGCTGCCGCTGCGTTGAGGGATGACACCTTGAGGTCGTACTGAGACACAAAGCGCTCCTCGGGGAGCTCTAGCTCTACACCCCCGCTGATGGTGGACACCGCCTGCGCGCGCAAGGCACGCATCAGGTGTAGTGTGGTGTGGTGTAGCAAGGTGCGCAGCAGGTGTAGTGTGGTGCGCGCAACATGTGTGTGTTTGTGTGCGTGTGCGTGTGTGTGTGTATGTGTTGTGTGTGTGTGTGTGTGTGCGTGTGTGCGTGTGGTGTAGTAAGGTACGCAAAAGGCAGAAGGTGGTCGTCAGCACTGGGCAAATGCAAGGCATGCTGCAAGTGTCTGTAGTAGCATGATGTGGTGGTGTGTGATGTGGTGGAGCATGGAGAGTGCACGGGGACAAGCTGTTTGGAATGTGCAACTGCTAGATACAATTTGCTGCAGGTTAGTGTCTTCTTTTAACGCTCCAGTTTTGGCGCTGATGATCGCTGCCACACAGAGTCGTGTGCTTACCTCTGTTAGCATGTTGCCAAATTTTTGGGTGGAGCTGCGGAACTCAGCGGTGTGGTCTTGGGGGACCTGTGAGTGTGAGCGTGTGTGAGTGCACGTGTGCGTGTGTGTGTATGTGTGTATGTGTGTGTGCGTGTGTTTGTGCGCGCGTGTACGTGTGTGTATGTGTGCGAGTGCGAGTGAGTGTGTATGATTGTACGTGCATGTGCATGTGTGTGTACGTGCGGGTATGCATGCGTGTAAATTTGTATGTATGTATGTGTGTCTGTGAGTGTCTGTGTGTGTATGTGCGTGTACGCAAATGTGTCTGCGTGAACTGTGTGCGCGCATGTATGTTGCATGTGTACGTGTTTGCGCGTGTGTGCTTGTGCGTGCGTGCATGTGTGTGTGCAAGCGTGTGTGTGTGTGCTTGTGTGTGCGTGCGTGTGCGTGTGTGTGTGTGCGTGTGTGTGTGCGCACATGGAAGCATGTGCGTGTACATGCTGGTATGCGTGAGTGTTTGTACGCACATGTGCATATGTGAGTGAGTACGTGCGTGTATGTGTGCGTGCAGGCTTGTGTATCTCGTGTACATATACGTACGTATGTGTGTGTGTGTGTTTGTGTGGATGTGTGTGTGTGTGTATGTGTGTGTGTGTATGTGTGTGTGTGTGTGTGAGTGTGTGTGTGTGTGTGTGTGTGTGTGTGTGTGTGTGTGTGCGCGTGTGTGTGCACGTGTGTGTGTCTGTGTGTGCGTGCATGCGTGGCTTACCTTGCCCCAGGCTTGTTGCTCTTGAATGAGGGGGCAATACAAATTGGCCACCATGGCACGGAAGTTTTCCAACGCGCTGCCCGACAACTCTCCACATGTAATATCTTGATCCAACGTCTTCTCTCCGACGCCTTTGGGGTTGGCTCGCACGAAAAACACGGCCTTGCCGGTCAGGGGCTCGTTCTGCTCGAAAGGAATGGGTTATAAGGCTTGCAAGTTGTGCTCTTGACGAAAGTACCAGCACGAACCATGAGCACAAGCATTTATGTATAAAGCAAAGGTAAGTGTGCAGGACAGCAGAGTCAGTGCACACCCACCGGGCCAAGCCTGTGCAGGACTGGTCCAGACCCAGTCCCGCGAGTCACAGTCTGCTGCCTGGAAACATTCCTGCCCTGGTTTCCACTAGCATTGTTAGTCTTCTCCACTGGCTGCAGGACCTGCAGGGTTCGGTGTGCAGCTTGCCACGGTCAACTTGTGTGCTTGTGTGTGCAAGCAGAACTGGCACAACATGTTTTCAGAAACGCGGCACTTCCACTCACATCGTAGACGTACACTAAACTGGCCGGCCCTCCCGTTTCAAAGAAAGTATTAAGTTTCGCCTTGTCTTGCCTGCGTGGGAGGCGGAGAGAGGCCGTGTGAGGCCGGGAGGAGGGGCAGAATTCTAAGCAAGCAGGCCGTTAAACACGCACGTCAAGGAGCGCTCGCATTGGGCTTCAGGGAGTCCGAAGGCCTCAACCAGCTTGGCCGCTAAGTATCTGCTTCGCGGATCCATCCGGATGAATTCAAGTGTGCTCTTCTACTGTCGTATCTTATGCATTGCTAAAGGGTTCTAAGTGATTGCCCACCACGGCTTCTGTACAAATAAATAATTATGCGGGCGCGTAGGTGGGCGCCTAAAAATTGGTCGCAAACATATTGCTGACTTTTGTGCGGGAAACCACTTAATTTTGGTTTATTACTGTAATTATAATGCTCCCTAGACGGTCCATGCTAGTTCCTTAACAACTTCGGGCTAGTTCCTTAACAATTTCGATGTACTTTTATTTTAGCAACGATGAGTACCCACGTTTCAGAATTAAATTACCAACTACCATATAAGGTGAGTTTTATTACAAACAGCTCTTTTAATTTCCCCTTGTTCTGCTTGTACTGATGATTCAACCCCCGTGCATCTTTAAATGCTTGCTTGCCATGTGCCTGGCATGGCTTCAGCTAGCTAGGCTAACGATGTGTTTCTGATCCAGTTCCGAATTGTTCTGAACAGGGGTCACCAGGGGTATTGAGTATGGAAAGGAAATTGTGTTTCTGAACCGATTCTGAATTGAGCAAATTAACAACAGTTGCGAACAAATCCAACTATTCTGCCAGAAACTTTGGACTACTAAATTGCTCCGAATTATTTTCCAATCCAGATGACCTCCCAATTTCCACCCAGCAGAGTTCCCCCATTTAAATTATCTCTTCTCCCCTTGCCCTCTCCCGCTTGGCAGGCCCATTTTGCATGCCCCTCCCAGGGAGCATCTCATGCATACGGGAGTCATCCGTTCAACATGATCCGTTCAACATGATCCGTTCAACATGATCCGTTCAACATGATCCAGGCCTGCGTCAAACAAAGTGTGATGGGTTTACTGACAATGTCCTTTCGACCATCTTGTGCATCCGTATCCAACGATGAACAGAAAAAAGCAGGGATGCGTCAATCATTTGGGACGTTCAATACGGTAAATAGCGTGTTATATTATATATGAATACGCCGTATAAAACATCCCTGTCCTTGTGTGCCGTATCTCTAAAGTTTCTGTGAGTTTAAAGGCCACAATGCACAGATTGGAGAACTCCTAGTAGCTAGAAGTGTATACAAACATGTGGGACACACACGGCATGTGTTCAGGGAGCACAGCAACATGGAAACACACAGACACACATGCACATATGTGGGACACACACCGCTTGCTCTGCATATAGCACTGCAAGCAGCATAGATGTTTACACACACGTACGCACATGAGAAACAGTTAAAAGTTAGAACAAGCATGTAACCAAAGAGTAGAGCCCGTAGCGTAAGCTCTCTCACCTCAAAGAGAAAGACAAGGTAATTGGTGGTATTCAGGGGGAAAGCTTGTGCACACTAAATAATATGTTATGCTTTTGTTACCAATCCTCAGGCATGGTTTCAGCCCAAGCCCAGCATTATTGTATAGACTGATTGGCTGCACTTCCGTGCACTTATTCCTGCTTGTCATCTTTTCTCTTGGAAGCAGCTGGATCTGCAACGTTTGTATCAGTTCTTTTGTTCTTTTGCAGCGCTATCCATCCAGTTTATGCTTGTTCTTACGCCGACCTGTGATGGTCCATGGCGAATCGCCTTAAATCCTATAATACTGCAATTAACTCAGCAAATTTTTGACCGAGTCTAAGCATCCCAACTGTACAGCAGTATGATCTGTCCAATTTGTTTATTTAAGTCAACTTTGATGGTTCATTTCCAGCTTGTATTTGGTCGCGACATAAATCTTCTCGGAAGTCTGAAGGTGTTTCTGTGCCAACCTTTGATAAATTTCTTTTATCTTCTTTTCTTGCCAATGTATGGGTCCTTTTTGGGTACCAGATGAGCTGTTACAGTGACGCAATGTTTTTCAGCATTAATGGCAATTCCATTGCCCAATTTGGTATTTGTTTGGGAATATAACAGTTAGTGCTGGCCTTTATTTGGAAGGAGGAGGTTGTTGATTATGTGCTGAGGGAGCAGCCGTATTCTGGCAGTGTTATATTTACATTATTTCAAGCCCTTCTGCTGTTCTCTCAGCATTGCCCACAATTTGATTAAGCGATGGCAGCAACAAGCGTAGGGGCGGAATACATTTAATTAAACAGAGAAGCTTGCAAAATCTGTACTAATTTATTCCTTTTTTGTGGTGTGGCTTGGCAAAAGCGTGCTACCGTCCAATACATATACTGCACGTAATAGAAATCGACCATGCATTGAAATAAAATTAACTGTGTTTGGGAGATGTAACCAGATCGCAGTGGACATAGTCTACGGTTCTTGAAATGCGCCAACCATCCTCATGTGGAAAATGTGAAAAGGGTCATTGGCTGACGCTCCCCTCATCACAACCTCGTGACCCGTCCCTGCCACATCCCTAGCACCAGCATCAAGCAGCATCCTGACAATGACATCTGGGCGATTTTGGCGTGCACATTGAATTGGCAGCTGCCCATGTAGCCCCGGGGCATTGACATCCACACTGAACACCATACCAGTCTCTTGATCACCACGCAAGAGGACCTCAACAAGACGTGTGTTTCCCCTAGCACATGCGTGGTGCAGAGGCGATTGCAACCTGCCATCTCCTGCACAGCTTGTGTCGGCCCCACGCCGTAGCAATAGCAGAGCAACGGAAAAATGTCCTTTCCTGCAGGCTATGTCCAAGGGTGTCATCATTGGACAAGGTGCAATGCAGTTAATATCGATGCTGGGTAAATCAAGCAAAATCTCCGTCCCTGCCAGCCATCCGGCATTAGCAACATGATGGAGAGGTACCTGACCTAGATCGTCAGTACAACTGAAGTCAACATGAAGGTGAGGCATCCTCTCATTATAGTGCAAATTGATGAGGGCGTCAAGGACTGGCATGTTGTGATTCAAGCAAGCTGTGTGCAGTGCTGTCAGGCCAACAGAATTTGTTGCGTTCACATCCACACCCTGCTCGACAAATCGCTTTGTCAGCAGTCGACCAGCCGTGTTAAGTTTGAGCATAGTGTGCACATCTTCTACTAGGTGATATGCGCCGCCAAAGTACTCAGCAACAAGGTGCAACACATTGGCCCCGTGAGTATCTGTCGCATGTACATCAAAAGAGCGTGACTCCATCAATTCGACCACCACCATGGGATGATGATACATAATCGCAACATGTACAGGGCAGAGCTCAAACGGACCTTCAAGGGCATTGGGAGAAACACCCAAAGCAAGCATCTCTTTTATAACATCAGCCAAACCGTGCTCACAAGCACACAGCACTGTGCATTGAATGAGAAAATCGGTGTGCCTCGCTTGCAAAACCCTTTGCAGCATTGGATTCTCCAGCAGGCAAAGAGCAATGGCCTCGTTCCTCCCCGCAACAGCTTTGCTGAGTGCTCGAGGCGTCGCTGCTTCTTCATGGCGAGCCAGCCAGCGACGCAGAAGGTCATTGCGGCGGTTGCCAAGTGACTGGGTCTCACGTGAGCAGCTCAAAAAGCTGCAACCAGGAACACGGATGAATTGCCTTCTTATGCTAACGTTTCGCACGTTATTGATACCGCTTGTGCTGACTATATCGATGCAGTGATGACACCTCATCGAGGTTGCCGCGCTGCCGGAAACCCTTTGCGAGAGTGTAGCGAATGTGACGGATACGTGGCAGAAAACGTACCTGCCCAGTGCTGGGGCATTCACGTGCATGAGGACGTGTTCCAAAATGAAAGGATGAAGGTCCAGGATGTGGGTGCCAGTGCATGCTCGTTCCTGCATGCGCAAGTTAGTGCAAGAAAAGCCAGGCTGAATTGAATTGCTAGGATAATCAGTAGAATACGTCAGACAGTAAACTGCAATATTGCAAACCCTTGCACTTACAACATCCATTCGGCCATGTGTGCCTTTGAAGCAAGAGTACAAGAGGATAATGAGGCAGCCTACAGCAATCATAGCTTCAAGCATGCTTTCGGCAAGCTTGAATTGTATAACCTACGACCTGTAATGAACGAATTGAATGTAAGAATTTACAGAAAATTTTTCGCTACTTTAATTTAGATTCCGCCAGCAAACCAAGGTCGCTACGGCTTTCTTTGACATTACATCAAGCCTCAAAATAAACAATCATCACAACAAGGGTGATCCTGCGAATCACAAAAAATAGGGCGGAGCCCGCGCTGCATTGAAGTTGTACCTAATGAAGTGAGAGCGATTCGGGGGGGGGGACTCCCTCTGCACCCCACTGCTCCTGTACAACCATTTCTGAGATGGCAGCCTGATCTTTGCAATGAAGATCTTAAGAGCGGCATTCTATTGTTTGACAATTCAGGGGGGGCTGCGCCCCCCCTGCACCTGCTCTTGCATTTGCACAGTCCCTGTCATACCATACCGTGTCTGTAGCTGTTTGCTTGCCAATGGTGTGTCAGACCTCCAATATACACCTCAACAGCTGTGTGTCATGTGAGCGAGCTAATCAGGGGGGCTGCAATCCTTCTGAACTGCTCCTCTGAACGCCTGAGCTCCATAAGCTTGTTTGATTCAGAGCCACCACCTCTGACTGGGCTGCTGCTTCCTGTGCCTGCTGAGTGGCATTGCCAGGCTGAGACTGTTGCTCCAAGTGCTGTGCCAAGTGCTGGACGCAGGTCCTCTCCCGGGCCCTCGCTCGCCTGTCCTCCCGAGTGATGTGACGCTGCTAGCGTGTTGGGATCGGTCGGCCTTCTACCACACTCAACAACACCACTGAAGAAGGGCTAAGAATATGATAAGAAACATTCTAAATGTATGATAAAAACACCCAATTGAATCCGGGGGGAACAGTGACACGCGACCCCTTGGAGTCACGAGTGGAGGGGGGTTTGACCGGGGTGTTCCGGAATCAGCGCAAAATTAGCTTCTATTTCATACAATTTTTTACATTCTGAGGTGGCCTGGGAGGCTCAAAGCTCTACTCTTTCAGTGTTGAGCAAGGGGGCTCCGCCCCAAAAAGCGCAGATATGAAGGAGAGGCCTTTACAGTGCAATTTTTTTCCTTTGTAGGGACTTGCACTCTTTTAAACGCGGCAGATTGTTTTTAAATCTGCCTGTGCACAACAAGTAGAGAAAGTAAAAATTGAGGGGTTACACGGCCTGAAACTGGTTCCTGATAATGAGAGTTGGTACCATTGCTAGATCCGCCTAGAGGGGACGGCTAATAGTCGACAGAGTTGCTCATAACCTAGCAGGCGGCGGCCCTGCCAATCTGCACCCCCTGGCCTTGAAACCAAGAGACAACCAAATAAACGTGATG
>Ga0307948_1002565_pt1 | contig 13291 bp, 16 predicted proteins | sample OrgLakmetagen280_FD_201824 | JGI IMG/M metagenome (GOLD analysis project Ga0307948, IMG submission 201824) | Saline water microbial communities from Organic Lake, Antarctica - #280 | ecosystem: Environmental > Aquatic > Non-marine Saline and Alkaline > Saline | place: Antarctica: Organic Lake...
TAAAACCGAATTCCGTATATATGGAGTACCCCTCATATAAATCATAATAGGATCATTCTCTAGCTCTTGAAGAGCTGCACACCTGTACCCAATTGTGTAGTGCCAAAGGATCAAAGTTTGAAGGGCTAGGCCTTTTCAAGGTTAATAAGACCCCAAAATGGCCATTTTCAGTCCAAAAAGAAGCCCAACTAGCAATAGAATTTTGTGATTGATGCAAATACATGCATTCAAAAAAAGTGGGAAGCTAAGGGAGTGCTTAAGTTAAGCGTCGTAAAGAATAAAATTGATTTAAAAGAGCAAAAATGACTGTTGTTGCTGGGATTTGAACCTGGGTCTGGGGCACTACCTGAGATATGGTTTTGCACCGTTTTTTATACGGAAATTTGGTATGTATATACGATGTATGGAATACGGCGTACAATACCTGTCCATTTCTGGAACGGAAAATACGGAATATGGATACGGAACCCTCCCCCCTGTATTATATGCAGGCCTGTGCACTGTACAGTGTACGGTACGGTGCACAGGCTTTGTACTGTACGTACCGTAATTTTGTAAATTACCAGAGGGGGTTAACTGTGGCCCAAAATGGGCAAGTTTCTGTATGCTCTTTGGCTTATACGCCCCCAAATTGGCAAGCTCCAAATTTTACATAATATGAATCCTTTAACAAGCGTCCATAGATGTACGGGGTAATTACGGTCGGTACCGTAATTACGGTCGAAACTCAACATTACAGCGTAAGTGCACAGGCCTGATTATATGGCGTATATACCGTACCATATAGTACCTATAATTATACTTATACGGATCTGGCCCACCCTATATATATATACAATGGCCAACCCAAAGCACGAGACAAAATGTTATAAGCTGATTACACGCCTGTAGTTCTTCTCGTTCCCATCTCCCGTGCAGCCGCTGCTGTCATCAGAGGCCTCTTTACTAGCATGACGCAACACCTGCTTACGTGCTCCTGCAACACTCGTGCGCATTATCAGTGCAGCCGATGCTGTTATCAGAGGCCTACGCACCCAAACAGCGCAACAGCTGTTCTTATATCCTACAGCACTTTGCAACACCTGCTTACGTATTCCTGCAACCCTTGTGTGCGTCCCCTGTGCAGCTCATGCTGTTATCTGAGGGCTACGTGCTGTACTACGGCCATGCGCTCTCGGCCGCCCACTGGCTAGCCAAGTGTGGGCACCCGCTGCCCTTTGGTGTGTCTGTGCCAGATCATCTGCTGGACCTGGCGTGTGCGGACATCCCAGGCGTGGCTCCTGAGAACTCAATCGCCGCGAAGCAGGAGCTACAGGATGCGTTCAAGAACAGGAAAATAGGTGGGTGGGAGTAGGAAGAGGAGTTTATGAGTGGAAGAGGAGTTGGGTGGGTGCAAGAGCGGCAATCAACCCTAATTATAGGGCAAAACCGGCTCCGTTTTCATGCACCCACGTGCCTGTTACCCTATGCTAAGCACACCCTCACTTGCATTTATGCAGAGGTGCTAAAGCACTGCTTTAGGGCAGAGCTGGTGTTGGATCCCATATGTACGTGCTGCCCCACTGCGTATTCACTGAACATATGCCCAATCACACCTGCTGTACACCCTGAAACAGACACTGGCAAGGACTGCATCTGGCCTTTGCACTTGGGCCAAGTTGGTGCCGGCCCCCCTCATATACACCTGAGCCCACCAAACTGATTTAATGGCCTCTTGCATCCATACAGGCATTGGTAAGGACGGCATCCAGCCCGTAGACGTGGGCGGCACCGACGGCAGTTCCCCCCCCTCCACCCCTTTGACCTCGGCAGATCATGGAAAGGACCACAAACACCACAAAAGCCACCACCAAAACGAGTTTGCCGTGACTGCACATGCCGCCTCTAGCGGGACCTCGTCGTTGTCTGAAGAAGAGGGCACCACCCTGCCACGGAGGTGTGTGTGTGTGTGTGTGTGTGTGTGAGAGAGAGAGAGAGAGAGAGAGAGGGTTGTGTGTGTTTGTGTGTGCATGCATGCTCCCCATCTAAAATCGACGCAGTGATGTATTTCTGAAATTTGTTCTCTTGTGTGTCAGGTGAAGGGTGTTCATCCTGAGCCATCACCTCTCTCCCACACACACTGCATGCAGACATAGAAATTACAGCACCCTGCCCTCGAGTGCTCTGGAGGTTGAGTTGGAGCACAAGCCGCCTGGCAAGCAGCAGCAACAACAACAACAACAACAACAACAACAACAACAACAACAACAACAGACACAGCAAGAAGGACAAGCGCATCAGAGAAACCAAATAGTGTCTACGACAGACGGGGATGGTGCTACAGATGGAGACGATCAGCTAGGAGCCACATGGATGGACCAAGTGAGTACCCATGGAAAGCCGAGTTAGGAGTTGTATTCAAGATTGAGGGAAATTAAAAGCCTGTAGTTGTGATATATGAGGAACTGGAGTTACAACCATAATGTGAGTGTGAGGGCTTGAGGGTGAGGTGCGAAGCTGTTTATGCATTGCTTGTTACACACACACACACACACACACACACACACACACATAAACTTCCCATTGGCCACTACAGGTGAAGTACCTCACCATCAGGTGTATACGCACCCGCCGCTTTGCTGCGCTGTCCATCCAGCGCATTGGTGAGGTCGTGTTTGTTGCCATCTTGGCTGGCCTCTTCTGGTTCCAGCTGGGCAATAATGGGGACAAGCCCATCACTGCTCAGATTGCAGCAGACCTGGGTGGACTTCTGTTCTTCCAGGTGTGACTTCAGTGTGGTTCCACTGTGGTGGGTGTGGATTCTGCTGTGGTGGGGTGTGTGGATGCCGCTGTTGTGGAGTGTGGATGCCGCTGTGGTGGGGTGACCATGTGAGAGGGGTCTAAGGCTACAAGGACGGCGGTGTTGCAAGCACTCGTCAGGGATATGGGGCATCAGAAAGAGATGTGTGTTGTGTAAAGTGCTGTAAGATCAGACCCATGTTTGAATTAAGCATCAGAGCCTGATCATCAACCTATGGAGTTCATTTGGCAACCAACATGCAAGCAGTGCTCAGCAAAGGAGCACTCTCTCCTTGTAGCTCCTTTTACTAGCCATTGCACGCCCACTATGCCAATTAGTCGTGCCAGCCCACTGTGCCAATGTTGTGCCACACTGATGCAAGCAGACCTGAAGGGCCTAAGAATGTGGAGCATGCCCCGTGCCGAACAGGAATGTGTGCCCAACAAAGCTTGGTGTGCTCGTGTGCTGACCAATGAGCTAAAGTTAACTGCTGATATTTCGGTTACCTACAGGCCCTCTTCATGTCCTTCTCCTCCATGTTCCAAGCCCTCTTCACATTCCCTTTGGACATGCTGATGCTGGTCAAAGAGCGGCAGAGTAGCATGTACCGACTGTCGGCCTACTACCTGGCCAAAACGATGTGGTGAGCCGAGGTCTCCTGTCGTGTGGTCCACCTAGTGCAAGTGTCGGTAGTGCGGATTTCGCTTAGTGTAAGCAAACCATAGCCATGTTAATATACTCATGATCTCCTGCCCTGGTCCTTTCCCTTACCTCAGCGACATCCCAATGGACTCCTTGATCCCCTCCATCTTCTGCTGGATCATCTACTTCATGAGTGGTCTGCGCTTGGAAGCAGGTGAGGATGCTGCTCTCCCTTGCCACTCAACAAGCTGTTTGCAGCGATGGGGAGAAGCACAGATGTAGGCTTTAATAAGGTTTTGCAAGTCGATCGTCCATCCTGCGCTCGCACTCTCCACCCCATCCTGGACTAACTGCACTCGCAAAGCGTCCCACTCATCAACTGCCCCCCCCCCTCCTCTTCTGTGATCGCAGGGCCTTTCTTCGCAAACTGGCTATCCATCCTGCTGACCATGTTCACCGCCCAATCCCTGGGCTTACTCATCGGTGCCACTGTGACAAACATGAAGACCGCGCTGTCTGTGACCACCGTCGTGATGCTGACCATCATGCTGGTCGCAGGATTCTACGTCCGTAACATTCCTGTGAGTGGTGGCGCTGAGGTGCCTGTGTGTGAGAGGGAGAAGGGGGTAATCACAGACTTGTAGGCGTGCAGAAGTGAGTACATGGCAACAAGATAAGCCGAGCACTGCTAAGCCAGTAGCGCACAGAACGCTGCTGCACAGCACACGTACTGGCTCAGCTTTGTAAAAACAAGTAGAGGCCGGTACGTCAGTACTCGCTCTCACGTTCTGCACGTATACGTTCTGCATGTACGTTCTGCATGAGCTGTTGCATGTCATCTGTAGTGGGAGAGGTCTGGCCCTTCCAAGCGTTAACAGCAACAACACTCAAGCAAGCTGTGCATTGTTTGGCACGATGGAACTCTCGTTTGTTGACCTCCTTCAGAAGAAAAGATGTACACAGCAATGTACCCAGGAACTCTCTCTTATGTAGCCATTTGACAGCTGCTCAAATGCTCCAAGCATGGACAGCATCGCTGACACCAACTTGTTGCTATCATCCTCAACGTGAAGCTTGCCGTGCTGCCTGCAGATCTGGATCCGATGGCTGAAGTACCTGAGTTTCATCTTTTATGGGTACAACCTGCTGCTCAAGATTGAGTTTGGAGACCGAGAATACAGCTGCAAGGACTTCTACAACAAGTTCCCCGATGCACCACCCGTAAGTCCTTCTAGGCTTGACTGCGCAAAGCGATGGGGTTGTCAGTGTCTGGTTCCTAGACTTTCAGGGGACAGCAGTCTATTGGTACAGCGCGCGGCCTATTAAGCAGGTTTGGATAGTTTCCGATGATTAATTTTTGGCCTGCGCCATGAAGTGAGAGCCTCTCAATTTTAAGCCTCGAGACAGTTCCTCCAAGCCGAGTTGGTACGCACAGGCTGTATATTTGCTAATTTAAACCCAAAGTTTTTCCCTTTACCTGGGTCTGGCTTGTCCGCAAATTCATCGCTGCACTTTGATAAATTCTGCGTCTCATTTTGTAGGCTTCTATATACCGTATGAAAAGTATATCACCGCCCCCTAATTATTGTTTTTTTGTAGGGGCGGTGACAAGGCGGTTGTTTATATTTATTTTTAAAAAGCAGCTGTGGTGCGGTGGCGGAATTAAAGTTTTTTTAAGTGGTCAGGAATTCTCGAAGCCTTCCGACGAGTGCTCAGGAATTTCCGCACTCACCTTCCCCCCAGCCCCAGCTCTGCCTGCTCCTGCCCCTGCACCCCCAGCCCCAGCCCCATCTGCACACGTTGGGGAGTTCCAGCAATTGGGTTGCAGTATAAACCGTAAAATATTAATTCTGAGGGGAGGCGGTTGCACATTTTGACCATCACACTACACCTCCTGTCATGCCAAAACCAACCTATCCTGTCTTTTTGTCTTGTAGGGCAAAGAGAGGTGCACGGTGGCCGAGGGCAACCTCTACGACGTGGATGTGGACTCCAATTTCACTGTGGACTCCCCAGTCACCCTTGAGGTGTGTGTGTTTGTGGGTGTGTGTGTGCGCGTTAATGTGTGTAAGTGTGTGTGTGTGCGTGTACGTGTGTATATGTGCTGCATTTGGCATGTTCATGCTCTGAAGCGCGCTGAGTGAGCAAATTGGGCATTGCTTTAATCCTTGTGGTCTTGGGTGCACATCGCTCCCTAATACTTATACGCTTTGATATTGATGTTAGGAGCAAGCTGCATTGAGGTGTGACTTGGAGTCATCCTCAGTGCTTTTCAAAACATTCTTAGAGCTGCAATGCAATCCATTCCTACTCATGCAAAACAACCTTTTCTGCCTGCCTATTTTAACTTCAGGTGTGTGTCCTTGTAGCAATCCTGCTTCTCCTCCGGGCTGCCGTGTACTTTGCCCTTGTGCGCAAGACGACATTCAACAAGAAAAGATTAAACCCATTTAAAGCATGCACCAAGGCCTCTTCATAGGGCTTCCGAGGGGCTGATTCGCATACCTGTGTTACCTGCGTGGGTTTATGCTAGCCTTTGGCTGTGTACTATAGATTACTCGAGAGGTGGAAGTTCCCTTTTTTTTGCTCATAGCGTGCAGCAAAATAGGCATGCTTTGCAAACACGTTTCCATTCTCCGAGTGTCCTACTTATTTGCAAGTGCTGTATTATTTGTGAGTGCTGTTGAGCGCAAGTGCAGCGAGAGGGGTTGTTTGGTACTATAGGCTATGTCATCACTACCAGCAGAGTCTTTTCTTTTTCCTTTCTTACTTTAAGAGCGGTAGTGAGAGTGACTTTGAAGAGCGGATTCAAGGTCAAATATTAAAATATGCACTGTTAAGGAGAGTGAAGTTGTTTTTGGTTTCATATTTACTGCTAGTCAAGATGGATCAAGGGTCTTTCAGAAGAGTACTTAATTCCAGTTGAAATTCGCGAGAACACTTGTGAGAGGCTTGTAGGATCCACAAGGTGAGGTGTGATTTTTCTGATTTTTCCAGCGCAAACCCAACTTTTTGGCCGCTATTGCTTGTATTTTCAATAGGATATGAGTGTTTTCCAATTGGAGGAAAAGGCAAAAAACAAAACCATGATGGGCGATGGGTTTAACCATGATTACCATATTCCACCGAGTATGACAAAGGAGAGAATTTCTCAACTTGTTGCAGAGCGAAGCTACGCTGCTGTCTGACAGCAGTCAAAGAAATTTGGACTTTCTTTTAAGTTTAGTTTAGTTTGGATTACAAAGGCCTCCAGCCTGGCATGGCTGCTCAACCTATACTTTCTTTTAACCATAATGCTACGTGAATCACCACAAAAAATAAAGGGGATAGACCATTACTAATTGCAACCTGATAAACCATTAAGTCGAATAAGGTTTTCCGTCCAGCCGACTGGCTGGTCTCAACATAAATGTCCTTGGTCATCATTACAAAGTTTATGAAGCCATCAGTTAAAACTTGGTCACCATTAATCTCAGGCACGCACACACTACATGAGGTTGGGGGCGCCTTCAGACCAAGAGATAGAGGCCTCCAAGAAGCCCCACCTAGGTGGGAAAACCAACCGGTGGGGCAAGAGGAGTGAGTCCTTTGCATCGCTGTGGTCCCTTATTGCTTCGACCAGTTCATTCCCTGTCTCCATGCCTGTGCGCTCTCTGCTCATACTTGTGTGCGTGTGTTATCTCCCCATTGATTTTTCCTTTCCTTCTCACGGTGGAGGAGCTTTACGGTACTCGTTACCAAAGTGGCTCCTTCTTCTTATTTAATGTGGGGAGTGGTTTTCACTGCCTGTGTAGTTTTTTCTTTTTCTTAATCTCTGCTACTTCTACACTGCTCCTCATCTTTGGTTGGCTGCCACACCGCTGTCCCTTCCAAAATCAGAGACATTGCTCAGGCTCACATCCAGCTCATTGAGCAAGACATACAGAAACTCTCAAAGTCAACCAACTTTTTTTTATCAACAATTTGGCCACTGATTGGGCGTAGCAAATCCCGTTCACATTCTACACAAAAGCAAAGCAATATGTAAGACATTAACGCTATGCCATTAGGGACTGGAGCCTTGTGGTGGGATAAGTCCTGAATACTCACTGGCTGTTTGCCTCTGATCATGCGTGCACTTCTTCCAACTGTGCTGCTGCAACTCACATATCAAGGGCCGATCCTGAACAAGCAACCCATCTCATCCAGCTGATTTCCACAGTTTCTTTTGTGGTGGAGCTTATCGGGAGGACCACAACCACGATACCTGAGTGGTGGCACATTGTATAAGCTTATATGAGGAGGGGATTGAATGGCTTCCGTTGCCTGTAATTTCTTACACATTACAGCCTGACTTTCTCATACAAGGGGACTAATATATGCTGGGGAATAGATGCAAGTGCAGCAACACCTACATAAATTAGTGGTGCTGCGCTTGGGGTCTTTAAGAACTAGTCAGAGACCTTGAACATAGCCCATACTGGTGATCCATGCTCTTAAGCTGGTACCATAATTCGTTGTGACAGCCAAAGCTCTATGATGAGCAAGGGCTTTCTTGCTCTTCAATTTATTGAATGGCATTGTCTCCTATGCCTGCGCCAACTGCCCTTCGAAGAGTTGTGTGCATTCTCCTGGAACTGCTGGTTCCCTGCTCACCCCATGGCCAGCTAGCCTTGCGTGTGCAAATTCATGGACTTTCGATTTATTACAGCTTTCGTTTAATGTTTTGAGGTTTCACTTCGTTCTCATAGGTTGAGCAGCCATAATGCCTTTGTAATCCAAATTTAACTATATGCATGGCTGGACTGTGTGTGTGCCCCCTTGCTTCACACAGGGTCTCATATGTCTTGAATTTTAAGTCTTCTGTCTATTTATCTGGTTTATATAGGCGCTCAGGAGCTCAAAAAAAAGGAGCTAAAAAAAAAGGCCCTCTTTTCCAACCAAGACCCTGTTCGACTATTGACAAGCACCATCCTACTCGACATGAGGTTCTTACTCGATTACTCGATCGTATCATCGGGAGCTGAAGAGAGCTTGACAATTTGACACCACATGAATTCCAGCAGGACAATTGTGACTGGCACTCTGTTCAGGATGAGGAACACATTTTGCTGGACTGTCCGCATGAACTCCTTGTTAGCCTTCGCACACAGCACCGCCAGCTGGTCATCCCACCTCAATTGAAGATAGCCTAACTTGTTTGAGGACTTTTTTGTACCAACCAGATAATTATGGTGTGGCCTCTTTTGTGGCTAAGTGCCTAGCCCTTTTCCCTTGATTTTTCCTAAAGTTAAGTTTCAGGCTTTTTCCAAGCTTCCGCTCAGATGCCCCCCAGAGGCATATATAGCGATGTAACCTTACCTTACTCGCTCGATTTGGCTCGAAAAGGTTTTGTCTGGACGGGTGCTGTTGCTGCTTTAATGCCCCCAGCTACTAGAAATGGCTACTAGAAATGGGTTAGGACCAGCTGCTAGAAATGGAGCTTCCCAGGACACAAGACCAGACACATTTCTTTGCCAACTGGGAATAAAGGAACGAAACAACGTAAAATTTCTCTCATAAGCTACATTGAAAAGAAGGTGCTTGGGACCTCAAACGAGCAGATAAAAGGAGGTTACAGGTTGTGAAAAAGAGACGGAGTAGTTGAAACGGGAGAAAGGGCCAGAGGCGAGCCAGGAGGCACAGGTTGTAGGGTGAATTGCGCTTGCACGAGATCAGTGCCAAGCCCCTTTGGCTTGCTTCCTGCGCTTTGCCCCACCCTCCCCTGTTGCTGTTGCCTCCCCCGCTTCGTTGGCCGCCTCGCCGATGGGTTGCAGCTTCCCATTCATGCGCTTGAGCCTTAAAGCCGCCCTTAAATCCACACTCGACCTCAAATCCTCCATCACCGTATCCCCATTACTGTCCCCCTCTTTGTCGCTGCCCTCAAATTTATTGTCTCGGGAAGCACCACCACCGTTGCTAGCTGGGCATGTCAAAGAGTACGTGCGTGGGCCTGGCTGCCCTTGTCCTGACTCGCATCTGCATCAGGTGGCAAATGGCATTGCAGCCAGTTTGTGTGTGTGTGTGTGTGTGTGTATGTATTGGGCCTACATCCTGGTCCTGATGTTCGTCTAGCTATCTAGCTACGTCAAAACTGCCCCGACATTGTTGACAGATCGTGCCTTTTGCAAGTCAAGAACAAGGAATGCAAGCAGGTCAGGTGCCAGGCCCGTTTCTTTGTGCAGAACTTACATCCACCCATCTGACACCTGCTGCACACCCAAGTACAATTTGTACTGTACTAATAGTTCCAAGCACTTCCACCCATCTGCACCCACCTCATGCCTGCGAAACACCCGGTTGCTGCTGGCGGGTGCGGCTCTGCAGTCGGGTCAAAATACACAAACGGCTGCTGCTGCTGAGGGACCTGCGCAGGAGGAAAGGCTATGGGGGGGCGCATGGGAGAGCCACGGAAGTGTTGCTGGTGATGCAGTGCCCCCTGAAGCCCTGCACCTTGGCAATAGTGCTGCTGCTGCTGCTGCTGCTGCTGCTGCTGCTGCTGCTGCTGCTGGGGAGCCAATGGAACGGTGGTAGGGGGTTGCGTGCCGTACCTGTGGTTGGCACCCTGTATGAATTGCGCAAGATAATTAGAATCGGGAGCGGACGGCGGGCACCTCTAGCATGTTCCCTGATCCCCTTTGAATCAGTTTAATTTAATCCTGTGAGCATGAGCATGTCAGGCGTGGACAATTTGACCTCACAACACCCCCTGCAAGAGGTACCTCACTGCATTTGATCACTCTAGTGCAAGTTGCACACTGATACACACGCACACACACGAACACACACACGGTCGCGCAAGCACAATTTCAGCCGCAAGCACCTGCATGTGGACACTCTGTAGGAGCTGCAGCTGAGCAGAGGGGGCCAGGTGCTGGTGGTGCTGCAGCCCTATAAGCGGTGCCCCCCCACTACCCTCCCCTTGCAGCTGCTGCTCGAGCCACAGAGGTCTCCCTGTATCTTTCATGGGAGATTGCTGTTGCTGTTGCTGCTGCTGCTGCTGCTGCTGCTGCTGGAGGAGTTGGTCTTGCTGCTGGAAGTGACGTGTGCCTTGGGCATTTCCCAAGAAATACAGGCCCCCTGCGTCAGATGTGGGTGCAGGTGCAACCCCCTGCGGTCGAACTAAGGCCTGCCAATCTGCTTGAGGTCCAGAAGTAGACCGAGCAAGGAAGCCACTCCCCCCACTTCCACTTCCACGACCGCCACCTGCTCCTATGCTATTATTGCTGCTGTTGCTTCCACTGCTCCCTCGCACATTCGTCCCTCCGACACTCCCGCCCACACGCCGCGCAACCCCACGCTCGTGCGCGGTGGTGGTGGTGCCCCCCACTGCGTTGCTGGTACCACGCTGTGCAGTGCTGGCCGCCTCCTGCTGCAGCTGCAAGAAGCTGGTGGTCGTGGTGGTGGGAGAGGGGTGGGGGTGCTGCTGCTGCTGTGAAGCTGCTCCAGAAATCCCTGGCCTTTTGCTCTGCCTGCCTGCTTCATTTCCACTCTGCGGGCCAATTGCAGGCGCTGGCTGTGACAGCTGAGCGCCAGCTGTCATGGCCCTCTTGGCAGCAGCACCTAGCTCTGTGCCCCCCACCTGTGAGCGTGAGTTTGTGTGTGCGTGTATGTATGTGTGTGTGTGTGTGTGCGTGTGTGTGTGTGTGTGTGCGTGTGTGGACGTGTAATCAATCCACAGTAGCAGCAGGCATACGAGCAATTGTCTCAGCTTTTCTCGTTGCCTCTTAGCCTTAGTTTACAGCGTCTTTCACTGACTGTGCAGCACAATTGAGCGAAAGGCTCAAACTTAAAGTAGTTAACCTCGATTATGCCTGGCTTTAAAATTAAAGAGTTACCCCTACAGTATGCTCAACGTTCATATAACAAATGGAGCGAGGTTGAAGCCGCACCCTTTTAATGATGTGCTCCAAAGCAGTTGGTTTCAATGTCATTTCTTGTGATATGCAATAAGGGGCTACCTGATTTTGCGCACATGTCTAAGGTTGGCCAGAACCACATATATACATTGTATACGATATTTTATACAGGGAAATCACCAAATATACAGTCATATACGGTGCATATATACGGTTCTGGCCAACCCTACACGTGTCCAATTGCTGTGGTGTGCAGGCCAACTTCTATTACTTACATCTCAAAGGTCCCCCACACGGCCCCCTCTCTATGACAAATTATTCATTGAAAATTCATTGAATTTTGTTTCAGCACACGTGAGCATTCTAAAGGACTGCAAGCTATGAATCAATCCCTTCAGCACTCGCGACTAGGGTGTGTATGTGTGTGCCTTACGAGACAGCTGTGAAGAGGAAGGTTGGCCGTAACCAAATGTATAGACTGTATACGACCGTATAGGAATTCTTCTGCAAAGGCTCCGGTATATGCACCATACATACCAAATGCAAAAAATATCACCGCCCACGTTTTTTGGGGTGGGGTGATGATCAATGTATTAAAATTTACATCTTTAGGAAGGGGGCGTTGATTACATGGACGTACAGAACACGTGTACTTCTGGCCAATCCTACAAGTGAGAGGCAGAAAAATAGACACAGAATGACAAGTACCCCCTAAAACCCAATGCCTACCTTGGTGGCAAAGCGCAGTGATGTCAGGGTCTCGTAGGCGGAAGCAGGCTCTGGCTGGACGTGCACCATCATGAGCACCTTACCTCCAGGGCTGAGGCACGGCTGCATGTATGGGAGGGTCAGTTAGGAGGTCATTGGCTGTTGTGCAGTTGTTTGCGAGGTGGGGGTTTGCCTGGTGCAGACACTTAGGTACACCCCCCGATGAATATGATAGCTGTGTTATCACCAGAAGCAGGGCTTTTTCTACTCTATCTAAGGAAGGCCAGAAACGTACATACACACCGTTTTTGACCGTATATCTGGTGATTTCCCTGCCCAAACTACCGTTTATACACCGTATATATATGGTTCTGGCCAACCCTAACTCTATCTGGTAAGGAGGCAGGGTGTCTTGGGTGTGCAAGGATACGTGCTCTGGGTTAGCAGGCAGGTGAGTACGCAAGTTTTTGGTGTACAGTGAGGAGTGGACGAAGGGAGGTGTAGGTGAAGGTGATATGCAGCAGCAGTATGCATGTTGTGTCAGGCCAGTGTGGACTAGTGCACATATTTCAAATCCTGTGCTGTATAACCTGCAGCGCATCCTGGATGCTGCACAAACACAGTACACAGTACACACAAGCTCACACACACACAAGCACATGCACACACACTGGAAAAACGACCTACCTTCAGCAGGTACGTGAGCTTGCTGTTGCGGAAGGGCACGTGCTTCTGCTTGGTGGACAGTGCCTCAAACACATCTCCCACACTGGACAATGACGTATTAATGGCACAGGCCTCTGCCTTACGTGCACCCACAGCTTGGGATCGGTCTAGGCGCTCGCTGTGTGCGTGTGTGTGTATGTGTGTGTGTATGTGTGTGTGTGTGTGTGAGAGAGTAAGCGTGTGTGGGTGTACGTGTGAGTGTGTGTGTGTGTGTGTGTGTGTGTGCAATTGAGGACAGTGGTTTAGTGGAGGGGATCCAGCAGGCTTTACTAAAATGCTTCTTTGATACTCGAGGTTTAGCACGATATTTAGCGCTTGCGGTGGGGATAAAAGAGGAAGCATAGGACTTAATGCAAAGGCTGTGCAACAAGGCGCCCACTTGACTTGACTGGCTCCACACATGTGCAGCACACAACTGGCAAGAGGTGTGAAATAAGGACCTGATCAAAGGCGTGCCCTACGTGCACTATGGACACACACAAAAGAGCGTTCCTGCAGCTTGAGATAAACATGCTCTCTGACCTAATGCAGTGTGCAGTGTGCCCTTGACCACTAAGCC
>Ga0307948_1002567_pt1 | contig 13287 bp, 7 predicted proteins | sample OrgLakmetagen280_FD_201824 | JGI IMG/M metagenome (GOLD analysis project Ga0307948, IMG submission 201824) | Saline water microbial communities from Organic Lake, Antarctica - #280 | ecosystem: Environmental > Aquatic > Non-marine Saline and Alkaline > Saline | place: Antarctica: Organic Lake...
GGTCTTTTGTTAACGGATGATGCTAGTGTTAGCATTTTGTATGTGAGCAAAGAGATCGATGTTGGTAAATATAGCCCTGCGTTTAAGCAGGCAGTATCTTATGCTTTAGCTGCCCAATTGGCATATCCAATGGTACAAAGTTCAACACATATGCAAAGAATGCTATCTGCCGCAGAGGATAAACTCAGGGCGGCAAGAAGTATTGACAGTCAAGCGGATTATTTAGAAGATTTAACGGATAATTCTTTTATAGACGCCCGGTTGGGGGGAAGATACTAAACGGGGGTTGGTTTGGCCAAATACCATACGATTACCAATAATTTTAGCTTCGGTGAGTTTTCGCCTAAAGCTTCGGGTCGCACGGATCTTGCGGAATATAGATCTGCCGTATCTCACATGGAAAATTTTTTAGTGGGAAATGCGGGCGGCGCTTTTAAGCGCGCTGGTATGGAGTTCCTATTTGACTTAGGTATAGATAGAGACGTTGGACTATCTATTTTTAAAGGGGACGACGGAATATCTTTCGCGATAATATTCGACCCTGCTAACAACGACCCAGACTCGGCAGACCCCTTTATACGTATAATACAGCTAAATGGGGCAGGGAAAGGGACTGAAGCCGCTGTAAATCAGAGTATTTACGATCTTATCTACGACACTGTTTTAAACTATAAAATAAATACAGATTTAGATCCTGAGGGGTTTAACACGGTCCAGATAGCGGACACTATATTTGTTGTACACACTTCTGGGAAGCAAGTTCCCTTTAACATACACCGCCAGGGGTTAGCTGCTTTTACAGTATCTGCTAATTTCTTTGGGGTTATATCTAAGTCATTTCAGCCAATTAAAGACGTATTTCTGGCTTTTCCTTATCAAGACCCCAACATATCAGGAACTAGTATTACCCCGTCAGGCACTACGGGGGATATTACTCTTACCTCTAGTACAGATTTTTTTGATCCTCTGCATGTAGGGGGGTATTTTAAGCTAACCCACAGCGGAACTACAGGGGTTGCTCTTATCAATGAGTATACAAGCGAGACAGAGGTCGGGGCCGTAGTGAGTCTTGATTTTGGGGCGGCTACGGCGACTACAGATTGGCAAGAATCCTTTTGGAGCGACTTTAGGGGATGGCCTAGAAGCCAGGCTTTCTTTGAGCAATCCTTTTATTACGGGGGAAGTGATGGCTTCCCCAGTACGGTTTGGAAAAGCCTCACTAACAACACATTCCATTTTATGGCAAGAAGACTAGCACAAGACCAAGATTCTTCCACTGATGAATCGGGTGTGAATTATTTTGGAGATTCGACCCCTCTTGACCCTACGTCTTTTCTAGTGGGGGCTAAACACATTCGTTGGCTGACAGCTACTCGCACTTTAAATTTAGGGACAGACGATGCGGAGATTATAGGATCAGGTGGCGATCAAATCCTAGGTCCGGAGTCGGTGGGGTTTAAAATCCAGACCAAACACGGGGGATCAAACGTGGACCCGGTTATAGTGGGGTTTGACACGGTTTATGTATCTGAGACAAGAAGAAAGCTTAGAAACTTTCGTTTTAATGAAAATAACGGATCTAATATATCCCAGGACCTAACCTTTTTTGCTGAACATATTTCTAAATCGGGCGGAAAAGACGCAGGGTTTAAAAAGCTCTCTTACTCAGGAAGTGAAGAGATTATATGGGCGGTGAATAACAACGGAAAACTACTCTCCTGTACGTACAGGACCGACTCCCCTACTATAGGGTGGGCAAAACATACGACTGACGGGGTAGTAGTAGATATAGGTGTAGGACCGGGAGACGACCGTACCGATGTGTTATACTTAGTAGTGGAGCGTAACGGAAGCCGATACATAGAAAGCGTAGGAAGACCGTTTGACGGGGAAGAACTAGATCCAGACAGTCTTATTCTTGTCGAGGATATTCCTTTGTTTTCGGACTCTTTTGTGCAAGGGGTGTTGTTGAGCGCCACTGACACTTTTTCAGGGCTTGACCATTTAGAAGGAAACGAAGTCGTTGCAACAAAAGACGGAGAGCTTTTAGGCTTATTTACTGTAAGCGGGGGAGATATAACCTTCCCTGAAACATATCCTTTAGGAACTAGAATTGTAGCAGGACTACCCTATACAGCTAGCGTAAGATCTCTACCCTCTAACTCCGGCGGCGAGTTTGGTACTGCGGTGGGGAGTGTAAAGAGAACGGATGCGGTTACTACCCGCCTTTATAAGACACGGCAAATAAAATATAAAGGGCTAGACAGCCCGTTTTTTGATAAAGTTCCACTTAAGGACCTTTTTACGGGGGTAAAAGAGCTTAAAGTGAGTAACAACCCTAGCAGAGAGATGGGCGTCGAGTTCTCTAGCGACACCCCCCATCCTTGCAACGTGTTATTTTTCACACAACGGGGTTTTTCTAATGACGGATAAGTACAGTTTGGATTTACACCCTTTCAGTATGAAGGATCTTATCTCTTTTTCCTGTACGGAACCGTTTGATGTTTGGTGTGTAATGGAGAACAACCTATCTTTAGGAAACACAAGCTATATGACAATGACAAATGCCTATGGAATTGCTATCGCTATATGTGGTATTATTTTTTTAAGACCAGGAGTAGCGGAGGTGTGCGTGATACGATCTTCGCTAATAGACAAACACGCAAAGGATTTCTCTCGAATGATGAGATTTTTAGTAAACGATTACATTCCATCAGAGTGCGGTCTCCATAGAGCTGAGATGTTCGTTGATGCGAATTGGCCATCCTGCCATCGATGGGCCGAATTTTTAGGATTTACAAAAGAGGGACTGACCAAACACTTCACGCCCGACGGTCGGGACCACTATTGCTATGCGAGGATTTATGGGAGCTAGTGCAGTAATAGCAGGGGGGGCCGTTGTAGGTTCCTACCTTGAAATGCAAGGAAACCGGCAGGCGGCCAAGGATCAGCAAGCTGCCCTAGAAGAAAGGTCCCGTCTAAAAAGGGCCCAAGCGCGTGACGTTATGAAGCGGTTTGATATGAACCGCAATATTATGCGAAGAGAAGGAAAAAGGTTTGGAGCAGAACAAGAATCGGCTTTTGTCGCGGGCGGTGTCTCATCGGGCGGAGCTACATTACAGGCATTAGAAAACAATATCAGAGAAACGGCAGAACAAATAAAACTAGAAAAATTTGAGTCGGAAGCAAAAGCAGAATCCCTAATGGCCGGAGCAGATGTGGATATTGCCACAGGAAGAAGGATCCGTAAGGCCGAAAGAGCGGGTAGGGCCGGAACTATTATCAACGGTGTGACACAAGTCGCAGGAGCATTTTAATGGCGAAAATCCCCGTACGAAGAAATTCCAATAGCGTCTCTAGAGGCGGACCCGGGACCCCAAGCCTGGGAGTTGACGCTGCCGCCCTTCAAGGTAGAGCAACCGCGGAGTTAGGTCAAAGCATAGCCCGTGCCGGACAACAAATAGGCGGTAAGCTAAAAAACCTAGAACAAAAGAGACGTGAGGCAGAGATTAAAGAGTTTGGGGACGAAAAATCCTTTGAATTTCGCCGCCGATTAAACAAGTTCCAAATAGAGAAAGAAGCGGAAATGGAAGGCACTGACCACAAAGGGCTTGCCGCTCAGACAGATGAATTTATTCGAGAACAAAAAAGAGAACTGTTAGGCGATGACGTAGAGGCAGATAAAGCAGAATACTTCGAAGCATCTGTCAGCAACACACAGCAAAAGGCGTTGTTGGGGGCAGACACAACCGAACACACCCAACGAGCAGAATACTATATGGATAACCGCCTTAAGAGGGTGGAAGAGCTTGGGGTTATGGCGTTCGAGGACCCCGATCCCTTTAAAGTTAGTCAAGAGATTTTAATACAAGATCAACAACTTACCGATCAGGTAGGATTGAATTTCACAGGCGGACAAGTAGACTCCCTTAAAACTACCGCCCGAGAAAAAGCCAGAGAGTCTGTAATCCAAGGGCAGATAAGGGATGGTCTGCCGGGTCTTATTAACCCATCTATGACAGAAAAGGAAGCAAACGACGCTATCAGTAGGTTTTTAAGCGGAGAAAATCCTGGCACCTCCCCACTTATGCAAGGAATGGAAGCAGATGAGAGAATACTCCAAGAGAAAAGACTAAAAGCTGCTTACGTTAACCAGAGAAAAGCAAAAGTAGCGGGGCTAAAACGCAAGGCAAGGTCCTCCGTTATAGCACTTGAGAGGCTGGATACTCTAGACCCTCTTATTCAAAACGAAGTATTGAATACTAAATTAGAGATAGATAGACTCCCCGAGGGGGAGGACAAGACCGAGATGCTTGCCCAAATTGAAACTGCGGAGCTTGTTTCCGAGTTCAACAGGTCTACCCCTAACATTAGCAACCAACAACTTCAAACCACTGACCTAGATAAGGTCCTTCCTCTAACAGGACTGGACACTATCGACCTCGACACTCGAGCTAGAGATTCCATAAGGAAGTCTATAGCCCGCACGATAGGGGAGCGTAATGAAGACGGGGCGGCTTATGTTCAAAAACACTACCCCAACCTTTACGGGGACCCAGCTGATAGCCTCGAACAACAACGTGAGCTCGGAATAACTAACCCCAGAGTAATAAGTAAAAATGAGGCACAAACAAAGTCAGCCGCTATACTAGAAGAGACAAGCCCCAGAATGAAGGTAAGAGAAATAAACGGTATTATGGAAGAGTTTGGACCCGAGCATGGGCATGCTGTATTAGCAGAAATGGCGGAGTCTAATAAAGACTTTGATCGTTCTTATTTGTACACTTCTTATTTTGGAAATCCCGCCACGCAAGAGAAAGTGATTCGGGCAATTAGTGATCCAAACTTAAAAAAAGGATTTGACGATGCTTTCGGGGCCTCTAAAAGAAGGACTTTAGAGAGTAGCGTACGCCAGGAGTTAACCCCTACCCTAAGGGCGTTTCATAAGGCCGGAATGAGTGAATTTGCTGACAATTTTAGCACCATGGTGACAAAAACTGCCCTATATAACGAACTTCAAGGAAAAGAAGGGAGCGCCAGGGGCACCGCTAGAGAGATTGTAGAAAACAATTTCCACGTTATTGACAAAGAAAATGGGTCGATGGTTCTCCCTAAAACCATGAAAGTTAATAAGGCGTCCGTTGAGAGTTTTATTGATGAGTCATTTAACCAGAGAGATTTTTTGAAGCAATCCGGTTTAGATATTACCCGTTTTACCGCTTCCACGGGACAGACCGAAGATGAGTTTTTTGAAGTATTTGAAGAGCGGTCCTTTTGGAGTACGAGCAACACGGGTGACGGGGTTTTTCTTATGGCGGAGGACCCTAGAACGGGTTTAGTTGGACCTGTAAAAGGAAGTAACGGAAGCCCTATAGAAATAAAATTTACAGTTATTGAGGATTTACCTTTCGTGAGAGGTAGATAATGGAACAAGTACGCGGAATTAACATGGGAAACCTTCTCACGCAGAAAAACCGTGAGATGGACCCACCTCCCGATAACTTTGACCCTTTTAGAAAAGAGTCTTCCACTATGGAAGTGTTGGGGGCCACCTTTTCTCGCACCTTTATTGACTCTGCGACCCCACTAGTCACTAGAAAGATCCGTCGAGAGTTAGATGCCGACACAAACATAATACAGCCTGATGATCTTAATGAAAGGTATCCTGGGATGCCCCAACCTTTTAATGAACCTATGAGTCTAAGCGTGGCAGATTCGTTGGCCAGCACTCAAAGGCGTAGAAAACAACTTGACGATATTATAGGAAGTGGAGACCCGGATTCTGCTATACAAAATTATGGCGGGTTTGTTGTTTCTTTAGGGGTTCACATCATGGACCCCGTGGGAATGGCCGTTGGGGGAGTTATAGGAAAGGGGTTGGGCTGGGTGGCCTCTAAGGCTTTGGCGCGAGGTGGTGCCGGAGCTATTACTAAAACTTTAGGTGGTTTAAGGCAGACAAAACTTTCAGGACGAGTAACAGAGGGGGCCATCGGTGGCGCTGCTGAGGAATTAGGTCTAGCGCAGCCGCTTTTAAATGAAGAACAACAAGACGAAATGACCACTACTGAGCTTGCTCTTTCAGTTGCCGCCGGGGGTTTATTTCCCGTAGGTTTAAACGGGCTAGGGAGAACGGCAAAGTCCACTTTTAATTTCCTTAAGGGAGGAAAAAGGGGTGCGGAGAAGGTGACTAACAGTCTCCACGCGGTTGAGGGGCAACTAGAGAACGGTAAAAGGGTGGATACGGAAGACTACGTAAACGCAGAGATGCAAAAAGAACTTCCAGAATTAGAGAAAGAGTTGGAAGCTGCGAGAAAAGAAGCGGATACGCCTCTCCCGAGAGATGCGGTAGAGACGGATCTGGCAGACGGTCCCCAGAAATCAGCAAAAAAAGCGGCAAAGAAGACAGCGAAGAAGAAGACAGCGAAGAAGAAGACAAAAAAGACCGCTAAGAAAGCAGCAAAAGTAAAAGAATTAGAAGAGAGGGTAGAAACCGCCCGTAATGCGCCCACACCCGACAGAGTGGAAAGCGTTAGAAGACATAACTCCCGAGAGTCAGATCTAAACTACGATCCAGATATAGCGGAAACGGTAAAGACAAATTTGGACAACCCTCTACTTCCTGAAGACATAACTCCCGAGTTAACTAGACAGTTCACGGAACTAGATGAGAGGGTTTCCAGAATTGATATTGAGTCTTTACCCGAAGAAATTAGAATAGAGCTAGACGGCGCTAGAGCAGAGTTTAATAAAGTAGAAACTGTTGATAAGGCTTTTAATGCGGCCGAGAATTGTGTGAGGTCCGTGTAATGGTAGATTGTGTAAACGAAGTAGCTAAAGCTTTTGCAGATGTCCCCAAAGAGCAAATAGAGAGAATTGTTAGAGAGATTGAGGGTGTAAAAGGAAAACAAGACTTCGCAAAGAGAGTCAAGGCTTTGAGGGATGGTGCCCTTGCAGATCAGCGACTAGACGCCTATAAAAAACTCCAAAGAGCTGTTGCCGAAAGAGATTTAGAGGATTTCATAAATAGAAAGGATTTTGAACAAGACCCGACGGAAGCCTTTTTGGCGAAGTTCGCGGGAATAGATAGAATTGTCGAGGGCGGAAACCTAAGTTTTGAATCAAGTAGAGACGTGTTTAGGTCCAAAATGTTAAACACCGTACGATATTCCCTGGGGGAAGATTTTAACTGGATGAGAAACGCTAGCAAGGCAGACGAAAAACAAGTAGCTAAAGCGATGGACCTTCTTAATCAGAATAATTCCCTGATGGGAGGGGAACTTATTAATGCGTTCCCATCACATATCCAAAGAGCTGCCAGAGGGATGCGGGCAATAAACAAGACCCTGGTAGAAGAACTACAAAAGGTAGGCGTACTCGTCAGAGAGAGGGCAGACTACATAGGTAGACAGACCCATAACTCGGGAAAAATGGTAGAGGCGACTAAACCTGTTTGGATAAAAGCCACCTTGGGGAAATTAGACCCCGTTAAAACCTTTGGTAGTGTTACAGGCTCCGCAGAACAAGAGAAAATTCTGGAAGAAATATTTGAGGAAATAACATCCACAGGTATGTCAGGAGGAAACATAGGGGATTTGTCAGGCAGAAGGTCCCTACACTTCAAAAGCGGGGAAGACTGGGTTGAGTACAATAGGGAGTTTGGTCACGGAAACCTAATAGATACGGCCATAGCAACTATCGGATCTTCTGCCAAAAACGCAGCGATTTCCCAAACCTTTGGCACAGCTACTAACGCCCGTAAGCTTTGGAGTGACGCCGTAGAAAGAACAAGTAAAGCTATCATGAAGACAGGAGATATAAAAAAAATAACTAAGTGGAAGGCCACACAGACAGTACGTAAAGGGTACGAAGCGGAGATGTTTGGCTTTGATAACGCAGGCCTAGAAGTATGGGGAAAGACCGCCCAGACTCTAAACGCTATCCAGCGGGGAGCGCTATTAGGTAAGGCGGCTATTTCTGCTTTTACGGATGTCGCTTTCTCATCTTTTAACTTTAGAGCGGCAACAGGCGGCGGTAGAGGAGTGGCGGAGTGGAAAGTCTTAAATAGCTTTAAAGCAGTAGCTAGTCCCTCACAGGCAAAAAAGTGGCAACACCACTTGGATTTACATTTCTCGGATATGCTTCAAGACACTTACGATAGGTTTGGAGGTATAAGAGGGAAAGGCGGGGTACAACGCGTTTCCGATTGGGCCATGAAAGCTTCAGGGGTGGAGTACCAATCCTCTAGAATGAAGACCGCAAATGCCCGCCTTTTCGCCGGAGAGATAGGGGTAAACGCTACAAAAGGTTGGAAAGGGCTGGACCCAAGGCTGACCGCCAACCTCTCTCGTTTTGGGATTTTAGAGGCGGATTGGGACATATTGAGAAAGGCAACGGAAACGATAGAAGGGGCAGAGTTCACAACACCCGAAGCCGTGTCAAAAGTGAAAGGTGTGGAATCTCTTCGTCTGGATAAACTAAGAAGAAAATATAGTGCTTACCTGCTAGATAACTCTCAAGTCGGCTCCCCTCAGTCCAGCGGGAGAGAGAGGTCTATAGTTCATGCGGGGATGGGCAGCAATCACCCCCTTGGAGCGATATTAAGAGTTGCCACACAGTTTAAATCTTTTGCTTTTGCCGTCCCTAGAATCTATAGGAGAATTTCTTTATCCAACCCCAACAGCGACGCCAGGACCCTAAGAGAGTCTTTAAATAATGTGGGGGACTTGAGTTTGGTAGCAGGTCTTTTCACGGAGGCCACGATTATTGCAGGGGGCGGAATACTTATTAAGGACTCTATTTCAGGGAAAAAAAGAGACTTGTCTACTCCCCAAGAACAGGGAGATTTTATCCTAGAGTCTATTACAAGGGGCGCCGTACCCCTTATGGCATCATATGTCCTGGACTCGGTGCGGGGAGAGTATAATAAATATGGAAGAAATCTATTTGTAGATATGGTAGGCGGACCCTCTTTCGGACAAATACAAGATCTTGCTAAGATGGGCAACCTCGCCGCCGCAGAAGTGATTACCGCTGTCATGGAAGGGGAACTCCCTCAAGATAGCCCTGCCGCCGGACACGCCTTGCGTATTCTTATGCGCAACATGCCTGGACAAAACCTACCTTTTGTGCAGCCTGCGATGAACAAAGCTTTTTTGACAGATCTGCACGACTATTTAAACCCCGGCTATGCTGAACGGATGAAAAGTAAAGTTATTAGAAACCAGGAAGACTTTTTATTTGACCCCTACTCATCGTTTCGGGATAATAACTAAAAGGATAATTTAAAATGACAGTATCGAACACCCAAGTTTCAGAAACTTACGACGGCGACGGCATACAAGTAGAGTTCGCTATCCCTTTTAATTTTCAACCGGGTCAGGCTTCTTCCGTCACTAAAGTTATCCTTATCGCCGCGGATGATACCGAAACTACCCTTGTAGAAGGAGATGACTACAATCTTCTACCCTTGGGAGACAACCCCACTAAAGCGGACCTTAGCGACGGAACTACACCAAACGGAGCTCCGGGCGGTGCCGAAAAGGTTCGCGTAGAGCGAGTAACCCCTCGTACACAACCCTCGGACCTAGATGCAGGCGGAAGCTCTACCCCTTATAGTCCCGTGACAGTAGAGAACGCTCTTGACAGAGCGGTAAGAATACTACAAGAAATCGACGCCTCTTTGACTACAGTAGAGAGCGCCACTAGTACAAACACTTTAATAAGCGGTGCTCTAGTCCCGGATTGGGTCAGTGGAGAAGATTACACTTTAGAGCAAATTGTTATTTTCAACCTTAGAATATATAGGGCATTAGTGACCCACACGTCCGGAGGGGATTTCAATACGGACCTTGTTGCTAGCAAGTGGGAGCTCGTTAAGACCCAAGGCACCCAAGGACTTACAGGACCCCAAGGTGCCACAGGTGCCACAGGCAGTACAGGAGTTAAGGGAGATCAAGGTCCCGCGGGATCTGATGGAGTCTTTAGTGAAATAGCGAATCAAGCGGAAGCAGAAGCAGGGGTTAATAACACTAAAGGGATGTCCCCTTTAGGGACTAAACAGGCCATTAACGACCAAGTGGGTACTTTACGAGACACTGATTTCCCCGCCCTGGTCACACGGGTAACTTCCGCGGAGGCAAGTATTGCCGTTCTTAACAATAAGGTATCTAAACTAGAAGGGGCTTCCCAGGTCAGTAGGGCCACAGGTAGCCAAAGGGTTTTAAACAACCAATCTACTGCCGTTCCTATTATCGGGAAAGACTCCTCGGTAGGGGCAGGAGAGAGGCTAGAGCTCAACCCGGTAGGCGCCACCTCTGCACAGGTTATGATAGAAATCTATCGTAAGGATGACGCAGAAGAAAGGTTTGTACGCGCTTCCTTAGAGCTCCACTATATATCAGGGACCTGGTATCTCGGAACTAAAAACATTATAACGCTCCAAGGCGAAGACTCAGGTGTAAACTTTGAAGTCTCTCAGGATGGGGACAATGTTGCCCAGGTATCCTATACCTCTGACGATATGGTAGGGGGTAATTACGACTCTGCCAGCTATTTACGCTACTTAATTGAAGAAATACCCGCAACATTAGGATTTTAATATGAGAGCTCTTTTAGTCTTAATACTTTTAGGTCTAATCTTAGAAGTGGCGCAGACGCAAGTTTATCAAAACTTTCCCCAACCCGTTAAAATGGGATCTAGAGGAAGACCCGACATTAGTGCGGTTCTAGATTTGGCAACCACTACGGGAGGTCTATTAGGCCCCAGGATGACAGAGACACAAAGAGATGCGATACCCTCCCCGAAAGAGGCCCTTTTCTTGTTCAATACCACAGCAAATGAGTATCAGGTTTATAACGGGGTATCCTGGCAACCTATGGGAGCATCAGCTTTCGACACCTTGAACGACGTTAATGTCACCAGTCCACAACAAGATGAAGTCCTTTCTTACGATACGGGACAGTGGACCAATACCACCAACCTATCTATCGAAGACTTGGCGCTATCAGGTAGATTTGCCGTCACAACTACCGACGAAGCCGCTATCCCTTGTCCTGTTATGACAGAAGCTCAAAGAGATGCTCTAACCGCCGTTCTAGGGGATTGTGTATACAACTCTGACACTACTCAGATTAATGTCTACGATGGCACTGAATGGATTTTAGTTGGTGGCGGTGGCCTAGCAAAATGGGAGGCCAGTGAAGATTACGTGATTGATGACGTTATTTGGGAAGACACCTCTAAAAAGATTTATGTGGCCAATACCGCTCACACCTCTGCCGGAACTTTCTCCGACGCTAATTGGGATGAACTATCCAATCCTTTCCTAGCTACCAATTTACGAATTTCAGGAAACACCCTATCTAGTAATGATACTAACGGAGATATTATCCTCGACCCCAATGGGACAGGCACAGTAAACGTCCCCTATCTATCAGACAGCGGGGCGGCAGTATTTGTTGATAGCGCAGGTGGCGCGCTTGGTGCCGACTTTCCAGACTATAGCTATTCAGTAGGCGACAAGCAGCTAACTGCCCCTTCCCTACAACTAGATGACTTAAATATTGATAATGAAACCTTCACCACCGTAAACTCACCAGTGGTATTTGATATAGGTGGTGTTAACTCCCTAGAGGTAAATGCTCCCCTGGAGCTTCAAGATATTGCTCAAAACCAAGTGGTATACGGTGATGACACAGTAGAAGCTCCCTTAGTCGGGTCTTCTGCTTTTTTGTATACGGCAGCTAGTGACTTGCTGAGAGCAGGTGGTTTAGATATTACAGGTGCAGGCATCACAAGCGTTGCCACAGATCAGGACATTAGCTTAATTGCCGATGGAACGGGTATCGTAAATATCGACGATGATGCTGAGATTGCCGACATAACCGTCACAGGAAGTGCCTTGGCGGGCAACGACCTTGCGGCAGATTTAACAATTAATCCTGCAACAGGGCGACGAGTAGAGATCGGAGACGTTCTATTTGAGAATAACGAGATTTACTCCGTAGATGCAAGCCCCTTGCTCATCACCCCCGCCGCTTCTCAGGTGGTGGGAATTGATGACCTAACTCTCGATGCTAATGAGGTTGGAACTAGCACAACAGATACCGACCTTCTTCTAAGTGCCAATGGCGCAGGGGAAGTCAAGATTGATCGTGGTGGGATTGAACTGCAAGCAGGGTCGAATAACCCAGAGCAAAACGAGTTTGTGGTAGACACGGGATTTGAGGGGGGAGTAACAGAATGGGCGTGTACAGATGCGAGTGTAGATATAGACGCGACTAGGAAACTAGGTACAGGAGACCAATCAGCTAAGATTACAGTGACTGCTGATGGTGGTTATTGTGAGTTACTATATGACTTTACAGGCAGTGATAATGAGGGACTGGGAGTATTTACAGGTGGCTATATAGCTACTGAGGATACTACAGTTACATTAGAGATTATTAAGGATGATGGGGTGTTTGCTGATTTGTCTAGTAAAATTATTACTGATGGAGAGTTTCATCTTATTGGGGGTAACCCGCTCGCTAAAGGTTCTACAGGTATCAAGATTACTGGTAATAATGGTGATGTGATTAATGTAGATGAAGCTAGTATACAGCTAGGAAGCTTCTCACAAGTCGCATCTAGCAATTGTACTAACGACTTGGATTGTGAGAATGAGTTTAGTGCCAAGGTTTCAGATGCCGGGGTGGTCAGTGATGAAAATGTTGACTGGATTGATTCGGTAGCTCTTACTGATACCTCTTTATTTACCATCTCCTTTAAAGCGGGAGTATTTACTTCGGCACCTAACTGTACCGTGGGTGTTATATACGATAGTACCAACTCTGACCGTAGTGCCAAACTTATCACGCAGGCAACCTCTAGTCAGGTACAGGTTAGGGGTGGAGCCTCGTCTGCCACTACCGCTTTCGACAAAGACCCCCGCCCCTTCAACATCCACTGCTCAAGAGGAACAGACAGCAAGTCCCTACGAGAACAAGGCGCCCTGTTGTCACCAGGCAGCGCTGGGGCACGGCTGGGAGTGTATACGGCAAGTGGTTCAGATATAAGTTTAAGCACAACGGCAACAACAGTGACCTTTGCCGACGAGCTTTTTTCTAAATATATCACTTGGGATAATTCTGCCCATGAAGCGACGGTGCAAAAGAGTGGGACTTATGACATTTTTGTGACTATGTTGTTTCATGATGTAGACTCCAACTCATACTACAGCTACTTTGTTGAAGTTGACAGCGGTAGCGGGTTCTCGCAACCCGCCAACACGCAGACTGGCGTGGCAT
>Ga0307948_1002569_pt1 | contig 13281 bp, 15 predicted proteins | sample OrgLakmetagen280_FD_201824 | JGI IMG/M metagenome (GOLD analysis project Ga0307948, IMG submission 201824) | Saline water microbial communities from Organic Lake, Antarctica - #280 | ecosystem: Environmental > Aquatic > Non-marine Saline and Alkaline > Saline | place: Antarctica: Organic Lake...
AGAGCCGGTATCATTCAAGCTGGACCTGCCTGAGGGCGTGAGGGTGCATGATGTATTTCATGCGTCCCTACTCAAACCATATGTCCGAGGCGCTAATTACAGCCTCCTCCCATGCCCACCATGGTGAGTGGAGAAGAGTGGTTTGAAGTAGACCAGATCTTGAACCATCGTGATCGTAAAATCCACGTGAGAAAAGCTACTAAGCACACTCCAAAAAAATTCTAGTTGCAACGTGAATACCTCGTCAAATGGCGCGGGTACAGTGCCGATCACAACACATGGGAGCCTGCATCAATGGTTGCAGCGCTCGATGCTCTCAAAGAGTACTTAGCCTACAGGACACGCACCCCCAATCCTGTGGCTTAAAGGAGAGACTTGGCCAGCTCCTCCTGATGTCCTCGACTAGAAGTTGAGAGGCACGTTCCTATTTTAGGCACGTTGCTCAATCACACCTCAGCGGCTCAAGCTTACCCTGAGGCTCCCTTAGCGCAATAATTGATCTAGATAGCCATCTTTAATTCAGGGGTTGATCTCCCTGAGTGGCGGCTGTCTCGGAATACCAACAACAGATCATAGCCAAAGGGATAGCACCACCTAATGGAGTTTTACGCAACTTTGCTCCCAGAGACGGGTTTTATCCAGGTGGGGGGGAATGTAACGTTCCAGGCGTTGCATAAATCATAATATCTAATATTGTGTAAATTACCAGCCACACTAGTGGTTTTCACAAGTGTGAGTAAGGGAACTTTCCCCGGGCAAAGTGAAGGAGCGGGGAGTATTAATATAATAAGAAATATTGCCATAAAGCTCGGTGACTTTGACGGTGTGGCTCGAGCGCGGAGAGCCTACTTTCTCACACACAACATCCAGGTGAGTGTGCCACGACACACTCCCTGCTATACAACCGTGACAGTTTCATGCGCTCCTAGGTATTCAAAAGGCTCATTAGACCGGATAAATTGTGTCGATTGTCCATGGACGACAATTTTACCTTTGAGCTGCTTCTTCAGCAAATCTTCTTTGCTCGTGTTCCCGTACTTGTCTGCATTGCGGATTAGGCCTGTCACCTTTGTTTTCATCCCTGAGACGATGAGGTCAGCCCAGTCTGAGAAAAGGAATAGCTGTGCGTGGTGCTTTTTTGGTGCAAAGACAGATGAGGTCATTAGCAAAGGCTCCGCTGCTAATTCTATTGGCTAGGCGCTCTAGGTCTGTTTGGGGTTGTATGTCCTTTGTACAACCATGCTCATATCCATTTCCTCCTACATGGAGCCACCGTAGAAGTGGCCCTTTTCCTCCTACTGGAGCCACCGTAGAAGTGGCTCCATATAGATCAGAAAAAGAAGAGGGGAAAGGGTGTCTCCTTGTATGGTCCCTCTTTCGACCGGAATGGATTCTATGTGTTCTCCTGAGGGTAGTCGAATTTTTGTACGAGCTTCCATGTAGAGATCTTTTACCACATCTATAGCATCTGTTGGGAACCCAAGGTCATACATGAACCATAGCAGTATGTCATGGTCTGTTGTGTTGAATGCCGATGTGAAGTCTACTAGTACTAGTGCAGATATGTCTTGCTTGATGAGCTTGGCATCTTCCAGGGCCATAATCACGTTTTGTATTTGATGAATGTGGTCTTTTTGCTTTCGGAAGCCTGATGTGTATTACCTAAAATTGAATTGCACCCAGCATAGTCATACAGCGCGTTAGTTATTAGGTATGCGTGTCCACAGCGTGTACAAGGTGTTGGCCAGTCCCACTGGCCTGTGCGAATTTATGTCCGTTTCTGGTCCTTTATTTTTGTCGATGAACACCGTGTCACTCACTTTCCAGTCTTGGGTGTGATTCCTGTGGCCCACATGACAGAGAAAAGCATGTGGATGGTGTTGCGCATATCAAAAGGAAGCATTATAAGGACCTCATTTACTGTGGAGTCAGTTCGCGGAGATGGGTTATTTTTTATGAGCTTATGCATTATTGGAATCATTTGTCAAGAACTTAGTCATGAAGCCATATACAGTAACGTGCAACAAAAAATATTATATGGTTCAACAAAGCCCTCCAAATAAACAGTGTGCTTTCCTGAATTTTGAATATGCTGGAGGTGTTCACCATGTGTTTCATTTCTTTAATATGCAACGATTGTGCACTGATTGGCACACTTTTAAGAGGTAATCACAGATGATGCGGCAGAGCATGACACAATTTGTTTTCCACCAGAAAAGGTGACTTGCATTTGTCAAATAATAGTTACGAGTTTTGCGTCCCAGTGCCTTTGTGATCATTATTTCTTGGTACTTTACTAAGATGGTAGCTAGCACGCGCATCCCAATTATTAGCGGACTGATGATATACATCTGTATTTAACCTGCCTGCAGAACAAACGTACCTTTCTTTGATTATTATGACCTATTATTTGACGATTCAGGATGATATTCATATGTCTTTGATGACGTGTGCTGTTAGAGTACATTCTTCCCTCAAGCTGCCGGCCCGGCATGCCTGCGCAGGCGGTAGGGGTCTTTCAAGAATTTCCACCTTACCTGCTGGCCAGGAGATGGAGGCACGAACGCCAAAGCTCTAAGAGTCCTAAGATTTCATACATATTTCATTCATTACCGTTTGAATTTCTTGCACGTTTGTTCCAGCCTGCAAAAACGTGCAGCGGCTCTCTTGTTTTAATTGCGTTGAACGTAATTTTATACGAAATGAAGCGTGAAGTGAAGATAAATCCGAATTCGAATGACAGCTACCGTGCTATCCGAGTAGAATAGTAATAATATCAATGAAAATGACTTGACGCCACTCAGGATGGCCAGTTCCGCGAGCGAGGGGTTTTCTGAGCATGGGGAGTTTTCTGGGGATTTGGTGGTCCAGCAGCCGGGCAGTGGACTTGTGAATGATGCCAGAGCAGAGGCACACATCAAATCAAACATTGAATCCTTCCTGCTGAGCCTGCCCCTTGGAGAGGTGAATTGCCTGATGTGCGCTATCTCCTGGCATGTTGTTGACATGTCCATTAACCAAATCATTGCTTCCACATGCACGCACCTGTTGTATTGTGCTTGAATTGGCAGAAAGAGCAAACAAACTTGCATTTCAATTTGAACTCGTTCAACTTTCTCGTGCGTAAACCACATGCAAGCTACCAGAGGGCCAATTGGGAGGTGCATGTATGCACCACCGTGCACATTCTAATGCTTGTACACATACTTCAACCCACAGGACAGCATCAGTGCAGAAATAGAGCAGCATGTCGCCATTAGGCTCTACAATGCAGAATTTTCAAAGAAGCTGGCCAAAGACAAGACACAACAGTGGTGGGTAACTGGACCTGTGTCACACAAGTGTGCACATGTGTGCACGTAAAATCTTTGACTCATTCATGTGTGCAAGCACACACAACCCTCGATTTGCATCGCGCAATCAAATTCTTTAGCACGCACATAATGCGCACGTACCTTTGACGCGGGACATGTTTATCTTATTATTTACCCTTTCCCATCACTTATATGCTTATAAGTCTCATTTGGCCCCCTCCCCCACTCTAGCGAGCCAGAGCTTTAAATTTAACCGAGACTTATTTTGCTCACCTCCCACTCACCAAGACTTCTGTTTAGCGGGAATCTTCCTTCTTGGGACCACCCAAATTTCCCTGCCCCTGTTTGAAATCCCTTGCATCTCTTTCACCCCACTACTCACTCCACGCATTGCACGCTGCCTACGAAGGGGGTAGGCCTCGCACAAACAGCTCAAATTTGGTAGCAAATGCTGCACACTCTGTCCGCTGTCGCATATGATTGCACACTCTATCCGCTGTCGCACATGATTGCACACCCTGTCCGCTGTGGCATATAATTGCATGCCCGTTAAGCAGCAAAAAAAAAGGGGTCCACTTCAAGCTCTCTAAACTCTAAACCCTAACCCAGTGGCTCTTGACCGACACGCCCTTCCATTACGCGGGCGCGCCCAACTTATCACGCTGCCCTCCACCACCCCGCCAAGTAATTATATATTTCTACGTACCTACCTCTCCAGGATAACAGCACCCCACATTGACGTGCATTTTATTCCATCTTTAAGACGTGCAACCACACACACAACACGTGTGTCCCTCCCGTAAAATGCACAAACGTGTGCACGCCCGTATACCCTCACATACACACACTCACGCACATACACATACACACTTCAAACATAAACATATACATGCACGCACACACGCACTCTCTCTCTCTCTCTCACCCTCAATCACACACACAAGCACACACAAGCACACACACACAGCTCATACTCATCTCACAACCCTGCAGGGCGGCGGTGGCTATGGAGCTGCACAGCCTCAACCTCCACCAACAGCAACAGCTGCAGCAGCTGCAGGTGGAACTGTCATACAGAGAGGTGTGTTTGCTTGTGTGTGTGTGCGTACATGTGTGTTTGCTTGTGTGTGTGTGCGTACATGTGTGTTTGCTTGTGTGTGTGTGTGTGTTTGCTTGTGTGTGTGCGTGTGTGTGTGTGTGTGCGTGCGTGCGCATACGGATCGCGGTCTTATAAAGTACTTACTAATCCATGCTGTCTTTGCGTCGCTTATCTGTGCTGCTTGCAAGGAACCCTCTGCTTGAAACTATGGCTCTCTCAAAGACGTTTGTTACACAGCTGCCATTCGTACAGAGGTAGCCATGACACCGGCCGCAAGGTCCTCGTCGCCCTTGCGTTGAGAGGCCAAGCGCACACTCATACGCACAACACGCAACCACTCACCCACACAAACTGCAACACAGGCCTCATGTGCTGTGCTTGTGTGTCAGATGCACAGAGTGATCGCGTACGAACACGCACACACACACTCCCCCAAACATACCCAAACCCGTATGCACTGCACACACGACAGTCACAAACACACACACTCATATACACACACGCAGAGGCAGCACAGCAGCAACGAGGGCATGCTGCCAGAGGTAGCAGCTAGGGCAGCGGCACTGACAGCTAGCATGCTGGAAGCCAGCCGGGCCTCTTCCGCTGCGGGTGTGTTACAGGCGTACACCTGTCGCATCGTGTGTGTTTTTGTATGTGTGAATGCGTGTGTGTGTGTGTGTGTGTGTGTGTGTGTGCAACAGCCCTCTTCTGCTGTGGGTGTGTTTCAGACGTACACCTGTTGCACCATGTGTGTGTTTTTGTCAGGGTTGTTAAGTTTGATGTTCGGCCAAGTTCGGGTTTGCAAACTTTCACGCATTTTAACGAATTAAAAAAGTGCCGTTCGGAGTTCGGTGAAAGGTCAACAAATATTTAAGAGTCCGTCGAACTTTACAGCATGCGTCTGTCAAATTGCAAGGGACCGCAGCCCCCCCCCGTTCAGTCCCACTCTTTCCTTGCTGTAAAAGTAACATGTTCAATGATACAAATATGAAATATGATCTGTAATCTGCATCAGGCCAGGAAGTTTCCTTGGTCTTAAGGCCAAACTTGTCACACATTTCTGAACTGCCAAGGATTTGTACAACGCGGCACTTGTACTGCACCTGAAGGTTCTCCTTTTTCTGCTCTATAATGATGACATGGTCCCATCCCAGCCCCCTTTTTGCCCCTGTAATGATTTATGAAAATCCACAACTAATTGGGAAGATTTGAAGGTGGGGGGAGGAGCCCAAGGGCCCGTTTCCCAAAACTGCACATCAAACCCTTCGAACAGTTTGAGGGTTCTAGAACTTTCACAAACTTTATCGAACTCTCGCCCCCAATAAAACAAGCTGAACAACCATGGTTTTTGTATGTATGTGTGAGTGAGTGAGTGTGTGTGTGTGTATGTGTGTGTCTGTGTGTGTTGTGTGTGTGTGTGTGGTGTGTGTGTATGTGTGTGTAGTTGTGTCAGACTGTCACAGTTGTGCTGTCGCGCACCTTTACAGGCGCAGCAGTCTACACCACTCCCACAGCCCCTATCACCAAAGTTGGCCAGAACCATATATACACACGGTGCATATACGGTATTTATTTTTGGCAGGAGGTTCACCAAGAGTACACGGTGCATATGCAGTGCTTTTGGCAGAAGGTTCACCAAGTGTACGCAATGCATATACGGTATTTTTGGCAGAAGGTTCACCAAGTGTACGCGGTGCATATGCAGTGCTTTTGGCAGGGAAACCACCAGTCATACTGTCATATACAGTAATTTTGGCAGGCATATTACCAAACGTACGATCATATACAGTATACAGTGTACGCATACGGTACTGGCCAACCCTACCCATCACACAATGCATCACTACAACAACAACCTGCTGCTGATCTCGCCCTGACGGTCCCACATGCACCACACCCACACCTACACCTACATGTCCACACTTGCACCCACATCTACACCCACCCACACGCCCACACCCACACCTCCCACACTTAACACACCCCCACCCATGTACCACACCCACACCTACACCCACACACCCACACGTACACGTCCACACTTACACCCACACTTACACTTAAACCCACACCCACACCCATACCCGTACCCACACCCACACCCACACCCACACCCACACCCACACCCACACCCACACCCACACCCACACCCACACCCACACCCATGTACCCACACCCACACTCGCCTCCCTGTTTAAGAAGAACGCTGACCGCCGCTTGCCCTATTCCACAACCCGGCCGCCTCCATCCACACTAACAACCCCCACACTTGAAAACTTGCCAGCATTGCTGCAGTTGTCCATACACTGGCGGCTGTTCACACCTCCTTGATGAGATCATGTTACTTGCAAATACCATGGACTTACTAACAAGCCAACAAACCAGATTGCGGTCACGCAAATAGCAGCTGCCACCGTCCACACCCCTTAGGGTGGCAGTCCAGTCCAACATACACACTCACACACCCACACCTAAAAGCACACCAACGCACGCACACGTGTACACATGCACATGTGTACACACACGCATCCGCACACGTGCACACGCACACGCACGCATGCACACATACCGCACGCCACGCACACGCATACACACACACGCACGCACACCTACACTTGCAACATGCAATCGTGCACACATGCACACACACACACGCGTACACACACATACACGCACACACACACACACACACACACGCACACACGCAACATGCAGTCGCGCAAACAGCGGCAGCCACCGGCCGCACCCCTGAGTACAATAGCACCGATGGGGGTGCAGACAGGCAGACCTTCCGACCGTACCCTGGGGCGGCCACCCCCTCTACAATGGCCCAAACGCCCGCACCACACACTCGCTCCAGCCACCAGAGCCACCACGGCTACCCACAGCAGCAGCAGCACCACCAGCCGCCACCCACAGATATTTCTGCAGTCAAGTCTGCGATCCAGGATTTTGTGGTGGGCTCTGCGGGCAGTACGCCGAGCGTTGGGGCATCGCAGGTGTGTGTGTGTGTGTGTGTGTGTGTGTGTGCGCGCGCTTGTGTATGTGTAGGGCTGGCCGTATACATGCACCGTATGTGCATTTGGTGAATGTTCTTATACACCGTAGGTGTATGGTTCTGGGCAGCTCTATGTATGCTTATATATGTGATTATGCATGTCATGGGGGGTCTCAGGTGTGTGTGTGTGTGCTTGTATAAGTGTGTGAGTGTAGTTATACATGTTTTTGTGCGGGTATGCTTGCCCACATACACCAATTGGCAACTGCAGATTCCTGAGCGTAACGGGCAGTGCACTAACATAGCACACGCACACATGCACGCACACACACACTTAAACTGACACACACATGCACACATGCACACATGCACACACACGCACATATGCACGCACACACACACTTATACTCACACAGTTGAAATGGCAACCGCAGGTGCATGAGTGTAATGCATAGCAACGCACAAGATCTGCACACACACACATACACACATGCAAACACACACACACATACACACATGCAAACACACCAACACACACACACACATGCATGCATTCCTTATTGCAGGTGCATGAGCGTAATGGGCACAGCAGCAGTGAGGGTGGCAGGCACGTCGTTCAAATGCTGGAGGCCCAATTGGAGGCTGCGAATGCGGCCCTCCAGGTAGAGGGCTTTTGTATGTGCTGATGGGTTATATTGTGTGTGTATATGTGTGTGTGTGTTTGTGTGTGTGTGTGTTAGCGTTTGTGTGTGTGTGTGTTTGTGTGTGTGTTTGTGTGTGTGAGTGTGAGTGTTGTGTGTTTTTGAGTGTATGTGTGTGTGTGTGTAGTGTGAAAGTGGGCCTACCTTTGGCACTTCATGCACAGCACACACACACACACACACACACACACACACACAGGAAAAGAGTGCCACCCTCGTGCGGTCTGCAGATGAGCAGCAGCGGCTGCGCAAAGCCTTGCTGGATGCTGAGATTGACATGCAGGTGCAGTTTGTATGTATGTACGCGCACCGCAACGGTGCAGTTTGTATGTATGTACGCACACCAAAGCGGTACATTGTGTATGTATGTACAAGCACAGAAACGGTAATTTTCCTAGATTTAATCCAGCCTTGTATGTGCGGTTGGCCGATGAGTTTTTTCACTCAGTGCAAATCCCCAAGACATGCTCAAGTCGCCGTGCAGGTGCAGCTTTTACGTGTAGCGTGTTTTTGCATGAATTTATGTGTGTTTATTTTTGTGTGTGTGTGTTTGTGTGTTTGTTTTTGTGTGTGTGTATGTGTGTGTGCGCGTGTGTGTGTGTGTGTGTGTGTGTGTGTGTGTGTGTGTGTTTGTGTGTGTGTAGCATGTGTGTGTGTGTGTGTGTGTGTGTGTGTGTAGCATGTGTGCACAACCGCGTTCGTTTTCTGAGCATGAAGTAAGCTCCATGCACATGGCAGAAATGTGGGGTTTTAGTTCTTAACCCAAGGACGTTCTAAGGATGACACACTGTGTTTGCACAAGGACGTTCTAAGGACGTTATAAAGGCTGTCTTACAGTGTTTGCAATTGGACGTGCAAAAGGACGTTCTAAGGACGTTCTAAAGGCTGTCTCACAGTGTTTGCATTTGGACGTGCAAAAGGACATTCTAAGGACGTTTTAAAGGCTGACTCACAGTGTTTGCAAAAGTACGTTTTAAAGGATGTCTCACAGTGTTTGCAAAAGGACGTTCTAAGGACGTTCTAAGGATGTTCTAAAGGCTGACTCACAGTGTTTGCTCTTCCTTTAATGTCAAGTAAAGCGTTCCTGGACAGAGGCAGGGTTTTGGTCTTCATGCTGGTGGAGTAAGCAGGAACGCACGTACCACATACCACATACCACACACACACACACAGACACACACAAACAGACACACACACAGACACACACACACATACACACACACATACACACACACATAAACACAGACATTCACGTACCAAATTGCACTCTCATGCTATACAGAGATAAAGTTGGGCAAGTTGAAGACGCCAGGATGTTGAGGCACACACAGGCACACCAAAGCACACACACATCCGCATGAACATATACACTCACCTGCACACACCTACACACACGCGTGCACGCACACACACATACACACGCACGCACACACACACACGCGCGCACACACGCACACACACAAATGCAGAAGATGAGTGTGGGGCATGCCGAAGCGCGTAAGAGTGCAGAGGCACAGCTGCAGGCCGTGCAGCGAGAATATGCCGAGGTGAGATACAGGGGCGTAAGGGGTTATTTGTGGGGTCTGCCAGCGATGCAAAAAAATATGTAGGGTTGGTTAAAATTCCATTTACACATTGTACATGACCATGTATGTGTATGTGTGTGTGCGTGTGTGTGTGTGTGTGTGTGTGTGTGTGTGAGTGAGAGAGAGAGAGAGAGCTATGGCTGCGGTCGTCTATTGCAATCTTGGAGTATACGTATACTGTATACACTATAGTTTGGGCGCAGTCTGTAGAGGACACGTGCGTTAGACGTAGGACGTATGTGTGTCAGTTGTGGTATTGTGGATGTCCTGTAGACTACATTTGGGCAAAGTGCAGCACGACGAAAATCACCTTTTACGTGTGTCACTTTGTGGTAGTGTATGTGTGTGTGTGTGTGTGTGTGTGTGTGTGTGTGGTATTGTGTGTGTCACTTGTGGTATTGTGTGTGTCCTGTGCACTGCGCAAGACAATGTGCAGCACGGCAGAAGCACGCTACACAATAACAGCGCTACCAGAACATGTGAGAGACGGTGCAGCACAATGAGAGGACGTGAGAGGCATCGCAGCACAATGAGAACATGTGAGAGGCAGTGCAGCACAATGAGAGCACGTGAGAGGCAGTGCAGCACAATGAGAGGACATGAAAAACAGTGCAGCACAATGAGAGCACATGAAAAACAGTGCAGCACAATGAGAGCATGTGAGAGGCAGTGCAGCACAATGGGAGCACATGAGAGACCGTGTGAATAATGAGAGCACGTGAGATAGGAATACAATGAGAGCACGTGAGAAACAGTGCAGCACAATGAGTGCACGTGAAAAACAGTGCAGCTTAAAGAAAGCACGTGAGAGGCAGTGCAGATTAAAGAGAGCACGTGAGAGGCAGTGCAGCACAATGAGAGGACGTGAGAAACAGTGCAGCACAATGAGCGCACGTGAGAAATAGTGCAGCACATTAAGATACAAAACAGTGCAAGCAACCTAGGAGAGGAAGCAAATTTCTGGAAGGTCCTAGCCAGTAAGCCTGAGGGGGGTGTCTGTTCTGAATGTGTCATCAATACGTGTAGTTTTCCGCACAAACTTACTTCATTGATTTACGCACTGTAGCACCCACACACATATGCACACTGACAGACATCAATTCTCATTTAAGAGTCCATGCTGCTGCTCCATGCAAAGGAAATCATAAAATCAAGACACTAACACACTGAAGCGCGCACGCTTCCGTACACCAATGCACTTCCATCGTTCGTACACCGATATATGGGCACGTGCTCAGGCACGTGCTTCTGTTGTCCAAACTTTGAGATTCTCACAACAATCAGCACATCGATCAAGACAGGCGCACACTAAGAGCACTCAAACAGGGGAGGGCCTTTTTTGCTCATGCCCCGCAGCTATACCCAATAGTTGTGAGCCCACGCCTGTGCATTGACGTCCTCGGTAATTAAGACGCCCACAAACTAAATCAGCGCACAGGAAAGGGCCCAGGTTTCTGTGTGCCCACGCCCGTGCATTGACGTCCTCAGTAGCCAAGATGCCCACACACTCAATCTACGCACAGGAAAGGGCCCGGGTTTCTACGCAGCAGGCAGCAGATGCCCAGGGGGCGGCAGCTCAGCAGCTGGCATCACAGCACGCACAGCACGCACAGCAGCTGGCATCACAGCAGGCTCAGCACGCGCAGCAGCTGGCCGACGCACAGGAGCAGGCGCTGCAGATGGAGCGACAGCTACAGGCAACAAGGGCGCGGGTGCAGCAGATGGCGCAGCAACTGCAGGATGCGCAGGGTAGGCTTCACCACACGGAGCACCTTCAGGAGCAGCTGGAAGATGCTCAGCATGCAGCGCAGCAAGCGGAGCAGCTGCAGCGGGAGCTGGCCGAGGCGCGGCTGCAGCTGTTGGACGCGCAGGAGAACTTGCAGCTGTCAGAGGGTATGCAGCAGCAGCAGCTGTCAGGAGTGCGCGAGGAGGTGCAGCTGGCGCGGCAGGAGCTGGCGGACACGCAAGAAGAGGTGCACCTGCTTCGGCAGCAGCAGTTACGAGATGCACTTGAAAAGGCGCAGCTGACAGAGGATCTGCAGCAGCAGCTGTCGAACGGGCAGGAGAACATGCAGCTGGCAGAGGACTTGCAGCAGCAACTGGCCGCAGCACAAGAACAGGTGCAGCAGGCAGAACAGCAGCTAACAGCAGCACAGGAGAAAGCAGGGCAGGCTGAAGAGCTGCAGCAGCAGCTGGCAGCAGCACATGAGAAAGCAGGGCAGGCTGAAGAATTGCAGCAGCAGCTGGTCGATACGCGAGAAGAGAAAGCAGGGCAGGCTGAAGAGCTGCAGCAGCAGCTGGCAGCAGCACATGAGAAAGCAGGGCAGGCTGAGCAGCAGCTTGAGGTGGGGATTTAAACATGCATATGTACGTATGCATGCATGCAAACGCATGCACATACAAATGTACATATACACGCACATGCACACATGTGCATTGTGCATACATGCACGCGCTTGTGCGCATGCGCGCGCAAACACACACTCACACAAACACACACACACACATACACACACACACACACTCAAAACCTTTTTCAGGTGGCAGTCGCAAAAGCGCAGCAGGCTGATGAATTGCAGCAGCAGCTGACACAGGTGCGCGGTGAGGTCCAGCAGGCACAGCAAGACGCTGCTGCCGCACGTGAGCATGCAAAGCTAGCGTCCGAAGATGTGTGTGTGTGTGTGTGTGTCTGTGTGTGTGTTCCGAAGAGGTGTGTGTGTGTGGTCCGAAGAGGTGTGTGTGCGTGGTCCAACGAGGTGTGTGCGTGTTTGTGTGTGTGTGCACGTGGTTTTTGATGTACCCCTTGTACGCTTGAGGCTTGTGCTGACGTTTTTACGTGAGCGCGTTTCTCTGCTTGTGCCTTCATCGGTCAGTCCATGCTGAATTGATGCAAGGAAAGTCGCCAACATCTATAAGGAGGCAGAATTATTGTGATGCCTGAAGCTTTCACCGATAATTTCCGCAGCGTGTTGTGCTTGCTTGCTGCAAAGCATGGGCTGGCAACAGCACAGTAAGTAGCAGCGCGTTTTGCTGCTTGCTGCAAAGCATGGGCGGCAAAGGCAAAACAGCAGCACGTTGTGCTTGCTTGCTGCAAAGTATGCGCTGGCAACAGCACAGTAAGTAGCAGCGCGTTTTGCTGCTTGCTGCAAAGCATGGGCGGCAAAGGCAAAACAGCAGCACATTGTGCTTGCTTGCTGCTAAGTATGCGCTGGCAACAGCACAGTAAGTAGCAGCGCGTTTTGCTGCTTGCTGCAAAGCATGGGCGGCAAAGGCAAAACAGCAGCACGTTGTGCTTGCTTGCTGCAAAGTATGCGCTGGCAACAGCACAGTAAGTAGCAGCGCGTTTTGCTGCTTGCTGCAAAGCATGGGCGGCAAAGGCAAAACAGCAGCACGTTGTGCTTGCTTGCTGCAAAGTGTGCGCTGGCAACAGCACGAAGCGATAAAAACATTTCCCAGCCCCACCCACATTTGCATACACACATACATACATACATACATACATACATACATACATACATACATACATACATACATACATACATACATACATACATACATACATACATACATACATACATACATA
>Ga0307948_1002585_pt1 | contig 13235 bp, 14 predicted proteins | sample OrgLakmetagen280_FD_201824 | JGI IMG/M metagenome (GOLD analysis project Ga0307948, IMG submission 201824) | Saline water microbial communities from Organic Lake, Antarctica - #280 | ecosystem: Environmental > Aquatic > Non-marine Saline and Alkaline > Saline | place: Antarctica: Organic Lake...
AAGAAAATTCAAGGCAACCTGCTGAGCAGGAACCCCAAGGCACTCTGCCGTACAAGAAAACCCATGGCACTCTGGCCGTTCAGAACATTCAAGGCAAAACACTCTGCCGTACAAGAAAATTCAAGGCACCCTGCTGAGCAGGAACCCCAAGGCACTCTGCCGTACAAGAAAACCCATGGCACCCTGGCCGTTCAGAACATTCAAGGCAAAACACTCTGCCTTACAAGAAGATTCAAGGCACCCTGCTGAGCAGGAACACCAAGGCAACCTGCCGTACAAGAAAACCCATGGCACTCTGGCCGTTCAGAACATTCAAGGCAAAACACTCTGGCTGACAAGAAAATTCAAGGCATCCTGCTGAGCAGGAACCCCAAGGCACTCTGCCGTACAAGAAAACCCATGGCACTCTGGCCATTCAGAACATTCACGGCAAAACACTCTGCCATACAAGAAAATTCAAGGCACCCTGCTGTGCAGGAACCCCAAGGCACTCTGCCGTACAAGAAAACCCATGGCACCCTGGCCGTTCAGAACATTCAAGGCAAAGCACTCTGCCGTACAAGAAAATTCAAGGCACCCTGCTGAGCAGGAACCCCAAGGCACTCTGCCGTACAAGAAAACCCATGGCACTCTGGCCGTTCAGAACATTCAAGGCAAAACACTCTGCCATACAAGAAAATTCAAGGCACCCTGCTGAGCAGGAACCCCAAGGCAACCTGCCGTACAAGAAAACCCATGGCACTCTGGCCGTTCAGAACATTCAAGGCAAAACACTCTGGCTGACAAGGAAATTCAAGGCATCCTGCTGAGCAGGAACCCCAAGGCACTCTGCCGTACAAGAAAACCCATGGCACTCTGGCCGTTCAGAACATTCAAGGCAAAGCACTCTGCCATACAAGAAAATTCAAGGCACCCTGCTGTGCAGGAACACCAAGGCAACCTGCCGTACAAGAAAACCCATGGCACTCTGGCCGTTCAGAACATTCAAAGCAAAACACTCTGCTGTACAAGAAAATTCAAGGCACCCTGCTGAGCAGGAATTCCAAGGCACTCTGTCATACAAGAAAACCCATGGCACTCTGGCCGTTCAGAACATTCAAGGCAAAACACTCTGGCTGACAAGAAAATTCAAGGCATCCTGCTGAGCAGGAACCCCAAGGCACTCTGCCGTACAAGAAAACCATGGCTCTTTGGCCGTTCAGAACATTCCAGCAAAACACGCTGCCATACAAGAAGATTTAAGGCACCCTGCTGAGCAGGAACCCCAAGGCATTCTGCTGAACAAGGAAATTCAAGGCACTCTGGCCGTTCAGAACATTCAAGGCAAAGCACTCTGCCTTACAAGAAAGTTCAAGGCATCCTGCTGAGCAGGAACCCCAAGGCACTCTGCCGTACAAGAAAACCCATGGCACTCTGGCCGTTCAGAACATTCACGTCAAAACACTCTGCCTTACAAGAAGATTCAAGGCATCCTGCTGAGCAGGAACCCCAAGGCAATCTGCCGTACAAGAAAACCCATGGCACTCTGGCCGTTCAGAACATTCACGTCAAAACACTCTGCCGTACAAGAAGATCCAAGGCACTCTGCCGTAAAGGATATCAAAAACATCCTGCCATGCAACACTCCCCTTCCTATCTTACCAAGCACAACCCCGGCCGCGCACCTGAAGCTGCGGCGGCTGCGGCGGAGTCAGCAGTGGCAGCCCCCTTGGCCCCCTCCGCTCCACGGTCTGCTTGTGTGGGTGGATTGAGAGAAGGATCAACGACGGAATCACCCAACGCACCACTCCCACTCCCACTCCCGCTAGCGCTGCCTCTGCTGCTGCTGCTGCTGCCGGTGCTGGTGCCGGTTTCGCTTAAGCTGCCACTGTGGCCTGTGCCAGTGCCCCCGTCGGCGTTGGTACTGACACCCTCAGTGTTGGTACCCACACCCACACCCACACCTGCAGCACTGGCACCAGCACTGCCAGCAGCAGCATTACTATGCAGAAAGTCACTAGCAGAGGGGGTGCTGCCCTCGTCCTTGCTTCCACCAGCGGCAGCTGCAGCATTTCCTGGGCCTACGTTTGCACCACCACCGTGGATGCCAGCGGTCCCGGTAGCGTCGTTTGACTCTGGACTGGGCTCCATGGTTGAGGACGAAAGGGGAGGGGGAAGCCTGTGCGGAAGTGAGTTGGCACGTCACGCTCTGTGCGAGAACACTGATGGCAGTGGTGTAAAATACTGGACCGGCCTCTGTGGTCGTGGAAAAAAAGGAAGGAGGAAGCTTGTGAAGGAGTGGGTTGGTATGTAACGAATCTAAAGTTGGCCTGAACCTTATACACACATTGTATATGACCGTATATTTGGAGGTTTCCCTGCCAAAAATACCGTATATATATTTTATATATGGGGCCAAAAGTACGTGTATATGACTGTATGTATATGACAAACCTTGAATACGTCTCATTCAATCCATGCTTCAGCAACATGTACAAAGCCACACACACGCACACACACACGCACACGCACACGCACACGCACACGCACACACACGCACACACACACACGCACACGCACACGCACACGCACACACACACACAAACGCGCACACGCACACGCACACACACACGCACACGCACACGCACATGCACACGCACACGCACATGCACGCGCACACGCACACACACATGCACACGCACACGTGCACACACACACACACGCACACGCACACGCACACGCACACGCACACGCACACGCACACACACACGCACACAGACATACGTAGCACCAAATGCAAACACATCACTGCTTTTAGTCACGCCGTTGCCAGTGCACGCTTTGCTGAGACATGCTGTTGCCATACTCCTAGGGTTGACCAGAACCATAAATATTTACGGTGTGTATACGGCATTTTTGGCAGGGAAATCACCAAAAAAATACGGTCATGTACGGTGTATACATACGGTTCTGGCCAAACCTACATACTTCCCTGCTTTGCGCAAGCGTGGCATACAGACGCATTCCCTACCTTGCCTCTTAGAAGACCCCTCCCAACACAGAAGCTTGCTTCTTGGGAGCAAAGCGGCTAGAGGCGACCAAACAAAACATGGGCATGCTCATACGCTGGGCGCTCAGGCCAAAGTGCACACAGCACGCAAGCACACACTCACACACACACACACACGCAGCAACATACACACACAAACCCACGCGCGCGTGCAAATGTGCAAATGCACCGCTCCTAACTTTACCCAAACCACCACGCACACCACCACTCACGATGTGGACTGCTCGCTTTTAAGGGCAGCGATGGTCGTGTCTACCATCGACACGATCGTGGCCATACTGGCTCGCGTAGCGCTCATGCCTGAGTGTGCACTTTGCAGTAGCGCGGATACGCGCTGCAGTGCTTTGCCCTCGGACACGTACTGGGAATGGCCCTTTGGTTGTGAAAAGTAAGTGACTGAAAGTAAGGGTTGTTCTACGTTTACGTTGATGCACGTGTGTGTGTGTGTCAGATGCAGGGTTATGATTCAGTGTGTGCTTTGCTGCAGCACAGATACGCAGATACGTGCTGCAGTGCTTTGCCCTCGGACACGTACTGAGAATGGCCCTGTGGGTGTGAATAGGAAAGTAAGTGCTGTTTTATGTGTATGTGGATTCGTATGTGTGTGTCAGATGCAGTGTTATATTTCTGAGTGTGCGCTTTGCAGCAGCGCAGAAATGTGCTGTGCAGTGCTATGCCCTCGGACACGTACTGGGAATGGCCCTGTGGGTGTGAAAAGGAAAGTGAGTGCTGTTTTTATGTGTACGTGGATGCGTATGTGTGTGTCAGATGCAGTGTTATGTTTCAGAGTGTGCGCTTTGCAGCAGCGCAGACATGTGCTGTGCAGTGCTCGAACACGTACTGAGAATGTCCCTGTGGGTGTGAGCATGAGTTTGTGCTGGGCTCAAATGTGGATGCGTGTGTGTTTGTAAATGACAGCGAGTTCCCTTTATGTATCCGAGCATGCACATGTGTGTCAGATGCGGTGCGATGATTGGCGGTGCCATTCGGAGTGATCTCCAACGGTGCCACGCGGTTCCGTGTATGTATGCAAGCATGCACATGTGTGTCATATGCGGTGCGATGATTGGCGGGGCATTGCGGAGTGATGTCCAACGGTACCACGCGGTTCCGTGCATGTATGCAAGCATGCACATGTGTGTCAGATGCGGTGTGATGATTGGCGGTGCCATGCGGAGTGTGGTGTTTGGCGGTGCTATGCAGTACGTTTGCAGTGCTTTGGTGTTTGCTTCAGAATGGTTTGTGTCCTCCTACAGGTGAAGATAAGCATGCATCACATCAAAAGTGTTTGCCTCAGATTTGGTTTGTGTCCTGTGAGCAGCGATAGATCCAAAGGTGTTTGCTTCCAATTTGGTTTGCGCCCTATAAGTAATAAATCGAAAGGCATCTGCTTCAGATTTTGTTTGTGTCCTGAAAGCAGTAATATATAAATTACTGAAGATGTTTTCTTATGGATTGGCTTGTGTCAGTGAAGTTCACCCTGCACGGGGACCGCAATTAAATAACTAAAATTTCGGGGGAAATCCGGGAAAACCGGAAATAATTTCCCGTTCATCCCAGGCTACCCACAACTAATTTAATTTTGCTTCCGGGCTGCGGGCAGGCTGAGCCAAAAGCATGAATCCGACGAGAGCGCATGTCAGGCACGCGCCCAGGGAGTTAACCCAGCCACTCCACCTCGGCTGCCTGTGTACTCTGCAAGCTCAATTGGACGCACGTTTGATGCATGCATTCATGCTGTTGGATGATGATGAGGGCAACTTCGAGTTTGAAGTGCATGGGGCTGGGCTGCTGCAAGTGAGGAGCCTACTGGAGGAGGCTGGGCTGCTGCGCGTGAGGAGCCTGCTAGAGGATGCTGCTTGGGAGGCTGCAGCTGCTGGGGTTGGCAGGGGGAGAGGACTTCCATGATGCGAGGGCCCCCATTCAAAGGACCCTGCTCCCCCCTAGCGTGCTCCCTTAGCACTACCTCCCCCTCCCAGCTGAGCCTGCACCAGCAAGCTCAAGCTCTGCATGCTCTTTGATGTTATATGTTATGTTAGTGTCTTCCGTCCTGAATATGAGCTCCCTTGAAAACCATAACCAAAACGCGCCTGGGGCGTTAGCTCCAGGCGCAAAAAATGTTTCTGCCTAAAAACCCGCATACATTTAAATAACCCTGTGCAGGCAACCCGCATTCAACCTTGCTTGCGAGGCACCTGCAAACATTAAAAAGCTCCTGAACTTCACTGGTTTGTGTCCTACTGGTTGATTAGAGCATGCCTCCAGATCAAAAGGAATCCGCTTCAAATTTGGTTTGTGTCCTGTAAGCAGTAATAAATTGAAAGGTGCTTGCTGACAGAAAGGGGATTTGGTCCTACTAGGGGATGCAAGCATGCATCAGATTACAATGTGTAGGCTTTACATTTGGTTGTATCCTGTGAGCAGTAATAGGTTTCTGAAAGAAAAGAAAAAACTCACAGACGTGAAAAAACACTCCCCTGCCCCTCCCCACACATTAATTAGGAAAAGGAGGAAAGATATTTGCTTTGGATTTGTTTGCATCCTATTAGTAATAAATTGGAAGGCATTTGCTTATATTTGCAAGCTGAAACAGATCAAAAGGTGCTTGCTTCAGATTTGGTTTGTGTACTACAGGTGAATGCACGCATGCATCCAGATCAGGAATACACTTCATATTTGGTTAATAGGCACATTCCAATAACACATGTTTGTGTGCAGCAAATGTTGATCATATATGTGCACGTGACTCACTTTGCACACACTTGTGTTAAGCATACCTTGATCATGGCTTCAATTCCCCACAGTTTAGGTCCCTTAATTTACATAAGCATCCAACCCTCGACTAGATCTGATTGCATGCCGCATACCTTGATCATGGCTTCAATTCCCCACAGTTGATGTCCCTTGAATAATGTAAGTTTCAAACCCTTGACTAGATCGCATTGCATGCAGCATACCTTGATCATGGCTCCAATTCCCCACAGTTGATGTCCGTTATTAAGGTAAGCTTCAAACCCTTAGCTAGATCTGATTGCATGCAGCATACCTTGATCATGGCTCTGATTTCCCACAGTTTATGTCCCTTTATTTACGGAAGCTTCAGACCCTTGACTAGATCTGATTGCATGCAGCATACCTTGATCATGGCTCTGATTTCCGACAGTTTATTATGCCCCTTAATTTACGTAAGCTTCAAACCCTTGACTAGATCTGATTGCGTGCAGCATACCTTGATCATGGCTCTGATTTCCCACAAATGCTGGGGTGAAATGTTGGGTGCCTGCGCCACACGGTTCAGCTCCCAAGCAGCCTGTAGGTATATTTGCATGTTGTATGAGCATGTGTGTGTGTATGTGTGTGTGCGTGTGTGTGTGAGTGTGTGTGTGTATGCGTGTGTGCAATTCCGTACTTGCGTACCCACACAGAAGACACAAGCGCAAGTTTATTTAGTAGGCCTGCACATGCTTGAGTGCATGCAAGTAAGAAGTAAAGCGTGCTCGCACTTGCATGATGTGCAGGCATGCCTTTGTGAGTCCCTCCTCACTCATCGCACACGTCTAGGGTGGGCCATATATTTATGTGTTTTTACAGTTACATATATTGACGTGTTTATACAATGTACATAGTATGTACTACATACGGTAAAAATAGCAGGGAAATCGGTCAAATACAGTGTGTAAATACGGTTATGGCCCACGCTACACAAGTCAAAAAAAGTTAGTGCAGGCAAAGCTGAAAAGGTCTTGCATATCAAGCAGCTCATAACAAAGATCAAGCAAGTCCTTGTGGGTTTTCTCACAGGCTTGTTATAACCATTTTGTGTGGTGCCTTCTCTGAGTTTGATGTGGGGAGTGACTTCAATGCAGCAGCTTCGATGCTTGTGTGCGTTTTCCAAATATTGTTTGTTAATTGTCCATTCCCCTCTCCAAAATAAAGAGATAAGGCCGACCACAGACACATACAAAAGTACACACATGTACATTTATTTTTAGGGTGTGTGTACGTTGTAATTTAGAAAGGAAAATTCTCGCAAATATTTTTTGATTTTGCCAGAACCAACTACATGAAATGTGTATACAGAAAGATTGGCAGCAGATTTTATCAAAGAAACAGAGATTGCACACATATGGTTTGAGTTGGCCTGAAACCAATGCAAGCGATAAGTCCATCCATCATTCCTTTTCCTGCCCTCCGGTTAAGAGTGCTTTTGAAGGCTCACCAAAACCAAGAAACTGTGTGCACTTCATGGCTGAAAGACCAAGAAAAAGTACTGCTGTGTTTGCAAAATTCAGGCAATAAAATAAATGCAGCGCTCACATTGTGCAGTGTCATCATGGTTTGGTTAGTACCAAGCCGCGCCCCCGAAAGTTGGCCTGCTGCTGCTTGGACGACAGAAACGGCCGCCACCGCATCTTGGGCTTGCTTCTGTGCCCTGCGATGCAATTATTGTTCATCAAAGACAAGGAATAAGGAATGCGCATTTGGTCTCCATTTAAGTGAGCTGCTGCCTGGATATCAGAACTGGCAGCCACCGCATCTTGGGCTTGCTTCTGTGCCCTGCGATGCGATTATTGTTCATCAAAGACAAGGAACAAGGAATGCGCATTTGGTCTCCATTTAAGTGAGCTGCTGCCTGGATATCAAAATGGCAGCCACCGCATCTTGGGCTTGCTTCTGTGCCCTGCAATGCGATTTTTGTTCATCAAAGACAAGGAATAAGGAATGCGCATTTGGTCTCCATGTAAGTGAGCTGCTGCCTGGATATCAAAAATGGCAGCCACCGCATCTCACCTAGATCACTCAAACTCTGACCCACCTAGATCACTCAAACTCTGACCCACCTAGATCACTCAAACGCTGACCCACCTAGATCACTCAAACGCTGACCCACCTAGATCACTCTACTCTGACCCACCTAGATCACTCAAACGCTGACCCAGCTAGATCACTCATACTCTGACCACCTAGATCACTCATGTCAGATGCACACACATGTCAGATGCGCATCTACCCTGACCCACCTGGTGGGGGAGACTCACAGCACTTCAGGCCAATGTGTCTCCTTTTACTTAATTGATGCAGGGAGTGTTTTGCTGCCTGCATAGATTTTTCTTTTCTTGTCTTTTCTACCCTGACCCACCTGGATGACTCTTCAACAACAGCTTTGTGAGCCACCAGCTGCTGAGCTAACTGCACCACGGTGTTTTCTTCCTTCACGGCACTCAGTATGGCGTTGGTGCTGCGTTTTTAAAAGGTTATGGTGTGTGTTTGTGCGTGTGTGTTGCTCCCTTCCTTCACGGCACTCAGTATGGCGTTGGTGCTGCGGATTTAAAAGGTTGTGGTGTGTGTTTGTGCGTGTGTGTGTGTTTGTGTTTGTGTGTGTGTGTGTGTGTGTGTGTGTGTGTGTGTGTGTGTGTGTGCTCCCTTCCTTCACGGCACTCAGTATGGCGTTGGTGCTGCAGTTTTAAAAGGTAATGGTGTGTGTTTGTGTGTGTGTGTGTGTGTGTGTGCTCCCTTCCTTCACGGCACTCAGTATGGCATTGGTGCTGCGGTTTGCCTAAGGTGGTGGAGTGAGGCATGCATACATCTGTTGTGTCACACCATCGGGCATGGACGAACATGCGCGCGGTTCGTCACGGCACTCAGTATAGCGTTGGTGCTGCGCCTGTACAGAGTGGTGGAGTGTGGTATGCATCTGGTATGACAAGCACACTGTGTTTGCAAATTTGACAGCACACGCAAAATGCGACAACTTTACCCTGGGTAACGTAGACACAAGAAAGTATGCTAACTACCCCAACCTCCTTGGCCTGAGTGAATACGTAGGCATTGTTAATCACTGATTATTAATTTATCGTTGATCTCATTAGTCAACCCTACACTTTCCAGTCTGATCCCGCTTGGCATTGCTGCTTGGGATACGGACAGGTGCAAGTCATTCAATTCTGTGGTTGCTGCTTGGAATACGGACAGGTGCAAGTCGTTCAATTCTATGGTTGCTGCTTGGAATACGGACAGGTGCAAGTCGTTCAATTCTATGGTTGCTGCTTGGGATACGGACAGGTGCAAGTCCTTCAATTCTGTGGTTGCTGCTTGGGATACGGACAGGTGCAAGTCGTTCAATTCTATGGTTGCTGCAAGTTCTTCCGCAAATTTTTATACAATTCCCCTTGGCATGTTGTGTTTGTAAGAGTTCTATTCGGTGCAAATAAACACACACACACACACACACACACACACACACACACACACACACAGACACACACACACGCTTGTTCCTCCTGGAAATGCTGCTGACGTTGCCTTCAGGAGCAGGACTCGAGTTCGTCTGACGATACGAAAAATACCTCTCACAATTTTGCTCTGACAGGCATTGTGATTCGTTAGGAATGCATGACACCATTCGGCATCATCATCTGCAAGGAGCGCATGTTCGCTGCCATTTCTCTTGCAGCTTCTTATCCAAGGCCTCCTTGCAGTATGCATCCAAGCGTTGGAAAACACGGGGGACAACCCTTTCTAGCAATGCTGCAGAGGATGCGTACAAGTTTAGGAAATGACACTCTTCTAATTTCACAACTTCCGTTGCGTTTGATGGTCCAGAGCGCCCTGGAAATTCGTGATGATAGCCATATACAAACGGGTGCTCAACCCATCTAGCAATGCTTCTGAGGATGCGTACAGGTTTAGAAATTGCACTCGTATAAATTCGCAGCTTCCGTTGCTTTTAATGGTTTAGAGCGCCCTGGAAATTCCTGCTGCTAGCCATATATAAACGGGTGCTCAACCCATCTAGCAATGCTGCAGATGATGCGTACAGGTTATGGAAATTGCACTCGTCTAATTTCACAGCTTCCGTTGCGTTTGATGGTCTAGAGCGCCCTGGCAATCCCTGCTGCTAGCCATATATAAACGGGTGCTCATCTCATGCGTTTCTTGGTTAAGTGCGCTCTGGCAATGCAGCACGTGCTGCTACAGATATTAATATATTAACGGTTACTTGCCCCACCTGGCAATGCTGCTAAAGATGCCAAAAGCGAGCAGGAGGTATGCAAGCCGCCTGCGCCAGATCCACTGTGTGCGCACCTGAATCAGGGGAATCAAAAATTAGATACAATTGTGAGCAACTTTGCCAAAAGCAAGCCGGAGGTATGCAAGCCGCCTGCGCCAGATCCACTGTGTGCGCACCTGAATCGGGGGTATCAAAATCAGTTACAAATGTGAGCAACACTGCCAAAAGCAAGCTGGAGGTATGCAAGCCGCTTGCGCCAGATCCATTGTGTGCGCACCTAAATCAGGGGAAATTCAAAATTTAGTTACAAATGGGAGAAACATTGCCAAAGGCAAGCAGGAAGTTTGCAAGCCGCCTGCGCCAGATCCACTGTGTGCGCACCTGAATTAGGGGGAATTTCAAAAATCAGTTACAAATGTGAGCAACATTGCCAAAAGCGAGCAGGAGGTACGCGAGCCGCCTGCGCCAGATCCACTGTGTGCGCACCTGAATTAGGGGGAATTTCTAAAATCAGTTACAAATGTGAGCAACATTGGCAAAGGCAAGCATGAAGTTTGCAAGCCGCCTGCGCCAGATCCACTGTGTGCGCACCTGAATTGGGGGATATTAAAAATCAGTCACAAATGTGAGCAACATTGCCAAAGGCAGGCAGGAGGTACGCAAGCCGCCTGCGCCAGACGCACTGCAAGTGCAACTAAACCGAAAAGGAAGACTCAATCATCAGGTTTGAACCAAAATCCCAGAGGCTGGCTAAAAAACTGAGAGAGATGCTAGCCAAGCCTTCTGGAAATAAAACGACCTTAAGAAGAAGGAACCTTCATATGTATAGTTTCAAGGTGGGGGGGCATTCAGGTGCCTGCACCTTGATGCTCTGCCCCTTTTTCACGCTGGATGTATTAGCACTATTGACGTAGTCCTTTTTTTTCGAGAAATAGTCGCTATACTACAGTTCCCATAGTTTTGTGTTACAGTTCCTATAGTTTCAAATCCAACCTCATAGTTTTGGTCCCCTAACCCCCTAATCCTAACCCTAACCCTAAACCCTAAAACTATGGCCCTAACCCCTAAAACTATGAGGCTGAATGGAAAACTATAGCCAAAACCATGAGAACTACAGGTATAGCGACGACTATTGTTTTTTCCCCTCAAAGCTAGCCAGCAGAAAGTGTCTCCGTCTTTTGTTGCTTGGTCCCAAGCAGCAATGCAAACTTTAAAGGCAAGAAGGCACAGAAGAAACACCCAAGCCGCCTCCACAACACTGCTTGGGTGGACTGCAGCCGTATTTCTAAGTTTGTGTGTGTGTGTTTGTGTGTGTGTGTGTGTGCGTGTGTGTGTGTGTGTGTGTGTGTGTGTGTGTGTGTGTGTGTGTGTGTGTCCAACGTTACAAGCACGCACACATTCACAAACCACACGACGGACGTTGTCAACAATTTCTCCAAACAACTGAAGCGTGCCTACCTCTTCCACTGCCCCCCTAGATGTAAGGTCAGGATTAGCAGCGAGGAGCCTGACAAACGTGAGCGAGGGCATGACGTATGCCAGCATCACAGACGCAGTTGCGCCTACCAGACCTGTGTGTGTGTTTGTGTGTGTGCATGTGCAATTGTAAAAGGTAATAAATAATAAAGCATGACGTAGGCCAGCATCACAGACCCAGTTACGCCCACTAGACCTATGTGTGTGTGTGTGTATTTGTGTGTATTTGTGTGCACGTGCAATTATGATTATAGGTGACAAATAATAAAAAATGATTTAGGCCAGCATCACAGACGCAGTTGCGCCCACCAGACCTATGTGTGTGTGTGCATGTGCATTTGTGTGCATGTGCAATTATAATTATAGGTGACAAATAATAAAGCATGATTAAGGCCAGCATCACAGACGCAGTTGCGCCCACCAGATCTATGTGTGTGTATGTGTATTTGTGTGCATGTGCAATTATAATTATACCGTCTTGCGCTTTTAGTATTGCGAGGCCTCCTTTTTGCGAGGGGCCGAAATAATTAGAATAATTAATTTGCGAGCATTAAGCTTTTGCGAGGCCCCTGAAAAGTTAAGGAAATTTGCGAACTTTGCGAATTTGGGGATTTCTTGTGCTCTCCTCTCTGTATCTAGTGTTGGTTTACATTAAAGTCTGAGACGAGTTTTATGGCTCCTAATTTCAGCCTGAGGAGTTCCTCTTGCATTGCCTCCCCCCCCACCTCCTCCCCCTCGTCCTCCTCCGTGGTGGTCTCTGAAATCTCCAAGGTTTCAAGGCCCCTGCCCCTGCCCCTCCCCCTGCGACCCTGCAGGTGCATCCTAACCCACACTGCCTGCTTCTTCAGCTTCTGGACTTCTGCTGCCGCTGCTGCTGCTGCTTTTGCTGTGAAGTGCAGATACAAGCGCACCTGATGCTCCCCCCCACTCCACCTGAGTTGCAGCTGTGCCCACACATGCCTCTCTCCTGGAGGGGCTTGCACCTCCAATGGTGCAAGCACCTTGGGCCTCCCCACTGGCCTCTTAACTGGGGCAGGGCGAGATGCAATGCTGGCTGCAATGGCTGCGGGACCCTGGCTGCTACTGCCTGCTGCACATCATTATTATCTAGATAAGCTTCCGAGCGGGACCATCGTCCTCTGTGCGCTTCCGTTTGGTGCAACCTAGGTCATTTAGTGATGCTTGCCCCTTAGGGCGATGGGGTTCCATTGGGGAGACCCAGAAACTACCGTTAAAAAGTCTAAGTATTGCGAGGTCTGAAAAAACTATTTATTTTTGGCTTGACTTATTGCGAGGGGCCTCAATAATTATTTAATTACTCGCAAAACAACCAAGCGCAGTACGGTAGGTGACAAATAATTAAGCATGATTTAGGCCAGCATCACAGACGCAGTTGCGCCCACCAGATCTATGTGTGTGTATGCGTATTTGTGTGCATGTGCAATTATAATTATAGGTGACAAATAATAAAGCATGATTTAGGCCAGCTTCACAGACGCAGTTGCGCCCACAAGACGTATGCACGTGTCATTGCGTGCATGTGCAATTGAGAACAGATGGCTTTCCAATTATACAGAGGTAATTGTATCACCATATGGCCTATGTGTGCGTGAAAGTTGTGCTCAGGCGATGTTTTGTGTGCTGCACCAACATGGTCAATGTGTGCAAATCAATTATACAGAGGTAATTGTATCAACA
>Ga0307948_1002586_pt1 | contig 13234 bp, 11 predicted proteins | sample OrgLakmetagen280_FD_201824 | JGI IMG/M metagenome (GOLD analysis project Ga0307948, IMG submission 201824) | Saline water microbial communities from Organic Lake, Antarctica - #280 | ecosystem: Environmental > Aquatic > Non-marine Saline and Alkaline > Saline | place: Antarctica: Organic Lake...
TACCTACTGGAATCTCTCCGGTGAACCGGGCAGCTCGATCAACGACCACATCCTGCAACTGCACGCCGATCGCTACCTTCCCACCAACGTCGGACTCATTCCCACGGGCAAGTTCGCTCCGGTCGCGGGCACCCCCATGGACTTCACCCAGCCCACCGCTGTCGGCGAAAGGGTCGAGGCAGACTTCAAAGCCCTTCAGCTAGGAGGCGGCTACGACCACTGCTGGGTGCTGACCGAACCAGATGCCGAAGGCCTCGCCCATGTGGCTACCGTCCGCGACCCGAAAAGTGGCCGCACCATGAAACTCCTCTCCAACCAGCCCGCCGTTCAGTTCTACGGGGGCAACTTCCTCGACGGAACTCTGATCGGCAAGGATGGGGTTGCCTACGGTCGCCGCACCGGCCTCTGCCTCGAAACCGAGAACTTTCCCGATGCCCCCAACAAGCCGGCGTTCCCGTCCGCCGTCCTACGCCCCGGCGAGACCTACCGGCACAAGATGGTCCACCGCTTCTCCACGAACTAGTGGCCGTCCAAATAAGTTTTTCTACATTTCCACTCCAGACTGTAGCCGAAAGCCTTCGCTTTTGGCCCGAACTCCAAATTGTAGCCGAAAGCCTTCGCTTTTGGCCCGAACTCCAAATTGTAGCCGAAAGCCTTCGCTTTTGGCCCGAGCATCACGAATATCTAGTTTCCCTTAAAAAACCTTACTTATGCGAATATTCATTTACTCCATCGCCCTCTTGTGTGGTCTCGGACTGACCTCTGCCGATGAAACGTCGAGCCGCCAGAAAGAGGCGTTCCATGTTTACCTGCTGATCGGTCAGTCCAATATGGCCGGACGAGCCCCCATCGGCGAGGCGGAGGCCCAGCCCACGAATAAAGTTTACCTGCTCAATGCCGAAGACGAATGGGAGCCAGCCAGCAATCCGCTCAACCGCTACTCCACCATCCGCAAAGGTCTCGGCATGCAAAAGCTCAACCCCGGCTATAGCTTTGCTCAGGAAATGCTGGACCCCAAAACCGGGAACCGCATCGGTCTGGTGGTCAACGCGAAGGGCGGCACCAAAATTGAACAATGGGCCAAAGGCACCCATTTCTATAAGGAAGCGGTGCGACGTGGGCTGGAGGCAAAGAAAACCGGCACACTCAAAGGCATCCTCTGGCACCAGGGTGAGAGCAACAACGGAAACCCCGACGGCTACGCTGAAAAGCTCGCCCAGCTGGTCGAAGACCTGCGCCAGGATTTCGGCATCAAGGATCTGCCTTTTGTGGCGGGCCAGATTATCGGCCCCAGCAAAATCAACGACGAGATCGCTCGCCTACCGGAACTCAGCTCGAATACCGGAGTGGCGAGCTCGGAAGGTCTCAAAACCATGGACCGCTGGCACTTCGATGCACCGAGCATGAAAGAGCTGGGCCGCCGCTACGCCAGTGCAATGAAAGCGCTGGTCGAGTAGATTGCTTTTGCGACTGCGCGGCTGTGGTGCTGACGGAGTCAGGACATTTCTGTCCTGCACCCCCCCCGCCGCGGCGAACGTCAACTTCAGGCTTGGCCGACAGTTCCGAGCGCAGCGACAAGACCACGCATGAATTGAAGATCCCCGATGCCATTGCCTATGCCGCCTCAAAAGCTGAATCTACGATCATGGTGTTACGAAATACGAAACATCCCCAAAAATATGTTTCGCACCGCCCTACTCGCTTTTGTCGCTTGTTGCCTGGTCCATCCGGTATCCGCCGAGGTCGGCACGCTCCTGACTAAGGTGCGCGCCGGGGACGACGTAAAAATCGACCTGATTGACACCAGCCTCACCGCGACCGGCAGCTGGCCCGGCTCGCTGCAAACCTGGCTCAATCGTGAATCTCCGGGGCCAGGCACCGTCACGGTGGTCTTTACTACAGCCCACCGGAGTGTCGTAATGAACGCCGAGTGGAATGTGATCTGGCAGTTTATGGCGAAACACCAGCCGGGGTTTCCTATCAGCCGGGCCGGGAGCCACAGTGTGCCTACGGGGAGTCGCTTGCCGGACAAAGCATGGCGCAGTGTAATCAATCCGCCATTGCTTTGCGCAGTCGCCCTTCTTTTTCAGCATCCCGAAAGGTATGCCAGGGAAGTGTCGCACATTTGATACGGGCCGGAAACTTCCGGACGCCCTGTAGCGAGATGAGGTCCCCATCCGATTCCACGGCTTCGAGGTCTTCGCTTAGGAGCAACTGCGCTCTATCCTGCAACTCAGCCGCCTCCTTTAGGGTCTTGCCCAGCAATTTCTGAGTCATGATCGAGGCGCTGGCTTTACAGATCGCACAGCTGGCGGACTCAAACTGGATCGCCTCGATCCGCTCGTCGTGGATTTTCAAATACACTTGAATCTTGTCACCGCAGAGCGGATTATAGCCATCAGCCTGGTGGGTGGCATCCGCCAAAGCTCCGTAGTGCCTCGGCCGCTTGTTATGGTCGAGGATAATGGCTTGGTAGAGTTCGTCGAGCTCGGGCATGAGTTGATCGTTGAAGTTAGAATGCTTCAATCAATTCCTTAAGGTCATCCGTCGGAGGCAAACATTGGGTGCCGATGCAGAGCTGGTAGCTTGCAGGCAGTTCGTCGTCGGGCACCTGTTGAATAAAACAATGACGCCATGGTTTTGTGGTGATGGCATCGCGCAACCCTGCACAGTCAGCTGAGGCCTGCACTTTGATTACGGCAATCCCGATGGCATCCGTCGCGGCAGCCTCCAGCGCATGGGCTACACCAGCGGCAACCCTGCTCGCATAGTCCGTGTAAGCGGGTAAGGTAGATTGGAACTCTGCCGCGTATTTCCCATCACCGGTGAGCGCGTAGAGTCCGCTCAGGGCATGCAAGAGGACGGAATTCCCTGAAGGCGTGGCATTATCGAACCACTCTTTCCTTCGTGCAACCGGAGTCTGGACCCCGTCTGCGGTAAAGAAGCAGCCTGCCATATGTGGATCGCCAAACTTCTCAAGCGCTGCGTCCACACATTGCTGTGCACGCTCCTGCCAGAGCTTGGACTGGCCCGGCTGAATCCAGTCGACCTTTGCAGCAATACTCAAAAAGGCATCCGCGACAGTGGCGTAGTCATGAAGGAAGCCGTCAACTTGAGCACCCTTCCCTTCGTAATAGACGGCGCGGATACTCAGGCTGCCTTCGGAGTCATCAATGACCTCATTCCAAAGGAATACGGCCGCTACGCTGGCACGTTCCAACCACTCTGGGCGGTTGAAGTAGAACCCGGCATTAGCCAGAGCACGAATCATCATAGCGTTCCAGAAGGTGCTGACCTTGGTATCTTTGCCCGGTGGCACACGCTCGGCCTCGCGATGCGCTAGTAACTGTGCGCGGGCCTCCTTGAGTTTCTCCCGCAGCTCGAAGTCTGCTTCAACCAGCGCGGGATTCGTGGTGCCGTGCTCAAAGTTGCCCTCATTGGTAATGTTATAGGCGGCCCGCACTTCGCGGGCGAGTGCAGGCCCCAGCACTGCGTCCACCTGCTCCGGCGTCCAGACATAATACTTACCCTCCTCGCCCTCACTGTCGGCATCCAACGCGGCGTAAAAGCCGCCCTCCTCTGCGCTCATTTCGCGTTCGAGCCAACCGATGGTTTCTTCGACAACAGCGGCATAGAGGGGAGATTGCTTATCAAGCCAAGCCCGCGTGTAGGCCTCAATGAGCAAGGCATTATCATAAAGCATTTTCTCGAAGTGCGGGATGAGCCAGTGCGCGTCCACACTGTAACGGGCAAAGCCCCCACCGAATTGATCATAGATGCCACCGTGCGCCATGGCACGAAGTGTGGCATGTGTGACCTCGTCGATTCGGTCGGCCAGTGCCTCAGCCGACTCAACTACGGCAGAGCGACGCAACGCGCGTAGGAAATTAAGTGCCATCGAGGGCGGAAACTTCGGCGCATCGCCGAAGCCACCGTAGCGGTCGTCATGATTCCCACAGATGCCATGAGCAGCTGCGACCAGAGCTTGCTTATCCCATTCCGATGCTGCCCCACCCGTCGCACCGGCCTGAGTGTTCGCCATGATGTTTTTCTGTATCGAATCGGCGTTCTCAATGAGCTCATTTTTCGAGCGCTTATAATAATCCGCGATGCGCATGAGGAGCTGCGGCCAGGGAATGATGCCGTGATCCCGGTCTTCGGGTGGAAAGTAGGTGCCGCCAAAAAAGGGCCGTCCATCCGGTAGGCAAAAAACATTGAGCGGCCACCCACCCTGCTGCTGAATCATTTGCACGGCCTCCATGTAAACCTGGTCCACGTCCGGACGCTCCTCGCGGTCCACCTTCACACAGATGAAGTGCTTATTCATCAGTCCGGCAATGTAGTCATCCTCGAAACACTCATGCGCCATGACGTGACACCAGTGGCAGGCGGAATAACCGATGGAGACCAGAAGCGGCTTTCCGGCAGCTTCGGCCGCCGCCAGTGCTTCTTCCCCCCATGGATACCAATCCACCGGATTATCCCCGTGTTGACGCAGGTAGAGACTGTTTTCGTGAGCAAGGCGGTTGGGCATAGGTATGAAAATATATAACGATCGAAATAGGCGTGCGGACTTTTGTGAGCAGCAAAGGCGCAAAATACCCGACTCGAAGTCAATACCAACATCTCTGACTCTGTCCAGGAAATGGGAACTTATTTTTATAGCCTGCTTATAATATTAGAGATTGACTGAGTTATCTAAAGTGGTTTTATAATGAATCCATCATGAAACGGATAAAACTAAGGGGGATGCCAGCTACCTACCATGCGATGAGTCGTGTGGTGGGTGGTCAGCGGTTGTTTGGGGACAGGGAAAAGGAGATTTTGCGGAAGATGCTTTGGCAGGTGGCCGATTTCTGTGGGGTGGAGATTTTGACTTACTGCGTGATGTCGAATCACTTCCATGTTCTGGTTCGAGTGCCCCCTTCGACGAGCTCAGGGCAGGGGATTTCTAATAAAGAGCTGCTGCGGCGGTTTAGAGTGCTCTATCCAAAGCCGACGAAATATCAGACGGCTGAGTTTGCTCGGCTGGAAAAGGCTCTGCGGGAGGGTGATGAAGATGCGGTGGCGATCCGGGAGCGTCTGCTGGCGCGAATGCATGATCTATCGGAGTTTATGAAGACGGTGAAACAGCGTTTCTCCATCTGGTATAATCGCAATCACGACAACCGTAGAGGCACGCTCTGGATGGAACGTTTTAAGAGTGTGCTGGTGGAGGGGGCGGGTAATCCTCTGCAAACGATGGCCGCCTACATTGACCTGAATCCGGTGCGTGCGGGACTGGTGGAGGACCCGAAGGACTACCGCTTTTGTGGCTACGCGGAGGCGGTGGCTCATTCGACCAACTCGGGACAGGCCCATTCGAGAGGCCCACGGCATGGGGCGATGAGGGGGATTCGCCACATCTGGAGCGCTTATGCGGATGGCAATCTGCGTGAATCGTTTTCCCTAGAGATGGCATTGCAGGCGCACCGGGAGTTAATTTTCGGCAAGCGGGCAGCGGAGGCGGGACTTTCGGAAAGGGATCGCAAGAGGGCGCTGAAGGTGCTGGAACAAGAGGATGCGATTCTGCCGAGGGCGACGGTCTTGCGCTGCCGGGTGCGCTATTTTACGGATGGTGCCATTTTGGGCTCGGCGGAATTTGTGCGGGGTTTGGCGGGTCGGTGGCAGGTGGACCGCAGGCTCAAATATCCGCCGAAGATCCGTGCGGCCCGTGGTGCGGATTGGGGCGACCTTTCGGTGGTGTCCTGCTTGCGCAACGGCATCTTTCATATGTGAGACAGGACGCCTCGGACCTGGAGCTTCGGGATAACCGCGGACATCGGAACCGGCACGACAAGCTGCGCTTTTGTTTTGCAGGCCCCGCCCCCTACTCCACAAGATGATGTTTTGTCACCCAAGCATGTCTTCAATTCGCATATTATCCGATCAAGTCGCCAACCAGATTGCCGCTGGTGAGGTGATCGAGCGCCCAGCGGCCGTGGTCAAGGAACTGGTGGAAAACAGCATCGATTCCGGCGCCAGCCGTATCGAAATCGAATTTCGCAATGGGGGCAAATCCTACATGCGTGTAGAAGATAACGGCAAAGGCATGAGCCCGGACGAAGCCTTGCTCGCCCTTGAACGCCACGCCACCAGCAAGATACAGAAGGCCGAGGACTTGAACGATATCCTGAGCTTCGGCTTTCGAGGCGAAGCGTTACCCTCGATCGCATCGGTCTCGCGCTTCACTTTGCGCACGCGCGAGGAGAACTTTTCACACGGCACCGAAGTGCTGATCAACGGAGGCAAGTTACTGCATAAAAAGGACTGTGGCATGCCGGTCGGCACGTTGATCGAAGTCTCCCAGCTCTTTAACTCAGTCCCCGCTCGCAGAAAGTTTCTCAAAACCGATGCTACGGAAACCGCCCACATCACCTACCTTTGCCGCCTCTTCGCAATTGCCAATCCGACGATCGCCTTCCGCCTGCTGGAAAGCGGGCGCACGGTGTTCCAATCCCCGGCCTGCGAAAATTTGGTGGATCGGATTGGCGAGATCTGGGGTCGTTCCCTGGCGAAGGACCTAATCCCTGTTTCGGTCTCGTCACCCGACGACAAATACAAACTCTCTGGTCTGACCGCAAAGCCCGGCGTCGGCCGATCCACGCGGCGCGAACTGGTGACCCTCGTAAACCGCCGTCCCGTAGATAGCCGGACCATTGGGTTCGCCGTGCTCGACGCCTATCATGGACGCATCCAAAAAGGCCGCTACCCACCGGCATTCCTTTTTTTCGACATTCAACCGCAAGAGGTGGACGTCAATGTGCACCCGGCAAAACGCGAAGTGCGCTTCCGTAATGACGGCGATGTCAGGCGCTTCGTCCTCGGTGCCATCAGTGAGACACTTTCGCAATTTCGGGACGCACCGGCAGAGCCCCAGGCGACGCCTTCTTCTCCGGCACCAGCTTCGACGTTATCCACACAGCAAGACCGAAAGCCTGCGCCACAAATCACCCCGCCCACCCCGCGGCCGTCAATTCGACCAGCGCAGACGACTGACCACCACTCGGAGAAAATAGCCCCGCCAAGCGCAGGAGTTGTGAACCATACACAACCCGAGCAAAGCCCTGAAACTTCTGAAACTACCACAAGACGTCACGAATGGCAGCTCATCCGGCTACTGAAAAACCGTTACGCACTCTTCGACAGCCCGAAGGGTCTAGTCTTACTGCACCTTCGGCACGCCGATCAGCGCGTGCGCTTCGAACGGATTCAAAAGACCTTCGTCAACGCCAGTCCACCGAGTCAGGGTCTGCTCATCCCCGAGCCGATCGAGCTCGAACCCATGGCAACGGCCACCTTGCAAGAGCACCTCGAAATACTCAACCAGGGGGGCTTTTGCATTGAGGCGTTTGGCCGCAACTTCTACCGCATCGAAGCCGTGCCCGCGTGGCTGGACCCTTCGGCTGCCGTCACCTTCATTCGAGATACGATTGATGTCCTCCGCCAGCGCAGCAGTGGGCGCGGCAACGACGAACTAATTTGGCAAACCGTCGCAAAGCTAGCCGCAGAGGGCAGCTACCAGAAAAATGACTTAATGAACCAGCACACCGCCCAGCAACTGGCAGAAGACTTACTTCGATGTGAGATCCCTCACACCTCGCCTTCAGGTAAGCCAACCTACAGAGAAACCTCCTGGACAGAATTTGAACGGCATTTCGAGCAGTAAGCCTGGGCTAGGTATTAAAAAGCCGGTCCCCAAAGTCTCCCAGGCCGGGCATAATGTATTTCTGCGCGTTAAGCTGGCGGTCGATTTTCCCTGTGATAATCGTCACGTCCGGATGCGCGGCTTGCAGGCATTCAATCCCTTCGGGTGCGGCAATGATGCAGATCATTAAAATCTTTCTGGCCCCGCACTGCTTGAGCTGGTCAACGCATTGCACCGCCGAGCCGCCCGTCGCGAGCATGGGGTCGAGGACAAATACCTGCGACTGCGCATCGAGCTCCGGCATCTTGGCGTAGTAGCAACTCGCCACCGCAGTAGACTCATCCCGCTCCAGACCGATGTAGCCGACGCTTGAGTTGGGGATAGTCGCCATAGCATCGTCCAACATGCCGAGCCCCGCACGAAGGATCGGCACAAAAACCACCGAACCAGCAATGCGGTAGCCCTCCGTTTCTTCCATCGGGGTTTGGACCGCCAACACATCCACTTCCAATAACTTTGCCGCCTCGGCGACGAGAATTTGCGTCATTCCGGAACAGCCCTGACGAAAGGCAGGGGCCTGCGTGTTGATGTCACGCAGAATCGTTAAATGATGCTGCACCAGCGGGTGGTCGGAAAGATCGATCGTCATGGTTAACTAACAAAAGGAGACGGCAGCTTCGAGCAAGCCTGCAAACTCGGGTCGCACCCGGTCAGCGGTTTCAGAAACTTCCTCGTGCGAGAGCGGATTCTTGGAAATACCCGCCGCAGCGTTAGTGATGCAGGAGATCCCGAGCACCCGCAGGCCGAGCTTTCGCGCCACAATCGCCTCCGGCACGGTGGACATGCCCACAGCATCGGCCCCGAGAGCAGCAAAGGCACGGATCTCCGCCGGAGTCTCAAAACTCGGCCCCGTCGCGGCTAAATAAACACCCTCTTTCAAGTCCTGCCCATTCGTCGTCGCCCATGCTTTTAACTGAGAGCGTAGCTCAGGATCATAGACCGCCGACATATCGGGAAAGCGCACACCGTGCTCACTGCGGTCACCAATCAAAGGATTGGTCCCAAGAAAATTGATGTGATCACTCAGCAGCATAAAATCGCCGGGCGTATAGTCCCGGTTGATACCCCCCGCTGCATTCGTCACGATCAACGTCTGAATGCCCACACTGTGCATAAGTCGGATCGGTAGAGTCAGCTGCGCCATGCTGTAACCTTCGTAATAGTGGAAGCGCCCCTGCATGCAGAGCACCCGCTTGCCGTGGAGCCAGCCATAGACAAACTGCCCGGTGTGGCCCGGCACGGTGGATACCGGAAAGCCCTCGATCTCGCCATACGGCAAACGCCCTTCGACCTCGATCCGGTCGTCGGCAAAAAACCCGAGCCCCGAACCGAGGATGAGCCCGATCTCCGGCTGAAAATTTACGATTTCTTCAGGTGTATTCATGTGCTTATCCTGTCCATAATTATGGGCGGCATATCCGGCTTGTCAGCCGAATATTGGATCGCGGCCAGCAAACGCTCCCGAGCGGCCTCCAGTTTTTCCGCATCATTGAAGTGGATGGTGGCCACCACGTCACCTGACTTGACGGCGTCGCCCAACTTCTTTTCGAAGACAAAGCCGACCGCCAAGTCGATTTGAGATTGGAGATTCGTCCGGCCCGCGCCCAGCAAGCGCGCGGCTTCACCCACGGCGAGCGCGTCCAATTTGGAGACATAGCCCGCGCCTTCGCCCTCGTAACAGATCTCTAAGCGCTTCGCCGCGTGAGGAAGTCGCTCGTTTGCCTCGATGACCGAGGCGTCGCCTCCCTGTGCACAGACTAAGTCGCGAAAGGCATTCAAGGCGCTGCCATCGGCGATGGCCGTTTCCATGCGTTCCTGCGCCGCTGCCGGGCTCTCGCAAATGCCTCCGAGCGCGAGCATTTCACCCGTCAGAGCATAGGTCACTTCCATTAGGTCCGCCGGACCGTTTCCCTGCAAACACTGGATCGCCTCAATCACCTCCAGGCTATTCCCCACAGCACGCCCCAGGGGTTGCTCCATCCGGGTGATGAGGGCCGAAGTCGGTTTGCCGATGCCCCGGCTGATGTGCACTAGCGCTTCGGCCAACTCGTGTGCCTGCGCTTCGGTCTTCATAAATGCGCCGCTGCCACACTTCACGTCGAGAACCAGGGCATCGATCCCCTCGGCAAGCTTCTTACTCAAAATACTGGCACAGATGAGCGGGATGCTTTCCACCGTAGCGGTCACATCGCGCAGCGCGTAGAGCTTGCGGTCCGCCGGCACCATATCTGCGGACTGTCCGATCATGGCATGATGAATATCACGTAGCTGCTTGCGGTAAGCCGCATCATCGAGCTCGACCGAAAACCCCGGGATCGAATCAAGCTTGTCGAGGGTGCCGCCGGTATGGCCGAGCCCGCGCCCGCTCATCATCGGCACACAGAGCCCACAGGCCGCCGCCAGTGGTGCCAAAATCAGAGAGACCTTATCGCCCACCCCGCCGGTCGAATGCTTATCCACTTTCGGACGACTGATTTCGGGCAACTCCACCACCCGCCCCGAGCGCATCATCGCTTCGGTCAGCCATGCCGTCTCCTGGGTGGACATCCCCTTGAGCACGATCGCCATGAGCAGCGCCGCCGACTGATAATCGGCAAACTCCCCGGTAACGACACCGGAGACAAACTGCTCGATCTCGTCCCGAGACAGCGCCTGGCCATCACGTTTCTTTGCTATGATCGCATGGGGAAGCATAAATTGAGAAGTTAGGCGAAGTTCCGGGCATGGGGCAAAATCTATTTCAGAGTTATTTTTCTAGCCGTTAAGCCCGAGGAAAATGATTGAACCGTTCCTCCTTCGTTAAAGCTAGAAGGCAGTAACATTAAAATTTTCAAAAAATTTCGATTCTTGCCTGTAGCCGAAAGCCTTAGCTTTTGGTCCGAACGTCACGTGAGTTCGAACCGAATCCCAAAGCCTAAGGGCTTCGGCTACCCGAGAGTTCGAGCCGCATCCCAAAGCCTAAGGGCTTCGGCTACCCGAGGAAAACTAATTTGATCCTCCTCTAAGTATTTTTTTTCTCTCAACTACCGGTTTCTGCGTTACTTTTTCCACTACGCCGCATACGTTGCAGCCTATGCAAAAACTAAGTATCCTTCTGGTCTTAATCATCGGCGTCGTCACTGGTTTCTTTATCGAGCGTTTGGTCCCCTCAGGGGCGGGTTCGGACGGGGTATTGCCCTCGGAAGGATCACGGCAAGCCGCAGGCGCGGAAAGCGCAACAGCACCTGCAACCGGAACATCCGGTGCCAATGCCGACACCGACGGCCACGCTGCGTCAAAGCCGGTCGACTCGCTCACGCTGGAGCAAAAAATCGCCCGCATCGAGGAATTGAAACTCACCGCCTCCTTAAAAAATTCGATTCGCACTCTGGAATTGATCGCCAGTATGTCGGAGCCCGAACTCAAAGCCATGCTCGGGCAAATGAGCCAGCGGGGCATGGGCAGTATAAGCGATTGGATGATGCCGTATCACGTCTTCACCGCCTGGGTGGAGAAGAACCCACAGAACGCCTATCAGTTTTTAGAGAAAGAGACCAATCCCATGCAGCAGCAGATGTATAGCTCTTCCTTATTTTCGGCCTGGGCGGCCACCGACCCGGATGGGGCGCTGGCCGCAGTCGAGCAAATGACGGACAAGCAAAAGCAAGAACAGGCCTACGCCGCCGTCACGATGGCGATCGCAGGCAAGGACCCCAACCGTGCCTACGACTTGCTGGCCTCCCGGGAGGATACGAATGCATGGCAATACCAGACCGTCTTCATGCTCTGGGCGGGGCAGAACGTGGATGCGGCGATGGCAAAGGTTGAGACCATGGATATCGGCGAAGCGCGCACTCATGCCCTCTCGGGGGTGATCAGCGGGATGGCCACCAAAGACATCGACCGGGCGGCTAATTTCGCGATGGGGCTGGATCGAGAACAGGAGCGTCAGCAAGCCCTGCAGACGATCATGCACACCTGGGTCAACCAGGACGTCGACAGCGCACTGGAATTCATGGCCCAGCTCGAAGCGGGCGAGACCAAAAACCAGATCGTGCAAAACTCGATCTGGGCACTGGCCCGGGCCGATCCGGAACGCGCCTTGAAATTCGCCCAAAGCCAGATGAGCGGCCGTGCGCAGGACAATGCCGTTTCGAACGTGCTCCGGCAAATGGCCCGCGATCAACCGGAAAAGGCCGCCGAACTAGTGGCCAGCCTTCCCTATGGCCGCGTCTATTCCAACTCGATCCGGAACATTGCCCAGGAGTGGGGCGGCGAAGATCCGATGGCTGCGCTCGCCTGGGCGGATAGCCTCGGGCAAGGCGAGGAAACGGATCGCGCCTACAGCAGTATCTTGAGCGTCTTTGCCAAAAACAAGCCCGACGATGCCAAGCGCTATCTGAGCGGGATGCCCGAAAGCGACAAACGGGTGGATCTAGCGGGCTACATCGCACAAAACATGGCCACCAACCAGCCGCAGGATGCCCTGCTCTGGGCAAAGTCTCTAAGCGACAAGGTTTCGGTCGAGCGCGCCTCCGATACCGCTATCTCCGCTTGGGCCTCACAAGACCCGCAGGCCGTGGTGGCCTACCTGCAATCAACCGGCGGGGCCAGCGAGATCGAAAAGCATGCCGCATCCATCGCCGATAACTGGGCGCGCAGGGACGTCGAGGGCGCAGCCGCCTGGGCCCTCGAACTCGAAGGCCAGGCTCAGAAAGAAGCAGTTGGCCGCGTTTCCCGGGAATGGCTGGAGCACAACACCGAGGAAGCCTCCATCTGGATCGCGGGCCTGGAGTCCGGCCCGGGACGTGACGATGCCGTGCGGAACCTCGTCAATAAAGTCTATCGCTCCGACCCGGAGGCCGCCTTCGCCTGGGCCACCACCATTGGCAAGGACCGTGACCGTGAGCGCAACGCAGGACGCGCCATCCGTGAAATGAAGAGCAGTGGCAAGACAAGCGAAGCGCGGCAAGTCATCCGCACCAGCAAGCTCGCCGACTCAGAAAAGGAGAATTTGTTAAAGATTTTGGACTGATAAAAAAAAGCCCCGCATGTGCCGTATATGGGGAGTTCTTGAGCCTTTTGCGTCTAAGGTGGGTGCTTTCCCGACAGTTTTTGTCTTCCGGTTTACGGCTGGACAGCCACCGCCGGGGGCTAGCTCCCGATTGCTAAAGAGTAAAGGACAGAACTCCGTTAAGTCTCGAACACTGCAGGGTTATTGCAAAGCGTAGACATACTTCGACCCGAAGCAACCGCAAAGCGATGACGCGCACCCGATTTTTAGCAAAGCAGGCGGGACGCCTGTTTGCGTTTAATATATTTTGCTCCATGCCTATGCCAACTTAGAGCATCCTCACCGGTTCCAACCAGTTGAAACTACGGGAATCAGTCAATCAGTCGCTGGCAGGGCGCACCGCTATCCTCATCTTGCCCCCCTTGTCGATCGCCGAACTGCAAGCTTCGGGTCAGCCTCTCCCGGAATCCAACCTGTATTTTTTTTAGTGATCG
>Ga0307948_1002587_pt1:0-5000 | contig 13231 bp, 19 predicted proteins | sample OrgLakmetagen280_FD_201824 | JGI IMG/M metagenome (GOLD analysis project Ga0307948, IMG submission 201824) | Saline water microbial communities from Organic Lake, Antarctica - #280 | ecosystem: Environmental > Aquatic > Non-marine Saline and Alkaline > Saline | place: Antarctica: Organic...
AGGGTGCGGGCGACCTGCGCAGCAGGTTCCACCTGGAAATGAGCGAGAAGCAGGTGTGCGCGTGTGTGTATGTATGTGTGGGTGTGTATGTATGTGTGGGTGTGGGTGTGGGTGTAGGTGCAGGCGACCTGCGCAGCCGGTTCCACCTGGAAATGAGTGAGAAGCAGGTGTGTGCGTGTGTGTATATGCGGGTGTTAGTGTGAGTAAGGGTGCGGGCGACCTGCGCAGCAGGTTTCGCCTGGTAATGAGCGAGAAGCAGGTGTGCGCGTGTGTATGTATGTGAGCGTGTATGTATGTGCAGGCGTCCTGCGCAGCCAGTTTCACCTGAAAATGAGCAAGAAGCAGGTGCGTGTGGGGGTGTGAGTGTGGGTGCGGGCGACCTGCGCAGTCGGTTCCACCTGGAAATGAGCGAGAAGCAGGTCTGTGTTTTGTCTGAACTTGAACATATGTCTGTGGGTGGGTGGGTCGGAGTGAGTGCAGGTCTGTGTTTGTATGTATGTGAATATATGTTAGTGTTTGTGTGTGCCTGTGGTACAGGTGGACGTCATACGGCTTTTATTGCTGAGCGTCTGTCAAAAAATGGCGTGAAAGGGGGGACGACAGATTCAGACGCCCTTGGCCCCTTACTACACAGTCCTTGCCACTCTGTGACACACACACACACGCACACACACACACACACGCACACGCACGCGTACACACGCACACACACGCACGCACGCACACACACACACGCGCGCACACACACACACACATACACACGCACTCACACATACACATACACACACAAATGCACACGCACACACACACACACGCAAATGCACCCGTGCGCACACACATGCACACACACATACACACACAAACACACGCACACATCACAGGCTGCCGCGTTCATGCGCCAAGTCATCAATGATGCGTACGCGAAATGGACCACAGGCTTTTACGACTACATCCAGTCTCTGCAGAACCGCATCCCTTACTAGGTGGCTTCTCACTACATACACGATGGCTTCTCACTACAACATGACGGCTTCTACATATACGACGGCTTCCACATTCACCATGGCTTCACCACATACACTTCACCACATACACGAAGGCTTCCACATACACGACGGCTTCTCAATACACGATGGCTTCACCACATACACCATGGCTTCACCACATAAACAATGGCTTCACCACATACACCATGGCTTCTACATACACCATGGCTTCCACATGCACTTCACCACATACACGGTGGCTTCTCACTACAACACGATGGCTTCTCACTTCAAAAATGGTTTGTCCTTCCTATAGCGGATTGGTGTTGAGGGTTATGAGCAAGTGTCTAGAAAGGCTGGCAGGTTGAAAGGTGCCTCTCCACCCGTTGAGCATGAATTTTGCCTTCCCTCTTTTTTTGGTGTAACGTTTTGCCTTTCCCCCTTTTGGTTGGGAGTAAACTTAGCCTTCCCCCCTCTAGGGCACGATGTTTGCCTCCCCTGCACTGTGTGCTACCACACACACGCACACATAACACACGCACACACACATGCACACATACACACGCACACATACACACGCACACATACACACGCACACACACAGTGTGATGATAAAAAGGAAAGAAGTACGTGGTGATACGATGTTTGCCTCCCCTGCACTGTGCGCTCCTTTTGCCTTGTCTGAGCCACATGTACATACACACGCACACGGGCACACATGCACACATACACACGCACACATACACACGCACACATACACACGCACAAGCACACATTGTGATGACAGAAAGGGAAGAAGTACGTGGTGATATGATGTGTGATGCAATGATGGTTGCGGGCACACTCAGTGATATAGTTAAAGTGTGTGTGCGTTTATTATCGGCGTGATGGCGCTAATTTATATATTGGTTGGTGTGAATAGCTTCCACGCTGTCTGTCGTTCAATGACCTGGCTTGGTAATGGTGATGACGGAGAGGAGAGTGCGCGTGTGTGTGTGTGTGTGTAGGCAACATGCAACGCTCACAACAAAGGGTGGTTCCAAGGGTGTGGGTGTGGTTTGAGCCTCACATACTGCATCAGCGGTATAGATGGGAAGAGGGTGCTTTGTTGTGTGTGCGCATGCTGGTCAGGTGCAGCCCTCAGAGCAAATGTGCACGTAAGCTAAGTGTCATGTGACCGACTCTGACCTCGGACGTTCAACTGAGCAAAGCGTCTATGCAATTGGTTTTTGAGTTGTTTGGTTTCTGCAGCCAGCCCTTATTTTTGGAAGCGAAGCGGAATTTACGTTTATTTTTAGCTACGTGTGTGTGGTTATGCTGATTGAGCTTTAAATTTAACCTTCAGGCTTCCTGCGAATGCTTTTTGTTTCCTTGTTCAATGGTTACAATAATGGGTGACCTTCAGCCAGGTTGTTTGGCTGATTGAATGCTGACTGGTTTCGGCCAGCCACAAAATAATCCATGAGCTCAGAATAGAAAAAGAAAAAGTTTAGTGTTCTGCTGAGAAAGGAAATTATTAACAAGTTGGTTGTTGACCTAATGCAGCAAAAAGGGTTGGGCTGCTAAAAGGTCCTCAAAAAGGGTGCAAACAAAAAGGAGGAATTTTCCTCAACTCACAAACCCAGTAGTCTTGGCAAAATCAGATAGTGTGCTCCTCGTTCTGGTGAAGTTCAACTTCATCGGGGCACTGGTCACATACGCGAGAACCACCTTCAAGCCACGCTGCTGCCTCAACTTTCAAAGTTTGCGCAAACCCCACCCAGTTTGAACAGCTCATATACTTGACTCACATCCATGCAGTACTTGAAAGTGATCTGTAATTGAGCAGTCCAACAGGCACTCGGACGAGGCTGTAAATTGAGATCAGCCTGGACCCCCCTCCGCAATATGGCACTATTGATATTAAGTATACTATTTGAAAGCTTGACAGCTGACTGGAACCCGTACAATTGCAATACTCTTGTCCACATTCTCAAAGTACAGCCCAGTTTGTGGGAGACCACTTCACACTTAATGTGTCCTTCAGAAAATGCAATCAAAGCGTAGACAGGGAGCTAGTAGAACAAGGACTCTCTGACTGCCTGCAAGAATTTAGTACCCCATATTTGACAACCATAAATGCCAGCAGAAATAACATAAATCCTGACGAGCCACAAAGAGATGTGCAGTCTGTCTGCCACAGCATGTTCACGCACAAATCTACGTACCCTATAGGCAGAAGCATGGAAATGACGGGTTGCTTGTTCAGCAGTTAGCCAGGTCCTGGAAAAAAAATATGCCCAGATACCTGAAAGAAGTTCTGTGAACAAGGGTGGCACTGCCAACAGAAAAAAGGGAGCATTCCCACCCACGGAGTAAAGAGCACACCTCAGACTTAGTTCAGTTTAGTTTAGTTTGGATTACAAAGGCCTCCAGCCTGGCATGGCTGCTCAACCTATAGGTCCCAACAAATAAATCAATCAAAAATATCACAGCTGCACTAAGGCCGCGGTTACACGCAAAAATTTTCCTACTTTTTTTCCTCAAAGTAAAAATTTCACCTTTAGGAAAAAAATTAGCGGTCACAAGTATAACTTTCGGATGACGAAGTGCTGGTAAGGGTACGTCTGTTATGGACAAGTTTGGCAGCGTAATTGACAGAATGAACATGAAGCTTGGAAGCAATTTGTAACTCTTTAAGAATCAAGACCCAGCTCCTTAAAAGGCTCCAGCGTGTGATTGTTGTAGATGGTGCCACTCACTCCCATAAGGATGGTGTGGAGGGTAACGGAGCTTTTTCCATACTATCTAGGTAGTACCAAGAATTTTTCTGCTATAAAAATGCCAGCAGGCACGACAATGCTGCCTGCCAAATTTAAACAAACAACCGTTTGCCTCTTGCTAAACCGTGTGTGTGCATGCATGTGCTCCTGGAAAAAGTCCCCTGCTCAATTGAGAGCTTTTTTCTTCTCGTCCTTGTCATGCTAAATCAGTGGCATGGACGAATTGTGTAATTTCCCCTGGGATTTATAATATGAGCAACAGTTTTGTTGTTGTTTGGTTGTTTGGCCAGTTTAGATGGTCCATCTGTTACACAAACTCGCTTTTTCTCACACAGACATCATCTACCATCTGCAGCATTAAAATTATTGATCGAGTTCTTGCCTAACCTTTCACGTTGAGAGGGAGAGCGAGGAGACGTTAAACATCACACCCCTATGCGGCCCATACTTGTAATCCATCCTTAAGCTGGTACCATGATTTGTCGTGTCTAGCCCTGCCCCGCATGCCGTCTTGACTTTGAATGTCTTCTTTATATCGATTTGGGGGCCACACCATGTCGTGGCTTAAAGGGCCGGGCTCCAGCAAAGCATAGGACAAGTGACCAAAAGACGGCACACACCTTACACGCGTTAGAAGTACGGGGAAATAGGGACCTTTCAAGGAAAGAATATGCTTTTGCCTATGGTTAAAATATTGAGGAACATCAAAAATACACCGTTTCCACTGCTTCCAGTTTATAAAGAGACCGGTGTGCTTAGGGGCGAAGTGAAGAAGCCCGACTGTCAGTGGTAACACGATGTATAAAACAATCAGAGGAGAAGCTGTCAGGGTATCAGGCCTGGTCATGTCATGAGCGCTTGCCTCCCATAAGAGAGCCAAATTGGGAAATTGCCGTCTTACAGAGCAATCAAATCTGCAGGGTCGTGCACGACGACAGGTCCGTCTTCGTCCCCGTCTCCCTGAAGTCCTTCACACGCAGACGGAAGACCACTTGGTAACAGCTGCATGTTGAGAGGTGACATACGTTTACATACACACATACACAGGCAAGTAGTGTGCTTGGTGATCAGGAGTTTTTCTTTGTGGGTGGTGTGGTGGGCAGGTACCTAACATAGGCACCTTTGTAAACCCCTCCCTTAAAGCATTGCTACAGCTGCGTCATTGCTGCAGCTGCGTCCTCGCTAGCAGCATACGTTCTTGGTCTTGGCATAGTAAAAAGGAGGTGCGAACTTGACTCAGGATGCGATAAGA
>Ga0307948_1002587_pt1:7500-13231 | contig 13231 bp, 19 predicted proteins | sample OrgLakmetagen280_FD_201824 | JGI IMG/M metagenome (GOLD analysis project Ga0307948, IMG submission 201824) | Saline water microbial communities from Organic Lake, Antarctica - #280 | ecosystem: Environmental > Aquatic > Non-marine Saline and Alkaline > Saline | place: Antarctica...
CAACATTAGAGTTGCAACATGCAAGTGTGCATTTTGTGCAACATTAGAGGTGCAAGTGTGCACAGAGTGCGCAAAGAGGCCACTAGGATGGGGTGCTCAGAAGTCCCCCCATTTCTTATAGGAATAGGAAGGTGCCAAAGTGGCATCATGAGCAGCAACATGAGCAAGCTTGATTAGCATGAGCAAGCTTAACAAACATGAGCAGACACATGAGCAACATGAGCAACATGAGCAAGCTTAACAAACATGACCAGAAACATGAGCAACTAACAAATACGAGCAGCAACATGAGCAACATGAGCAAGCTTAACAAACACGAGCAGACACATGAGCATCTAACAAACATGAGCAGCAACATGAGCAACACGAGCAAGCTTAACAAACATGAGCAAGCTTAACAAACATGAGCAAGCTGAACAAACATGAGCAGACACATGAGCATTTAATAAACACGAGCAGCAACATGAGCAACACGAGCAACATGAGCAAGCTTGACAAACATGAGCAGACACATGAGCATTAACAAACATGAGCAGCAACATGAGCAACACGAGCAAGCTTAACAAACATGAGCAGAAACATGAGCATCTAACAAACATGAGCAGCAGCTTTCTTTGGCGCAAGTGCTTGCCTCAGGGAATTACAACAGTCCTCCAACACAAAGAATATGCTGTGGCACTGCGCAATTTACATAATGATGAGCGTGAGGATGATTAGCTATGAGAAAAGTGTTTTCATTCTCATAGATGACGACAGACGCAGGCCTTGCGCGCAACACACATAATTCGTGAGCAGCGCGCATTTTGAATGGTGCATGTGTTAGAATGAGATGTGTTTAAATGGGTGTGTAATGAGAGTGTTTGTGTGGGTGTGTACTTTGCATGTGTGTTTAAATGATGAGTGCAAACGGTAAATGGTGCATATGTTATAGAACGAGATGTGTTTACATAGGTGTGTACTGAGAGTGTTTGTGTGGGTGTGTACTGAGATGTGTCCAAATGGGTGTGTAATGAGAGTGTTTGTGTGGGTGTGTACTTCGCGTGTGTGTTTAAATGATGATGAGTGCGTTTGGGATTCAAACGTATTTAACAAAAGACGGCAACGAAAGCTGTATGGTGGGCGACGTCGAATGCTGTTGCGCCAAATCTTACAAAAAACGAATAAAGAAGTTGAGAAATGAATGCAAAAAAGAGCCTGCTGTGTGAGGTGGTCCATGCTGACACAACTGAAAACGTACATGCTTGAACAACTAGGGTTGGCTAGAACCGTATATATACATACACACCGTATATGACCGTATATTTAGTGATTTCCCTGCCCAAAAACGCGTATACAGTGTATATATATACACACCGTATATACGTGGTTCAGGCCAACCCTATTAACAACACACCGTTAGATTCTGATGCTCAAATTCACACCCATTCCCTTGATGAAAACGTCGCACCCACAACCCACACCTACAACCCACAACCGCAACCCACAACCCACAGCAATTCATACCCCAGTCTGTAAGCATTTTCGTCTGCAGCAGCAGTGCCGCCTATACCACACACTCATGCATACACATACACATACACACACTCACACACATACACGCACACACATTTCTACACACGCAAACATACACATACACAAGCACACCCACATACCCTCACTTCACCCACCCTAACACCCACACCCACACCCACGCCCACATCCCTCACCTTCACCCACACTCACACTCACACCCACACCCACACCCACACCCACACCCACATCCCCCTCCCCAAAACATACCTGCAGCAGCATTGCCGTCTTATCCATGTTCAGTGCCGTGAGCTCCGCGGGGCTCAGACCTTTTTGTTTTATGACACGCGCCAATGGAGTGTAGAAGCAACGCCCACTGCCGCTGGTGCTGCTGCCGGCAAGTGAGCTAAATCCCGCTTCTTGTGCTGGTGCTGCTGCTGCTGCTGCCGCTGCTCCTGCTGCTGCTTCTTGTGCTGCTGCTGCTGCTTCTACTTCTGCTGCTGCTGCTGCCGGTATTGATGCCGCTGCTCCTGCTGCTGATTCTTGTGCTGCTGCTGCTGCTGCTTCTGCTGCCGGTATTGATGCCGCTGCTCCTGCTGCTGCTTCTGGTGCAGCTGCTGCGCATGATGTCGGTGCTGCTGCTCTTGCTGCTGCAGCTGCAGGCGTTGCCCCTGCACCTCCTACTGCACCCCCACTCCCTACGGCACCTGCGTACTGTACCCCAGATGCTACACTAGGATGTGACCCAGCACCCCCACCACTATTACTGCGAGCTGCACGATCATCAGCCATGCGATCAGCAGTACACAAGCTATCACTGCCACCCCCCCCACCCCCACCAACATCCCCCCCACTACCTCTGCCGCTCCCATTGCTACTTCTAATACTACTAACGTGCACACCCGGTAACTCAGCAGCTCTACCCCCGGCACAGTGCCCCTCGTCTATCGCCATCTCCCCCAGGCCCTGCTCTATCTGCGCAGGGCAGCCGCCCTCTCCACCGACCCCCTCTCCGTCCACATCCATGCCTGCACCCCCCTGCTGCTGTGCTGCGTGCAGCTGCACTGCGTGCGGCTGGGGTACTTGCGATGGTAACATGTGTTGCGCCTGCTGCTGTGCTGGCTGTTGCTGTACTGGTGCATGCTGCACTGATGCGTGCTGCGGCTGCTGTGCCTGCTGTGCCTGCTGTGCCTGCTGCTGGCGTGCTGCGCGCTTGGCCCTGCCCTCCGCCAGGTGTGTGGCCAGCTTCCTCTCGGCTTCGGTCTTGGGGGCCAGCATTTCGGGGTCCTGTGCGGTTGAGGAGGTGTTCGGGAGACAGGGATAAAAAGTGTGGGGAGGGGTGATATGGGTGGGTGACCAATGAGGGTGGGACCCATTCCTCACACCCGCACCACTTGCTTGTCCCCCCTCTCTCCCCAGCACCCCCTGCCTGCACAAGACCCTGAAACGGTGGCCCTTAAACCCAAAGCTGACATAGGAGGATAGGTTCCATTCCTCACACCCGCACCACTTGCTTGTCCCCCCTCTCTACCCAGCATTCCCTGCCTGCACAGGGCCCTGAAGCCCTGAAATGCTGCCCCTTAAACCCAAAGCTGACAAAGGAGGGTGGGTTCCATTCCTCACATTCCACTCTCCGCACTTGTTTGTCCCCCCTCCCTCTCCTCAGCACCCCCCGCTTGCACAAGACTTAGAAATAGTGGGCCCCACAACCACAGCTGAGAAGAGAGGGGGGACAAACAAGTGGTGTGGGTGTGAGGATTGGATCCCACTCTCCTTTGCAAGCTTTGGGTTTCAGGGCCACCGTTTCAGGGCTTCAGGGCCCTGTGCAGGCAGGGAATGCTGGGGAGAGAGGGGGGACAAACAAGTGGTGTGGGTGTGAGGAATGGAACCTATCCTCCTATGTCAGCTTTGGGTTTCAGGGCCACCGTTTCAGGGCTTCAGGGCCCTGTGCAGACAGGGTGTGCTGGGGAGAGAGGGGGGACAAACAAGTGGTATGGGTGTGAGGAATGGATCACACCCTTCTTTGTCAGCTTTGGGTTTCAGGGCCACCGTTTTCAGGACCTGAGCAGGCAAGGGTGCCCAGGAGACAGGACTCACTGCTGCATGCAGCGTGCATCTCTTAGGGTTTAGGGTTAGGGTTTAGGGTTTAGTTTTTTTTAGGGTTAGGGTTAGGATTTAGGGTCTAGGCTCATCTTATAAAGAAAAATAGAAAACACACACGCATCCACGAACGGACAAAAGGCATGCAACATGGACACGCAACACAGAGGGAAAGACGTGCAAGCTAACATAGCAAAGCAAACAGAGCAAAAGCTAGGAAGACACACAGCACGACATAACACATACCACACCACTCAAACATACACACAGAAGTACAGGGATCGTGCATGCCCTTGTTTTGTGCGTTCCTGTGCCCTCGTCTTGTGCTCACTTTACGCAGAGCTTGCCTGTCCCCACACATTATGTATTATGTAGGACAGGATAATGGATCGCCACAGATATCAGGGACATGAGTGAACACACTCAACATAGGCACACAACAAGGGCTTCACACAAGAACAAACACGGGCGTCACACGAGAACAAACACGGGCGTCACACGAGAACAAACACGAGAACAAACATAGGCTTCACACGAGAACAAACACAGGCTTCACACGAGAACAAACACGGGCTTCATACGAGAACAAACACGAGAACAAACACGAGAACAAACACAGGCGTCACACGAGAACAGACATGGGCTTCACACGAGAACAAACACAGGCTTCACACGAGAACAAACACAGGCTCCACACGAAAACAAACACGGGCTTCACAAGAGAACAAACAAGGGCTTCACACGAGAACAAACACGGGCTTCACACGAGAACAAACACGGGCTTCACACGAGAACAAACACGGGCTTCACACGAGAACAAACACAGGCTTCACACGAGAACAAACATTGGCTTCATACGAGAACAAACACGGGCTTCACACGAGAACAAACATGGGCTTAACACGAGAACAAACACGGGCTTCACACGAGAACAAACACGGGCTTCACACGAGAACAAACACGAGCGTCACACAAGAACAAACACGGGCTTCACACGAGAACAAACACGGGCTTCACACGAGAACAAACATGGGCTTCATGTGAGAACAAACATGGGCTTCATACAAAAACAAACACATACCTCATCATGGGCCTCGGCCATAATGCTGATGTTGCCAGACACAGGCGAAATGCGCGCGACGTGCTCTGCTGTGATATGGCCGCTGAGCTCGTGCCAAGCTCGCATGGTGTTCAAATTATAAGGAGCCAGGTGTGCGTCAAAGTCAAAGCGGCGCACGCCAGCCACGTACCTGCTTGTAAGGTGTGTGTGCTTGTGTGCTTGTGTGTGTGTTGGCATGCGTGCACATGGTGTTAATATGTGTGTGTGTGTGTTGTGTGTGTATGTGTGTGTGTGTGTTGGCATGCGTGCACTTGGTGTGTATGCACGCTACCAAAAGAAATGTAACGACAAATTCACAAGCTGTCCCCCTTTCGCTTACTCTTGTAGCAAAAGCAGGCATTCACAGCGATGTGGCGTACATATTGCGTGCACACAGTAATTCATATCTCGTATTGCATGCACACAGAAACACATATTGCATGCACACAGAAACACATATTGCGTGCACACAGAAACACATATTGCGTGCACACAGAAACACATATTGCATGCACACAGAAAGTGCACACAGAAGGTGCGCATACACACATATTGCATGCACACAGAAACACTGTCTGTGTGGAGCCACACAGACAAACGCCTACTACCTACTACTAAGCACACCCAAATGCAACTCACACAGAGAGCAGGCCCCATCCACACACGTAAATCGTTGAGTCCCCCCTCTCCGCTTCCTCTGCACTAGGCAGCACAACCAGCGTCTCTGTCTCAGGGTCGCACACCCTTACACGCGCACACACACACACACACACTCACACACAAACACACACACACACGCACACACACACACGCAAACACACACACACACACAAACACACACATCACACAGCACTTAAATAACTACCCAAACAAAAGCAATCCGAAATCCCACCCCCTGCATCACGCAGCTCAACCAGCGTCTCTGTCTCAGGGTCCCACGCCCTGACACACAGACACACACACACAAATGCACACACACACACTCACACTCACACATCACACGACACAGCACTAAAATAGCTA
>Ga0307948_1002597_pt1 | contig 13211 bp, 11 predicted proteins | sample OrgLakmetagen280_FD_201824 | JGI IMG/M metagenome (GOLD analysis project Ga0307948, IMG submission 201824) | Saline water microbial communities from Organic Lake, Antarctica - #280 | ecosystem: Environmental > Aquatic > Non-marine Saline and Alkaline > Saline | place: Antarctica: Organic Lake...
AGTTGAGGATGCTCGGGAAAAGAGTCAGCAGCATTATCTAAGCGCGCATTAAAGTCTCCCATCAGCAGCACGTGAGAAGAAATAGACCCAGCCTCAATTATGTCAGAATGTAGAGAATTGAAAGCGCATAAGATAAGGTACATCGTTATACTCCACAGTTACGTCGCATTAAAAGTAAGATTTATATTTAGAGTTCTTGCTGGCAATGATTAGCATGTATAGTGGAAAGGCTATCAACTACTGCTCACAACAGCCACAGCCTGACAAAAACTAAGAACTGGAAAACAACAGGGACTTTTGGAGGGTTAATCTGGTGGCGCCCCAGCTTGCACCTAGCACTTCAAAAGCCAGCCGTCGCTCTATCAGTAGTAACGCCCCATATCAGATCCATCATTGTCATGCATTGTTGAAGCGTTATTGTGTCTGCATGGCTGACACCGCAAAACCCGGTTAACACCATCTGACTAGCTACGATGAAAAGACAGGCTGTCACGCTCAATCAGTGGCGGCGACGAATCGTGTGACAGAGCAGTTAGTTAGTTGTCAGTTGAGGGTTTTTGTATTAGTAGATGTGCTGAGTCTTATACTTTGCAGTGACGGTAATTTGATCTGACAAGGCAATATTCACGGCAGCCCTACTAACCTGAGGTTGCTGTTCCCGCGCCCCAAAAGAAACCTATTGATCAAACACGTATCAATTAGGTCTGCCATAAAAAATGCAAGGAGAGGTACCCTCAAGATTTATCAGGTGGCCCTACCATTCAGCAAACTTCTGGCTACAAAACCAAGAGACATCCAGTCATCCTTTAAATGGTCGAATCGAACAGCACTTAGCGTGATGATTTGCTGACGTGTCTTGAGAATTGTGGTGCCTCTTCCTACTCGAAGTGTTAAACTACGAATGTCGTGCACAAGGTTATTTGCAGAGTGGAATTGGGCAAAGCATCACTCATGTACACTGCACTTTTCCCAGTGCACGACTTGAAATTCGTTTACGATCGCTGATGTGACGGGCAGCTCAAGCAAAATTTTTAGGCATCTAAAACCCATAACATTAGAAGTAAAGCAGAGTGAAGGTAGAAGGATCAAAGAAGCAACCAATGTTTTCGCCATTTGTGGCACAAATATGGCCATTTGCATTATCCGTAACCCCCGCAAATTCGCAAAAGTCCAAATTATTATAATATTTTACTTACATATCCATGTCGGCAGAGCTGTCTTACTTCATCCTACGCTCTCAGTCCCTCTCCCTATATCGCAAGTACCTGCGTGAGATCCGCGTCCTGCCTCAAGACAAGAAAGGTAAACGAATGCATTTAATTTTGCAATTTACAGAAAGGTTGCGAACATTTTCCACCTGTTTTTTGGCAGCAGGTGAGCTGCACAGCGAAATCCGGCACAGCTTTGAGCAAAACAGATACGTGCGTGACCTGTACGCCATCAAGTACAACCTCAGCGACGGCCGGACACGCCTGGGTCAGCTTCAGACCATGGTGGCGTTCACCAAGTAAATTTGCTGTCCAGGAGTTTCAATTGACTTGCTGAGGAGTTTCAATCAAGAGCAGTCACCCAGGTAGTCTTGTGGGTGTGTGTATATTGGTTCCGTATATAAGTGTGGGTCTCTTGCCTAGGCAGGGGGACGTGGTCTCTCAGGGCAGCCACGGTTCCTGCTTTTGCACGTGCAAGGGAAGCACAAATTTCAACACTTCAGGCCAATACTCCTTGTAGTTATTTGCCACGAGCTTTTGTAGGCCAGCCTTTACTCGTTATGCTTCGATGGTTTCAAGTGTCATTGTGCGTTTGCACACGACATTCTGTCAATAAACGTATGCATCCTCAGTTTATAAGCCACCGGCTTTCTGCTTTCCTTGTGGTAAGTGCTTATCATTGCATGCTAGTTTAAAAATGCAAACATAGTTTAAAAATGCAAACATCATGTGCCGCAGGCAACCGAGGGGGTCAGTTCCCAAAGAGGCTGCATGAGCCAGCAACTGGTTAATGCTTTCCAACAACGGAGGCGGTGCATTTTGGAGGCCTTGTCCAGCAATGCAGGTAATTTTTTATGCTGCATTTGAGTGGTCAGCAAGCAAAGCGCAAGGTTTCCTTTGTAACAAAGAGTTGAAACATAATCTGCGATGAAACGTACGAAATACCTCCCTGGAGGCAGCAGACAACAGGGGAATGTACGTGCATGTCAATGAGACATTTTCACTCCTGTATTGGTACAACAATTTGGCAGCTTGTGCATCTATCGGTCAATCTTTATTATTTCTTGACCATCATCTTGCTGCATGCCCAACCATGCGTGTCCTCATGTACGTGCATGTTGTTTGTCCCTCCTCTTTCCTTTGAGATTATAGCTTGAGTGGTCAGCTCTCTCCCTGCAGTAAGTCCTCGCACTATGTATCTGCACACAAACAAGCAAGCAAGTAAACCGAGAGGCAGGGTTTTAGGGTTTAGGGTTTTAAGCTTAGGGTTTATGTATCTGCACACAAACAGGCAAGCAAGTAAACCCAGAGGCAGCGCCAAGTTGAAGCAAATTTATGCATTTCAGAATTAGAGCTGACCAAGAAAGAATATCTTTCTTTCTGTTGTTCGGTTTTGCTGTAGGTGACCGGTCGCGCAAAGGGAGCGTTGACATACGCGCGCTGGGGGTCATCACGTTCATCAACGCACGTGCTGACATGTACACTACCAGCAGGTGGGTTTGACCCTTGTTTGGCATTTTTGGTTAGTGTTAATTGTGAACACTAGCGTCTAAAGTGCACTGCGTGCCTTCAGTGCCCATAAATATGTGGCTGTTTATGCAATGAGCAGGTAAAAAAGACAATTACCGTACGTCCATGGATCCACCGCCACCCTGAAACAAATAAATATTTAGGGTTGGCCAGAACCGTATATATGCACCGTATATGACCGTATATTCAGTGATTTCCCTGCCAAAAATACCGTATGCACACCGTATATATTCATACGGTTCTGGCCAACCCTATTTATGTATCAAATGCCACAGTTATAAACAGAGTACACTAGCTTGTTAGCACATGAAGCATGTTATGAATTTACACGACAGTGTCCTATGAAGTTTAGCACATGAAGCTTGCTATGAGTTACACGACAGTGTCTTATGAAGTTCAGCACATGAAGCGTATTATGAGTTTACACGACAGTGTCTTATGAAGTTCAGCACATGAAGCGTATTATGGGTTTACACGACAGTGTCTTATGAAGTTTAGCACGTGAAGCGTGCTATGAGTTTACATGACAGTGTCCTATGAAGTTTAGCACGTGAAACGTATTATGAGTTTACACGACAGTGTTCTGTGAAGTTTTGCACATGAAGCGTACTATGAGTTTACACGACAGTGTCTTATGAAATTTAGCACATGAAGCGTGTTATGAATTTACTCGACAGTGTCCTTTGAAGTTCAGCACATGAAGCGTATTATGACTTTACACGACAGTGTCTTATGAAGTTTAGCACATGAAGCGTGCTACAAGTTTACACGACAGTGTCCTATGAAGTTTAGCACGTGAAGCGTATTATGACTTTACACGACAGTGCCCCTTTTTTTATGGAAGCATAAGTTGTTGTACAAGCAGGCCTGTCTTTATCACAACCATCACCCCTTACATCTGGTCTAGCAACGTACTTGTGTTTTACTTAACCTGCGCCTCACCTTGTTTCACAAGCAGGCCTGTCTTTTTATCACAACCATCACCCCTTACATCTGGTCTAGCAATGTGGTCTAGCAATGTCTGGTCTAGCAATGGTGGCTAGACCCTTACATCTGGTCTAGCAATGTACGTGTGTTTTACTTGGTCTGGTCTAGCAATTTACGTGTGTTTTACTTAACCTGCGCCTCACCTTAATTCACAAGCAGTGTCAGTGCCCTGCACACCAAACAAATATTTAACACACTTCATGCAAAAGCGTGCTCTACAAGTTTTGTAAACCTAAGCCCACTACATTATGGGAAGGACCTAGGAATACCTAGGAACTTCCAGCTGAAAACTCAGCATTGTTCGTACCAGCGCCGCGCCCGACTCTTAAATGTGATACAAATAGGGTTGGCCAGAATGGTATAAGTACAGCGTATACGACCGCATATTTGGTGATTCCCCTGACAATTACCGTGTATACACCGTTATATATATATGGTTCTGGCCAACCCTATGTATTAATGATTTTTCTAGGTGCGTCTGTCGTACCAGCGTGCCACAGGTGAGCCCACCCCTTTGATGTGATATAAATGATTCTTCCGTTTGGTCTTTTTGCTGTTGCAGCTGCTCCGGTCGCATCAGCGTGCTAGCTGAGCCCACCCCCCAGTCGCGTGTCCTAGGGAAAAAAGGAGGGGAGTGGGTGTACGCCACACATGACGAAGCCAGTGCAGACGAGGTGGTGAAGGCAGTCTGCGATCGTTGTGAATCAGGTGCGTGCTAGTGTGTGTGCATGTGTGCGTGTGTGTGTGTGTGTGCGTGTGTGTGTGTGTGTGTGTTAATGTGTGTGTGTGTGTACTTGCCTGCGTTTGTGCATGGGTGTGTGCGTGCATGATGCAATTGTGCGGGCACGCTTGTGTATGTATGATGACGTATGATGGCCAACCCTAAGCATGCTGAACCTGGGACCATGAAAGGTAAACTGTCTGCTTTCCACAGCTTTTGCCATCTTATTTTAAGATTGAGTGCCATTGCCATATACCCAAATAAGCACCATACTTAATTTTGAGCACCTCCTCCCACATAGGCTGCGTAGCCACAGGAGGCAGCTTAAAATGTATTGGAGTATTTGCAAACTCTATGCGTCTCATGCTCCATATTCATGCTGCACCTGAGCCTTTATTGCTGCTCACAGTATGCAAGTACAGAGGAGTCATGCAGCAATAACAATCAGGGCTGACTTAAGAACTGTTTTTCCTTCTACTCCAGGCTCCCAACTCATCCCGCGCTTGAGCCATCTCTGCTGCACGCGGAGTGCTTGAGCATGGAGGCAGTATACAATCTTAATCGTTGATTAGAAACTCTCTCTTTCTGTCTACTCCAGGCTCCCAACTCATCCCGCGCTTGAGCCATCTCTGCTGCACGCGGAGTGCTTGAGCATGGAGGCAGTAAACAATCTCAATCGTCGATTAGAAACGCTCTCCTTCTGTCTACTCCAGGCTCCTAACTCATCCCGCGCTTGAGCCATCTCTGCTGCACGTGGAGTGCTTGAGCATGGAGGCATTATACAATCCTAATCGTGGATTAGAAACTCTCTCTTTCTGTCTACTCCAGGCTCCTAACTCATCCCGCGCTTGAGCCATCTCGGCTGCACGTGGAGTGCTTGAGCATGGAGGCAGTTTACAATCCTAATCGTCGATTAAAAACTCTCTCTTTCTGTCTACTCCAGGCTCCTAACTCATCCCGCGCTTGAGCCATCTCGGCTGCACGTGGAGTGCTTGAGCATGGAGGCAGTAAACAATCCTAATCGTCAATTAGAAACTCTCTCCTTCTGTCTGCTCCAGGCTCCCAACTCATCCTACGATTTGAGCCATTTTTGCTCCATGCGGAGTGTGTGGACATGGAGGCAGCAGGGACACTGCTGCACGCGGCAAGGCTGGCAGGTTTTCGTGAGAGTGGGGCCACCATTGGGGCCTCTGGGTCTCGAGTCATGGTGCGTATGCTTACAACTAGTTGACCGTTTTGCTCCATTTCTTTTGCAATGATGTTTGTTAATTACAAGGACTCCATACCACCAGAAACCATGTGATTTGGTTTGGTGGGTGGCCTGCTGTAATTATTTTTTGGTGAAAAGTGGGGTTCACGCCGCGGGCAATCAGACATTTTTACCAATACCGGCAACATTCAAGCTCAGGTGCTATCAGCAGCTACCTCTGGGAACTGAGCTTTATTTTTGCCAGTCTTGACCACCGCACTCAATTCACATTTCAAAATTACCCCCGTTGGGGGCCTCCGTCGACCCCCTCTGACATTTTCCAGCGCAATACGGCAGGAGTAGGCCAAGCTTTTCAGTAAAGGAATGGAAAGCAGGAGTCATTCCTTTCCCTTGCAGACTGCTAGTGAATGCCCCCCAAAACTGTGGTCAGTAAATTGTATGCATTTTTAATTTTAAATGCACAACAGGAGTAGGCCAGGCTTGTCTGTAAAGGAACGGTATTTGGGAGGCATTCCTTTCCCTTGTAGACCGTTGGTGAATGCCCCCCAAAACTGTGGTCGCTAGCTTGCACGCACTTTAAATGGGCTGTGAAGGCGCTTCTGTCTGCTCCTCTCCTCTCCATTGCCTCTTCCACCTTTCTGTGGTTGTTAACTTATGCTGCCTTTATCATGAACACACAAACTTTGCCACGTTTGTCACAAAATGTGAAAGGTTGACCACAACCATTTATGTACGGTGTGTACACAGTATTTCTGGCCGGGAAACCACCAAATATACGGTCACATGTCGCGCATATATACGGTTTTGGCCAACCCTTAATTGTGTGCGTGCCTGCGCAGGTAGGCATCCGCTGTTCTCTACGCCTTGAAGCCCCTGTGGCGGATGCTGGGGAGATGCTTGTCTCTGAGGACCACATCAGGTAGCTGTATGTGTGTGTGTGCGTGTGTGTGTGCGTGCGTGTGTGTGCGTTTGCGTGTGTGTGTGTGTGTGCGTGCGTGCGTGTGTGTGCATGTGCGTGTGTGTGTGTGTGTGAGTGTGTGTGTGTATTTGTTTGTTTGTGTGTGCGTGCGTGTGTGTGCGTTTGCGTGTGTGTGTGTGTATTTGTGTATGCGTGCGTGTGTGTGCGTGCGTGCGTGTGTGTGTTTGTGTGTGTTTGTGTATATTTATCCCGTTAACGTGGGCAGTGAATTACACAGGAAGTTAGTGGCTAAGGATGGCACATACATAGGGCTGACCAAAACCGTATGTATACCGTAAACAACCGTATGTTTGGTGACTTCCCTGCAAAAATTACCGTGTGTACACCGTGCATATATGACTATGGCCAACCGCACACAATATCGTCCAAATGCTGGTGCCTTTTTAGCCATCTTAACTAACTTAACACTACCCCTGCCATCCAACAGGTACTTGGTTGCCTTTGCCAACGAAAAGTTTGCCGCCAACACCGTACGCATCCAGCAGCTGGAGCAGCAGCTCTCCAAAATGCCTACCTGTGTGCCCCCCATGCACACAACCTCAAGTAAGATGTGCGCTAGGGGTTTTAAGGGGTCGGGCAGGCAGGTTGTCCAAGCAAATAATTACGGGTTTAAGAAGCTGGGCAGGCAAGTAGTCCAAGCGAATTATTAGGGCTGGCCAGGATTGTATACATACACACCGTATGTGACCAACTGCATGAAGATGTTCCTGCAAAAGCAAATCAGCAACTGAATTTGACCTCAGCAAGATGTGCGCGAGGGAATGAGAGGTCAGCCAGGCAGGTGGTCCAAGCAGTGTAACATCTGCTAGGGTTATGGTTGGCAGAAGGCCGTACACACACCCCATGTACGACTGTATACATGAAGATATCCCTGCTGAAATCCTGAATTTATACCATACACACGTATCAATGTAGGGTTCTAACCAACCTTATAAAAACCGCACTCTGAACTCTGAACATCACGTTCTCAGCTGACGTCCGCATGCATATCAATCACAGCTATGGCAGGCAGTTGAAGCTATGGCTTCTCCCTTCCCCGCACAGAGAACTTTTTTTTTGCAGCATGTTGGGGCAACGATTAGACGCCTTGCCAAGCAAAAACGATCTGGTGTCATTTGTTCTGGATCCTGGACGCACTTATAGTGCACCCTTATCTCCGCTCGTGCTAAGGCTGTCTGTTTCTGCTTAAAATAATTGAGACAAATGTGTCAGTTCTTGAATGCAAGGACGGCGAATTGAGAAATTGATTCGTGACCCTCAAATTGAATACCGCCACATACATACGTGCAAGCCCTCAAGAAATAATGAGGCTGAATTGAGGAATCGATTTGGGACCCTTGAACTGAACACCGCCACACGCATACAAGCAAGCCCTCAAGAAATTATGTTGAATTGAGGAATCGATTTAAGACTTTTTATTTAAACACAGGCACACACATACGTGCAAGCTCAAGTTATAATGAGAGGCTGGTGTCGCTGGCGCTTGTCCTTAAGTGCAGCATGCTTTTCAAATTTTGTTGTAACAATAATAGCAGGACGTCGCCCTTGACGAACAAGAAGAAGTACATACATTTGGTACAAAATTTCGTTTAAACATAATGGATAAGCGTGAACAAGTTATTTGGTGTAATATATTGTTCAGACATAATGGGTGAACGTGAAAGAGTTACATCACAAGTAGAGTTGGCCAGAGCCGTGTGCGCACCCCGTACATGACCGTACGTAAAATGATTTCCCTGCCAAAACTACCGTATATACACCGTATATATACATACATATGTACATATGCATGGTTGTGGTCAACCCTAACCCTAAGCTGATGCCATGTGCCCCCCAGGCAAGCTGCCCAAGCAGCCCCCTGAGAAGATAGAGTGGACGGGCCCTCCTGGAATAAAGAGCAAGAGAGGGAAGGGTGGAAGTGACGTGGGTGTACACGCGGCAAAAGGAGGCACTGGAATCGCACAGGGGGGGGTGAGCTCTGCAATCAGTAATGGTGCCCACCTCTGTCATGGGACAAGCTCTGGAGTAATGGCTGGTGGATCATTGGGTGGTGGCGGTGGATCATTGGGTGGTGGTGGGGGATCATTGGGTGGTGGCGGTGGTAGTGGTGGGGGCAATGGTACCAGTCCTTCCAGGGCAGGTAGTGCTGCAGTGGAAGCTGCTAGCAAGCAGCAGGGTCAGCAACACCAGAAACCGCAGCAGCAACAGCAGCAGCAGCAGCAGCAACAGCAGCAGCAGCAGCAGCAACAGCAGCAGCAGCAGCAGCAGCAGCAGCAGCAGCAGCAGCGGCAGCAGCAGCAGCAGCAGCAGCAGAAGCAACAGCAGGTGCAGGGTGGTGCGCATGCAGTCGTTCAGACGCAGGAGCGGGAACAGGCTTTGGTGGGGCTCCGACACCGACAATTGGCAGTGATGAAGCGGCTGGGTAGGGTGGAGAAACGGGTGGGCAAAGCACTCGAAGGTGGGGCACAAGTGGGCATTTTGCAGTCAGGGGTAACACCTGAGGGGCGGCAGCAGCAACTGCAGCAGCAGCAGCAGCAACAAGACCAGCTACAGAGCTCTGGAGCAGCAGCAGCAGCAGCAGCAGCAGCAGCAGCAGCAGGAATGACAGCTGCTCCAGCAAAGGCCGTAGGACCAAACAAAAAAATGGGGGGAGGGACGATTCCTACGGCCTGTGTGACGCCTGCTGTTCCAGTGCGAGATGGAGGGGAGGACCCACTGCTGCTGCGTTGGCAGTGCTTGCGCATGAGTAGTTGTCAAGAGGTGAGTCGCTTGTGGCTTTTGGCTTAACGTCGGAGTATTGGTGGTGCTCTGTGTGTGTGTGTGTGTGCGTGTGTGTGCGTGTGTGTGCGTGTGTGTGTGTGTGTCCTACTATGCCTGGTACTTTCAGGGCTTTAACACATCAAACAAACCACACAGACAAATAAAACTTTCTTCTATCATGCTGAATTTGCGACTTGTTTGATTCTTTCAGGGCTTCACACCAGAGTGCCTGCTGCGGTGGGGCCACGTTTGTGTGTCCTGGAGAAGCCTGCTGGTAGCCGTTGGCGGCTATGGAGGGAGCGGCACGCACAAGAGGCGTGCTGACGTGTTGGTGTACGATCCGTGTAGACCGAGCAGCGACAGGTAAGGAGGTTGTGTCCAGTTAATGCTTGTGTTTGTTTGTTGGGGAATGGCACACACAAGAGGCGTGCTGACATGCTGGTGTACATTGTGTTCAGACTGAGGAGCAACAGGTAGGAATCAATTATATGTTGCCCTGTCCTTTTTCTTTTATGCTGGGGGGTGGCACCCATACAGATGAGGCGTGCTAACGTGCTGGTGCATGATTTGTGTAGGCTGAGCAGCGCCTGCTTAGGTCATAATGTATGATTAGGTTTGGCCGAAACTGTATACCTATATACACGTGTATGACCGTAAATTTGGTTATTTCCCTGCCAAAAATACTGTATATTCACCGTATATATATATGGCTCTGGCTGACCCTAGCCATAATGTTTGATGGGCCTTGGGAAGTAAAAGTAAACATTGATTGCCTCTTTGAAGCAGCACACACACTCACACATATGAGTCGCGCAAGGGGGGGTGGGGCGTTGGGCATTTAAGAGGCTTTTTGTTGAGCTCAGTTTGGGAAGCTGTGATCAGAGTTCATTTGCCTTCTTCTGTTTTTGTGTCACGTTTAGGTGAGCAGGGAACTGTGGGCGCACAAAAGTTGCACTGCTTGATAGGGCATCAGCACTCCTGTCTAGAATGAGTATCAAACGCTGCTAACCTAGTCGCTGCACATGATTGTGTGTTGCACTTAACTCTGTTCCTAGAAGGTACAGAGGCACAGGCACACAAAAAGGCTTGCACGGCCAGCCAGCCCGAGTCACAAATGGGTCATGCATAGGGTTGGCCAGAACCATATATATACGGTGTATATACGGTATTTTTGGCAGAAAAATCACCAAATATACGGTCACATACGGTGTATATATATAGGGTTGGCCAGAACCATATATATACGGTGTACATACGGTATTTTTGGCTTGAAAATCACCAAATATACGGTGTATATATACGTATATATACGGTTCTGGCCAACCCTATATATATACGGTTCTGGTCAACCCTAGTCATGCAACGGTGCTCAGAGGCATGTTTCTGCTCACCGCTTGCTTTCACAACCGTTAACTTACCCCGTGTAATCCATGTAGGTAGCGCATCTCTGACACAAAAAAGGCTTGCATGGCCAGCTTGAGCAACAAATGGGCCATGCAGCGGTGCTCAGAGGCATGCATCCATTTACCCACCGTTTTCTATAACGATTGTTTAATTACCCCGTGATTCACGTAGGTGGCACATCGCAGACACTCACGGTTTACACGGCCAGCCTGAGCCTCGGATGGGTCATGCAGCGGTGCTCAATGGCATGCATCCATTTACCCACCGTTTCTATAACGATTGTGAAATTGAATCATTGATCCACGTAGGTGGCACATCGCAGACACTCACGGGCTGCACGGCCAGCCTGAGCCACGGATGGGTCATGCAGCGGTGCTCATAGGTGCGCCTCTTACCCACTTTTCCCTGTTTCAAGGGTGTTTTGTAGTGTTGGGCAGAACCATGTTAGTACGGTGTATGCATGGTAACGTTGCCACGTGACCAGCTTAGACCACGCAGAAGATTTGCAGCCGCGTACTGTATGCCAACATTCTGTGTTGAAGGTAGGCTCTCTTTGATGCTCGCTGCCTGTGTTTACACTATACAAGCCCTAGCAAGCTCCAGGCCTTTGCCAGTTCATGTCATAACCTTTGTTGTACTTGCACCTCTGTTACGTAATCAGGTGACAGCATTGTGGTCATTGGAGGCCGCACGAGCCCCAGCAATCCCCCAGATTTTTGCCAGATTTTTTATGTCATAACCTTTGTTGTACTTGCACCTCTGTTACGTAATCAGGTTACAGCATTGTGGTCATTGGAGGCCGCACGAGCCCCAGCAAACCCCCAAACTCTTGCCAATGTATTTCATAACCTTTGTTGTACTTGCACCCCTGTTACGTAATCAGGTGACAGCACTGGGGTCATTGGAGGCCGCACGAGCCCCAGAACCCCCCAGACTCTTGCCAATGTATGTCATAACCTTTGTTGTACTTGCACCTCTGTTACGTAATCAGGTGACAGCATTGTGGTCATTGTAGGCCGCACGAGCCCCAGCAACCCCCCAGACTCTTTTTATATTTTTACGTCATAACCTTTGTTGTACCTGCACCTCTGTTACGTAATCAGGTGACGGCATTGTGGTCATTGGAGGCCGCACAAGCCTCAGCAATCCCCCAGACTTTTGCCAGATTGTTTATGTCATAACCTTTGTTGTACTTGCACCTCTGTTACGTAATCAGGTGACAGCATTGTGGTCATTGGAGGCCGCACAAGCCCCAGCAATCCCCCAGACTCTTGCCAATGTATGTCATAACCTTTGTTGTACTTGCACCTCTGTTACGTAATTAGGTGACAGCATTGTGGTCATTGGAGGCCGCACGAGCCCCAGCAATCCCCTCTCTGACGCTTGGCTCCTCCACCTGCCCAGCATGAAATGGAACCCCATCTCAACAGATGTTATCCAAAGCAGCAGCAGCAACAGCAATGCCAGCAACGGAAATGCTAGCAGCACCAAGGGCAGCAGCTGTCGACAGACAGAGCAGTGCTGGCCTCCTCGCTACCGCCACTCTGCCGTATGCGACCCCACCCTCACCACCCCTTTATACCCTCATGTGTGCAGCAGCAGTGCCGAGAATAGTGACCACAGCAGCAGCAGCAGCAGCGGCGTGGGCGGTGCCGCCCCAGGCGACCACACAGAGAAGCAAGTAAGCTGCAGCGTGTTGGTGTTTGGGGGGTGCGACGCGCACGCTGTGCTGGATGACCTCTGGGTGCTGAGGGTGCCCATACAGAGGACGCAGGGTGCAGCTGCGCTGGGGGGCGCCCACGACAGCGCGTCCTGTGTCGACCCAGACCCTCAGCAGCTCTGGACCTGGGTGCAGCTTCCTCACAACGATCAAACCAGCTCAAGCAGCACCTCCGCCACTGCTACCAACATCCACACACAACGCCCCCAGCATCCGCACACTGCCACGTGCCACATTCAACACACACTGCCACCACCACCACCACCGACACACAGCACCCCCCTCCTGTCACCAACATCAACACACACCACTTCCCCAACTCTACCTCCCAACGATGCCTCTCACCTTGCCCCCTGCCACACCACGACCACGATCGCTGCCGGCACCACCACCGCCACCACCACCACCACCATCACCTCCAACAGTATCACTGGCCAAAAGTACATACAGCAGCCGCCGCAGCTGTCGCCGTCTGCATGGCCTTCACCTCGCAAATCTCATGCGGCAGCTGTGCTGCATGGGCGCATGTATCTGCATGGGGGTACGGCAGAGTACGGTGGCCAGAGCTGCGACATGTTTGTAATGGACCTGCAGGTGTGTGTGTGTGTGTGTGTGTGTGTGTATCTGCATGGGGGTACGGCAGAGTACGGTGGCCAGAGCTGCGACATGTTTGTGATGGACCTGCAGGTGTG
>Ga0307948_1002605_pt1 | contig 13194 bp, 15 predicted proteins | sample OrgLakmetagen280_FD_201824 | JGI IMG/M metagenome (GOLD analysis project Ga0307948, IMG submission 201824) | Saline water microbial communities from Organic Lake, Antarctica - #280 | ecosystem: Environmental > Aquatic > Non-marine Saline and Alkaline > Saline | place: Antarctica: Organic Lake...
TGTACAGGCGCTACCTGCATTGTTTTTGTCCTGTTCTTCCAGCACAACCATTCTTTCCTCACGATGCCCTTGCATGCATGCAGGCTGTCCTCATGAGCAATGACGCAAAGGCCTGCAGCAGCTTGGACCTAGGGCGGCCACAAGGAACGGACATGTGAGGTGAGAAGGGGAGAGGATAAGCATATACGTGAAAGAAGCCGGGGGACAGGTCCAAATTAAATGCGATGAAGAGTTTGTAGCGCTTGGGCAGGGAGACAAGATCTCCTACTAGATTAGTAATCCATCACCTTCACATTTTGTTGAACCAAAACTTTCCACCGGCGCTTATTTTGCATGTAGGGTGGCAAGAGCGCCACACAATGTGTGCTCCACCTGAGCATGGTGTCCAACCTCGTGAAGGGGCTCCCAGGCCAATACTAAGGACCTTGCCAAGCACTGGCAGCAAGGCCCAGGGCTAGCGCTGAGGTGCTGGCAGTGTACCCAATGCCAGAGGTGAATAGGCTGTGAGCCCCTCGCCCCTCCTTACAGGTGCGTGGTTTTCTGCCGAAGAAGGGAGGGAGGGGGGGCAGGGCGGGGTGGGGGGACTGGCATGTGTTTGGATGGTAGGTTGTGTCTTGGATGACCTGCTCTCCCTGATGGTACTGGAGATATGCTGGGATTAGGTTTTGGAGATATGACAGTGTAAGGGAAGTTCTGGATGAGGGTGTAGTGTGTTCCACGTGGGAAAAACGGGACGTCATCAACGAGCTTAGCAGTGACGGAGTAAAAAGTGTGTAGAAGAATTGCTTCATACACAGTGGAGGGTTAGACCTAGGGAGCTTGTCAGCAGCGCTAGCGACGCTGCATAGCCTCCCTCCCTGCGCGGCTTCTTGCAGGTACTAGATCACTGCTTGGTTGGATTCAACTTACGCGATCTGAAGGCACCTTGCGGGGAAAAAAGGTGTAAGGCGTGCCAGATGCGAGGTGGCCAGCTCCCCAGCCATTTGGGATTTACAATCGACTTTATTCCCTGAATTATATGGAGTTAGTTATAAACGACCACACCGCAATCTATGCTGACAGTGTTTTCTCACTTTCATGCAGTTTGGAATGGTTTTTGGAATGGTTTTACAAGCCAACATATATGGTAATTATGTCGTGGTGAAAAATCTATTTGTGCTGTTGCCTGGAAATTGTTATCATTTCACACTGAGGAGGTGCAAGAATTAACACGCACGAATAGTGTGTTTAACGTCCCATAATTCCCATCTGTCATATTCTCGCACAAACAATCAGTGATTTTCTGCAGTTAATTCAGGACAGGATGGATCCCTTTGGACCAAGGCCCATAGCTCCTCCTCCTCCCCTCTACACACCCCGCTGTGCGGGGGCCCCCCATCAACCACCACCAGCACCCCCTCCACCTCCAGGCCTAGCTCCGCCTCAACCACCACCACCACCACCACCACCACCAGCACCGCCTCCACTCCAATCAGGGAAAAGATTACCCAGTGTGAAGGCCATTACGCAGCATCGAGGCACGGACGAGTCCAGCAGCGCTTCCAACAACCCCTTTTCCAGCTACTCTATGGCAGGCAGACAGCCTGCGCCTGGAGGGCCTGTCCAAGGATATGGAAATGGTGTTCAGCACCACGTGCCTGAAATTGCAACTGAAGCGGCACACCCTTCCAAGCGGGCAAAGCTGGATCAAGATGCCAAGGAGCAGCAGCAGGGTGCTGGGGCTATCATGAGGAACAGGCTGCAAGGGCTGGGGACATTACGGGGCTCTAGAGGGGGGTTGCAGGCTTCAGGGCTTCCGATGAGGGGCTCCTTCTACAACCAGGTGGGTTGCTGAGTTGCCTGCACATGGAGAACGGTGGCCATGCGGTGCATACTGTGAGTGCATGCCGTAAATGTGAAACGCAAAGAATTAGGACTGGGCTCGCACGCATGCTGTCAAGCATATAACTTGAGCTCAAGCACAAACATTTGCACCGCCCTCTTGTAGGCCCCAGAGGAACGCAAGCAGGCTGCCCAGCATTCCCTTCAACAGCAGCAGCAACAGCAACAGCCGCAGCGCAAACAACGGCGCGTCATTATGAGCAGTGACGAGGATGAGGAGAGTGAGGACGAGGATCAGCGGCAGCAGCAGCAGCAGGCCAACAAACAGGGCAGGTCCTTGATGATGCGCGTGGAGGAGATTTCAGAGCATTTGAGGGCCATGCTGGGCACCAGTAACGTTAATGACAGGTGCACAATGAGTATCACGTACACTGTAGTGTGGACTGCAGCGTAAATGGTGTGGTGCAGCTGTGATGGTTACGCTGACAGAAACTAGCGCTCATTATTATTGTTTATTGCACTTTGCGTGGCTTGGTGCATGACGTGGTGATGTTTACATAGATCCTTGTGAGGAGAGCCTGCCGCAGGCACAGTAAAGGAACCTCTACCCATATTGTCACATGCACGTGCTGCATCTGTGCAGGTACGGGGCGGTCTCTGAAGAACAGCAAACAGCAGCAGCCAACAGCAACGGTTCTTCAATAGTGCGAAGAGAACAGGTAAGTCTTGGTTCCATATTGCTCATCTAATCCTCTTTGCTGTTCATCAAGCTGGCTTGAGGCTAAACCATTTTTTTGCTGGACAAATAAAGGGTGAAACCACAAAATCTGACTGCTTTAATTCATAGCACGTGCTTGTGTTACGTCATAATCCCTCCCTCTACTTAGATGAAGGCAGCAGCTTCACAGAGCAAGAAGGGCTCGGCATGCCTTGACTGGTGTGTGGCTAGTATCCATGTTTAAGCCAACTTGGTTGGCATTCGCGGTCTGAGTAGGGATGAGTTTATGAGTTTATGATTCATACTTTAACATTGCCGTACTGATTCTGGGAGTATTGTGTTTAAATAAACAATCAAACTTAAGACATAACTTGCAAATAAGTAAATATATAAATAACAATTCTGCTAGTTATTTGGGCACCTTGCAATAAGGAGTACCTTGCAACCAGTAATAGCAGCAGGGTGATCTGTATATAGCAAGAGTTCCTGTATATCCTATATTGCATCATGAGCATCAGAACTCTACATTCTTGAACTTTTGGCTCATGTTTTTTCTCAGAAACAGGCGGGCTTGCTGAGTGGAAAGTCAGTCCTGTAGCACCCATACATCGTTGTTAACTCCTCCATTTGTTTACACCAGCATTGCTATGCGGAAAAAGGCCTGTCAGAGCTTGACTAGGTCAAAATGGCAGCACAGAGTGGCAAGAAATGCTGAGTACTCTGCAGCATGCAGCAGTGCTTGTGATGGTACAAGTGTAAATTCCACCTCCCAGCAGTTCGGTGGAGGTCGCCCCCGTGAAAAATCCACCCCCCTGCCAGCCAAATAGTCTCACTTAACTTTGCGCAAGCATATCTCTGCACCCGCTCCATCGTTTAGTGACCTGAGACATGCATTGGATAAGTAATTTGTTTTCCTTTCAGCAGATGCTTGAAGGTTGGGGAGAGGTGCAGAGACTGGGGAGATATTTGGGCGCAGAAATGTCAGGTGGCAAAACAGGCACCATTCTTCACACAGTCCACCAATCCGCACCCTCTGAAATTAATCAATTTGTTTGTTTGGCCTCAACTCTGGTGTGAGTTGGGGGTCATGGACTGAATCGGAAGGCACAGTTGGAAAGAGCGCCCCAATGCCAGGTGGGAAAAATATGCCAAAAATCAACCAGGCCACCGATTGACCCCATTTAAATTTTGTCAAGGTCATATAATTTGCCCGCAACCCTGAGAGCGAAAACCGGGCTGAAACTCGCAGTAGGTAAGGAACGACATATTTTTTCTTTCTCCCCTGTGTCCCTGTGAGTGCCTCCCACTCGCCGGCGTTCCCAGTATCCCTGCCCCAAATCTGACATTGCAGCATTGTTACATAACATTTATAATGCTTATATCTTGAAGCAGAGGTCGATCGGGGCGACCTCAGAAATGCACTTTTTTCCTGCCAAAGTGGGTGCAACACACGCAGCGGGCCCCACAGAACCCCCCAGAATGCCAAATTTCCAGCAAATGTCAATGATTTAGATATAACATCAAGTATTTAACATTCAGATGAGGAATAGGGGGCTTTAAATTGGGTGGAGAGCTAAGTGAGACTGGTAGGGTGGGTTTTTCACGGGGGCGACCTAGATATGAGCCAGGATAGAACTATTATTTCATGTTGTGCTTGCAGTTTTGCGCTCTCTTGAACGTTGCGGTCATGTGCCTCCCAGGTTGGCCCTGCTTGCGGCTCTGCTGCAGCTAGCACTCTAAAGGGCTACCAGCTGGTGGGCATCAACTTTCTCTCAGTGAGTGGGCTGGGGTGAAGTCTTGGGCCTTTCAGAGAAGAGCGGGGCACGGCAGAGAGCAGCCTCGAGCTCGTATGTGTCGTAATGAAATACCTTTGGCAAGCACCAATGCAGCATGCTTGTAAATGTTTGTATCAGCACGGCTGCTTCCTCCTTGTGCTGCTCACAGGTATTATCCCGCAGCGGCACTGCTGGTGGTGCCATCCTGGCTGATGAGGTCAGTGGAGCAGCAGGGGTTCCACCCTGGCATGATGTAGACATGGCCTGTGCACTTAAGGCTCACTCAATCACATTGAACAAAGTGTCTGGTATTTGAACAAGTGCGCTTGGGTCAATGGACGATTTGTCATTTAGATGATTATAATTGTGCGCGGCTTAAGTAATATTCAACCCTGATGGCTTATATCATTCCTTACTCTAGGTGCATTCAAAATCTGGCTAGGTCTCATTGTTTGCGCCTTGACCAAGGCACCTGTAGCTTCACTTCCATGAGAGTGTGGAAGAGGCTCCTTCTTCGAGGGCACAAATAAGTCACCTTGTTATAACCACTTACATCGCGGATGCGCTTGCTAGGTAAAAATAGCTCAAGCATTCTTCCTATTTTTTTCTTTAAGCATACATAGGAGCATCCATTTTTGTGTGCTTCGCCTTCGATAAGGGCTAAATGTCTTTTGCTCTAGGCATGTAGAGCTTATTAATAGACCTTTTGCTCTTCTGTTTACCAGTACTATACCAAAACTTGACAAATGTAGATGGGCTTGGGGAAGACGGCACAGACCATATGCTTCCTAGGTCTTTTGCAGCACGCAGCGTTAGAGCAGTGGCGGCAGCAGCAGCAGCAACAGCAGCAGGCCAGTGTGTGGTCCCGCCAGAAACTGGCAGCCCCCAAGCCCCACTTCATCGTCTGCCCTTCCTCACTGTTGGAAAACTGGCAGCGGGAGCTCAAACTCTGGTGCCCGAAGCTGAGGTGTGTGTGTTTGTTTGTGTGTATGTGTGCATGTCCAAGCAGCACATGCATAAGTGCAATTGCGATTGCAATTGACTGCCAGCACATATTTAGGGTCGCTTTTGGGACCCATTCAATAAGTTACCTTTTCCTGTTAAATGAAGTACGATTCTGCCATACAGCGTTGAAGAAAAATACTCATTGCATTTTTACAGATGGGGTTACCTGAGGCCAAAAATGGTACAGTTTTTGCATGCTCCTAGGGTATAGGACCCCTAATTTGCACGTTTCATGCTCAGCTCTAATTTGTAGACTCCAATGCAGCTGAGCTTGAAACGTGCAAATTAGGGGGCCCATACCTAATCGGCCGCGGCATGAACCCTACTTTTTGAGCAGCCATATGCTGTATCTGACCAGCCAGCGCACCAAACCCGGTGATTTTTAGTGTTTTGGAATTTAATAAAGATCATTGCAAAAACAATGGAGCAAAAAGATCAAGTAGTTGGCGAGATATGCAAATTAATGTGCCATTCCCCCTGGAAAGCACCCATCCAGGGTACAGGTGCACGACGTGTGCTTTTAGTCCTGTCATTCTGTATGCAGGCCGACTTGTCTAAATCTGAGCACATGCTCGGGTAGCTTATAAAGTCAGCACCAGTTTGAAGCTAGGTTGGGTCCAATTTGATGAAGTGACGTGTAAGTAGTTCCACCTTTTACGCAAAAAGGAGCATGTTTTGGCTTTTGCCCAGATACCCCCTCTGACGTTTTTATGACTCCTTAATATAATTGATAAACAAGGTTTTGTTGCATATTGCACATTGCGTATGTCTTTGGATGACCGTGCCTTTCAGTGTCTGAAGTCCACTGATGGAGCATGCCCATTTCTAACACCTCCATTTCGCCAGTTCCACCAGTCTTTCCCTCCCCTCTGTCCATTGGCACCAGGGTCATTGTGTACTACGGCAAAGACCGGTTTGTTTTACGAGAAGTCCTGGAGGGCTGGATGAAACGAAAAGCTGAGGCACGTAAAAAGGTGCGGCGGGCGTGTACAAATAATATACTAGTAGGTAAGTACATTCCTGGGAGGGTTAGGCCGCACAATGGTCTGCAATCAAGCACTTGCTGATGGAGCTGTAAAAATGTACAGGATGAATACGTGCCTACCACAGCAAGGCATTGAGCCTGAAGCTCAAGAAGCAAACTGTCACCGCTAAGTGTGCTTGGGAATGGTGCAGCACCACATGATAAAACATGCCGTCGTGCCTGTTCCATCTTCAATTGGAAGGGTCTTTGTTCTTGTCAAGGAAAGTCGTTTTTTCCAGACAAGATAACACCAGGCCGTCCCCACCCTGTCCATCTCTTGTGCGTGTGAGTTTTGGCGACCAGTGTCTCATTTCTCCTGTCTTGTGACTTCACTCTTTTCATCAGTGTCTTTCCTGTCTGGCTTTTGGTGAACCTGCGAATGCCTGATCAAGTTTAAAACCTGGTCTTCAATTATGTGTGTGCCATGGACCAGCAGGGACCTGGCGGATCAGCAGCTCTCAATGAGGGTAAGCCAGATCCCACCCGCAGTGGATCCAGTGTGATTGACCTGGCAGGCAGCAGCGAGGAGGGAAGGGAGCCTGAAAGTGCCCGCGGCTCGCAATCAGGTGATTACCTGCACGCCTGCGCATGGTTTGTGCGTGGCAGTGACATGTCAGGGTCTGGCAAGCTCTTTGCTCTGACAGCGATGTTGGTGCTGGCTGCTTCAGAGCTCTGCAGAGCAGCATAAAAGAAATATGCAAAGAGCTTGCTCTGAAAGTGGTGTTGGTGCTGGCTGCTTCAGAGCTCTGCAGAACAGCATAACAGAAATATGACAGGAGCCGTCTTATTGGGAACTTTCCAATTTTTCAGTGTGAGCGGAGCAGAATGAATGACGCTTGCATGAGTAGGTGATGCAAAAGGTACTGTGCTGGAAAGCTTATGATTAAATTGTTTTTGCACAGGCAGTGAAGACGCGGAGGTGGAGGAGAGCAGCGAAGGCGAAGAGGAAGCAATCTGTGGCTTCAAGGTAAACATGATCATGCCGTGCGAATGGCTGTAGAGAAATGATGAAAATGGTTATGTAATCCTTTTACTTAAACTAGCTAAAAAATACTTTGTCATTAAATAGTGGCCTGTAATTAAGAGGCACCTGTCCATGCTTGGGTTGTTCTGTGTCTAACCCATATGCCTGTTCTATGGCTAACCCATATGCCTCCCTTAATCAGTATCTGTCGCTAGGCCCTTTCTCCCGCAATTTGTGACGCAACTGATTCAAAATTGAGAACGGGAAACGTTTCGTGAGCACCTCAAATGCTGAACACTCCACACCACCATCATGCACATGGGAGTGCTGTGTTTGCATGTGCGTATGTGTGTGGTCGTGTGTGATCAGCCCTTCCTTGTCATGTTTCTATTCTTGCTTGCTGTGACACAAACACACATACACACATGCATATGCACTTTTATAAATACTTTTGTGGGCTTGCAGTTGTCTGACCCCGCCAGTGGAGATGCTGCTCCATTTGATGTCATCCTCACCACCTACTCCATGTTTGAGAGGGACAGCATGGATGCACGCGTGGACAGGATGTTCATCAAAAAGTGGGTGGGGAATTCCTATTTCATTCATTGCTTGCTTGCCCGAGTACACTAGCATTTGGATAAGTGTGTGGGGGGACTTTCTAGTTCATTCCTTGCTATCCTGCCTGAGTACATTCGTGTTTTAGCTTTATATTCCTTGCTCCTCCTCACTGTACCGTGTAAGTACATTATTCTATACATGTGTTTGCAGCTGGGGCGAATTAGTTACAAAGTCATCGCAGGAATTGTATTGCACGCAGCTGCCACTGGCCCAAATGGTGTGCATGTCATACTTATGCACTGCTAGTAAACGTGCGCGCAGATGGCAGTGGTCTCACTTGGTGGCAGACGAAGCGCATGCCTTGAAGAACAGCACCAGTGTGCGGCACAGGAAGCTCGTAGCCGTGGCCAAAGATGCAGATCATCGCATCCTCTTGACAGGTGAGTATGTATGTGGGAGTGTTTGGTCAAATGTAATGTACGTGTGTAATGTTGGTGTGCATTGGTATGCGTACAAGTGCACACCACCAAAGATGCTTCAAAACACAAATGTTTTTACATCACCCACCTTGACATGGCCCATGCCTCCTACGCCCTGTGCCACTCATGCCCTTTCATTATCTGTGAGAGGGTGCTCCGAGTGTTACACCCTTCTGTCACACACGCAGGCACTCCCCTGCAAAACGATTTGGGTGAGCTGCTGGCTCTGCTGCGCTTCCTCATGCCTGACCTGTTTGGCAGTAGCGAAGACATCAATGATGAGGTCATTTTGGGGCAAGAGCTGGAGGGGGCTGCTAAGGACGAACAGGTACAACCTGGAAAACCTGGGGGGAGGGTGGAAGAGTGATTCCATGAACTCAGGCATGCATCAAGGTGGTAGAAGAGTTGTTGAGTGCAACATGACGTGCCTGTGCAGATCAGCAAGTAAAGCAATTATGGTGTATTATCAGGCTTTATAACAGAAACTGATAGAGCCTATTGCCAAGGCAGTACTTAGGGAGAATACCGACAACGTGCCATCGAGTCTAACATGTGCATGCTAAAGGGACAGGTTGAATGGCTCAGGTCTTTCACAGGTACAGCCAGCTCTAACAGATAACGTGGTGGATGATTTCTCAAACCGTCTTCTTGTTCATCATTTGGTGTTACTTCATACGGCTTATTACTTCATCTGGCTTTCGCGCCCAAATCATCATATGCAGGTTCAGTGAGCACAACAAGCATATGCAGGTTGAGTGAGCATATGCAGGTTGAATCAGCATATGCAGGTTGAATCAGCATATGCAGGTGGAGTGAGCACAACAAGGAGAACGTAGGATGGGAATGATGGTCCAACAATATCTGTTTGGTCTCATGACACACCAGCCTGTTATCCGTGCAGGCCCAAGCCAGCATGGCTGATCGCATGCGCCGCCTGTTGGCTCCTTTCATCCTGCGCCGCTTGAAATCTGAGGTGGCGGGTCAGCTTGTGCCAAAAGTGCACTTCTTAAAGGAGGTGCGCAGTTGAGGGTGCAGGTGCAGGGTTCCTTCCTTTGACCATAATAAAACCCTTTATCGCTTGACACAGCAATGTGTTATACAAAGGAACGTGTTGGGTGGGGTCTAGTGTCTAGCTATGTCCTAGGGACCTGTGTAGAGCTTACTTGTGTGTGCAAATCCCTTTTTATTGACCAGCACATCATGATGCTACCGTTAGTAGGAGGTACGGGAACCCACAGCCTTGTATTTATTCCCTGCAGGTCGAGATGGTCCCTGAGCAGGCTGAGGTGTACTCCACTGCCCTAACCAACATGCGTGCAGAGGTAAAAGCAGTAGGCAGCTTGGTGAAAGAACAGCTGTATTGTAGGGAGAAGCAAAATGTCTTCTCACAAGGAGGACACACTCATCGACCTTGCTATGCTCACCCACCTTAAGGGGCCTTCCTTGCCAGATGTTAGAGCAAGCATGCAGCAAATGGCCCTTTCCAGTACCATAATCAACTTTTATCAGGAGACGGTTTAAGGCCAAGCCTGTAACCCTCCTGATCTCCAATGATCTTTTTCTTATTCTGTTTGGTGGAGGAGTTGTACAATTCCCGGTACCAAAAAGGCTCATTTTTTCTTCAATAACGTGGCAAATGGTTATCACGGCCTGCGTACTTTTTTTGCAGTTCCTTTTCTTCCCCACGCAGGAACCAGTCAATCGGATTGAAACGCTTTTTTTTGTACAAATCCGTAATGCTGCTCTGTGGTGTCATGTGCTCACAGGTGGCAGCTGCCCGTGCTGGTTGCAAGAAAGCAAGCAAAAGCAGCTCTTTCGAAGGGGTTGACATGAGCCTGGAGGGAGCGGCACCGAGGTGATGTTTTTTAGCCTTTCTTTCTCTGTAGGGCTATAACAACTGATCCGTAGAGCCACATTGACCCATATTTGTTAACAGTCAACAGTGTGGACAAAGTCTGCCCATGTGCTTATCAATTGTTAATAATCACCGTGATGCGGTAATGACAGTTACGCTTGTCATTTGTAAGCAGCTGCTATACGTGCGTAAGTTGTTTGCAATCACAGTGATTACTTTTTAATTTGGCTCTAAACGTTTGCAGTACCAAGCGATGTGCCTGTTGGATGCAGTGACATGATGATGCACAATCTATCTGAGCGTGCTTGTACCTTCACGTCCTTGCTTATTTCAGGGGTAGAATGGCCGGTAGTGGTAAGGCAGCCAATGAAAGTAACCAGAGTTCTCTTTCTCTTGTTTCAAAGCTCGGGGGCAGCCGCATCAGCAATATTTTTACGCACTTGCGGAAGGTATGGGGTTGCGTGTGTTCATCTGTCCGGGATGGCGGTATTTAACTTGAAGGCCTCTTAGCCTGAATTGCGTGTACATGTCGTGTGACTGCACTGCATTGCACGAGAGGTCCCCTTCCTCACTTGTGCTTGTTTTTCCCTTGCCGTCCTTGGCGTCAGAGTGTGCTGCTTGCAACCTTAATACTTGTACAGGAATGCAGGCAGGAAAGACACGGGATATTTTTGCCTGTCCGCCAATTAGAAGCACGAGAAAGGCTCTTTGGAGTTTGCAACACGCTGCTTGTGCAAGAAAGCTGACATGAAGTGCTGGCCTAGGCTGGTCTGCCTGATTGAATTTATCTACTCACGGCCATAAACCACCCCTCACCCCATGCTCATGCAGATCGCACTCCATCCTCTGCTGGTCCGCCACAGATACACCGATGAGAAGGTGAGGCGTATTACGGGTTTGAATTCAAAGTTTAGTCTGCACGACATATAGTTTTATTGTGTGTACCAGGGTTTTTCAGTTCGCTTTTCGGGGGGCACATTGTTTGATAAAGTTTGTGAACGTTGTAAAATCCTCTTAGGGTTGTGCAATTTCGAAAATGGAGGACTTTGCTGGTTTCCAATTTCATACTCGTCCAAAATAAGCTTGTATTGTTTTACATATACCATAGGTTCATGATCACTTTGTGACATCAAAAATACAATTAATTTAAATTTTGAGGTCTGGGGATTAAATTTGAAGTTCGAAAGGACTTGGGGAGGGTCCTGTCGGGAATTTCTTTGTGAATTCGAGAGCCCCGAATTGCTGCTGCTGCTGCTGCTGCTGCTTCCCTCAATCAGAGAGGCAACCTTCTCTTACCCAGTTGCCAGCAACACTCACCCTGGATGGATGCCCCAGAAGAAGAGCATGAAGGGGCTGTGAGAAGAGGAGGCTTGTTCTTGGAGCCGTGCGGGCGCCCCACTGAGAGCACGTGCACAACCTCACAAGTGCACTCCTCAACTGCGCCTGCCCCCCTCTTCCTCTGCCAGCTCCCTGAGCTGCCTCTCCCTCTGCAGCTTCTCATGGTCTCTCTGCTGAACGGCTAGCCTCTCAGCTGGGGGCAGGGGCTTCAAGAACAGGGCCAGGGGGTTCACACTGGCACGCTGGGAGCTCATTTTTAAATCAAAACCACTAGAAATAATTTATTCAACATTTAGATTCAGTTCGGAGAGGGCTCCTAGAATTATTGAAATTCCCGTTCTTTGTCAAATGATTAATAAATTTCCAAAGTGATCGTGTACCTACGGTATAAAATATAATCAAGGGTAAGTCATGACCTCGCTGAGCCTCTTTCCCGGTGTGGAAGACACTCGTCGGCCAGCGAGGGTGTCCACTTTTGGGCGGAATCAGCCCCATCTCCCCAGAAATCCCCAAAAATTCCCAATTCCGAATCTTTCGTCGCTGCATCGGCTGACAACCCCATCTTTTAAACCAAGTGTCTTCATTAATAATATTTATTTATGACACCAGGAAGAGTTAAAGGGGTGTGCAACAGGGGGGGTGAAACGAGTTCCGGATTCTCCTGGCTCACACGGCCATTTCCACCCGGTCTCAACTTTAATTCATTAATGTATATAAGCGAACACAGGAGGGTGTAAGAAGCTTAACTTTTGGACGACACGTGTCAAATCAATTAAAATTTATATGTTCGCAGAGATGTGTCATACAGTCATTTGGGATGTTCAATACGGTAAAATACGCATTAAATACGGAATACGCGTATAATGCGATTGTATTTTTTAAGCAATTTCGGAATTGCCGATTTTTGACCCAAAATGGACTCGATTCGCCCCTAAATCACCCAAAACATTCCCAATTCTTCTCCAATGTATTATATGTTGTAAGCGTATTTTATAATAGCATTTAAAGCTCACTGAAAGGCCGTTGCTGGGGCGGAATTTGTCTATGAAGACCAAAAAACGGCAAAAAAGGCAAACTTTGCAATCGTATAGTATGACCCAATACGGTAAAATACGCGTTAATTACGATATTATTATTCAAATACGCAGTATGACACATCCCTGTATATTCGGAATCCTGAGGTTGAGAGCTATCGATTGGTATATAAATGAGTTCAATCGGAGAACGTGAGGGGGGGGGGGGGTCGGGGGGGTTTCGACTTTTTGGGACCCCCCCCTCCAAAATTTAGGGTCACTCCTACGAATTTTTAAATACATCATCGGAATCCTCAGCTTAATCGCAGTCGATTGGCACCCTTTTTTAGTAAATTGGGTAAAAGGGAGGGTCTGTGGACATGTCCAAAAGTCAGAGGCACACGCACTCGGGTGCAGGCCGCGGTGTGAGTCAAGCCAATGAAGCAGCAATTAACCCAAAACTTTCAGGATTGTGCCAGCATGAAATAGTCAGTGGAATTCTGAAGAAATGGAAGCAATGTTGGACTGTGCACGCCAGTTATGGGTGCCTGGTAGGTCACGTGTGCATGGGCGTCCGTATCTCAGTTTTTGCCCCATAACTCTGCAACACTTCAGTTCCAGGTCTTGATGAGTATGCTAATGGA
>Ga0307948_1002607_pt1 | contig 13189 bp, 14 predicted proteins | sample OrgLakmetagen280_FD_201824 | JGI IMG/M metagenome (GOLD analysis project Ga0307948, IMG submission 201824) | Saline water microbial communities from Organic Lake, Antarctica - #280 | ecosystem: Environmental > Aquatic > Non-marine Saline and Alkaline > Saline | place: Antarctica: Organic Lake...
TATGTGCGTGTGTGTGTGTGTATGTGTGTCGCGTGCGCGTGTGTGTGTGTGTGTGTGTGTGTGTGTGTGTGTGTGTGTGTGTGTGTGTGAGTGTGTGTGTGTGAGAGAGTGTGTGTATGTGTGTGTGTGTGTGTGTGTGTGTGTGTGTGTGTGTGTGTGAGAGTGTGTGTATGTGTGTATGTGTGTGTGCGTGTGTGTGCGTGTGTGTGTGTGTGTGTGTGCGTGCGCACACGCGCTTGTTTGTTTCAGGAAAATACGTGCAAGGCACAAGGGTCAGGAAAAATTCTGGACGTACATTTCCAGGCCACAGACAAACAGCATAGATAGAGCGCAAATTCTTACAGGTTGTTGCTGTCCACAATGGTTAGGGTGCCAACGCAGCACGCAAAGGCGTCGAAGGCCATTCTGATACCGAGGCAAAGGGTTGCAACAAAGGGAAATTATTAAAAATTACGTATAACAAGATGTAGGTACGATAAGACGGCCCTTTAAAATTCCTGGGCTCAATTGACAGGCGAGTGGCGAGTTTCCTGGTATTTAGTTGAGAGGGAAGTAGAAGAATGTGTGTCATGCTGCGTGAAAACCAGGACTTGGCCTACTTGAGATCCTGATGTTTTCCTTCTTTGCTTTTGTTTGTGCCATTCACTCAGATTCACCGCTCAAATTGTACACGCAGCAGACATTCTGCAAGTTCAAGATTGATGTGCTTCTTGTATTCAATTATTGCTGGGAGGTATACGGCCAAAAGCAACAGCAAGTCAGCAGCAGCACCGACTTCTTCTTTTTTCCATTCCTTGCATTAGCTTCTTGCTGCGTTTCTTTCGGGTCGTGCTTGCCAGCTTGGTGTCAGCGGTAGCTATATCTAGCTTCCACACTTTTGTTGTTATTGCAGAGAGGCTGTGGTTGACGGCAGGATCTAATTTGTGATCTCATGACAATTACTGTATCATGACAGGCCTTGATGACAATTGTGGCACAGCCGCTGACGTCTGCTTATGCTGAGAGACCAGTTTCCCTTGAATTGCTTTTGACACTATATGGCCTGGAACGGTGCGCCTATGTGATATTTCATACATTTGGATGCCTCAAAGAAAACTCCTTCACCAAGAATTAAGAATGAAGATTGAATAGGATCTGGATGGTCACAGGCTTCGTCTGAAAACGGATCTTGATGAGAGTTGGTAACAGTTAACGGTACTAAACGGATGAGGGCGATCTGTAAGGACAAGTCAAGCAGCATGAATATTACATGGAGCTTAAGGGCAAGCTTTTCCACTTTTTGAGAATGAAGACCTAGCTCCTTAAAAGCCCATCGTGTGAGTGTTTTAAATGGTCTCTCCCACACCAAGAGGATTACGTGGTTAAATCCTAATGAAAGCTCCTTGAAGAATGGCGCAGATATCTTTATGCTGTTCCTTTATGGCGTGCAACTGATTCTAGTGTCAAATGTACTAATTGCAATAAGGTGGATGTCACATCAAAGTATGCCAAGTGTTGTCTGGGGAAGGTGGATTTGCTGGTGGCTGGCGGTGCTGCTGAGGTGCTCTTGTTTCCCTCAGTTGCCCTCTGTCACTCCGAAGAACCCACCCCCTTCAATGGTTTGTTGCATATGTGTATGCATTCTTGGTAAGCAGAACTGGCGATGCGGGATGAACCGATACCTGAGTTAAGGTGCCAAACTACGTGCTAACCTAGATCCCACAAAGGGTGTTGATTCATGTAGACAGCAGGACGGTGGTCATGGAAGTCGAAGGTATACCCTTTGGATTCTCTCCGGGAGTGTGTATGCATGTATTTCTTTTCTCCAAGGTATACCCTTTGGATTCCACTCCGGGAGTGTGCATGCACATGTGGCAGCCCTTTTGTTGCTTTGTTGTTTTTGTGGAGATGGAAGCAACCAGCACAGCACATGATTGGCTGGAGGTTATCCTATTTTTATTGGTTTCAGCTGTTTCACGAGTCTGGAGAACTTGCATAGCCAGCCGTTCACTGCGGCCTATATCCATGGAGACATAGTAGGATCCTAAAGAGCTGTCTTGCTATTACCGCTGTGACTAATAATATCACGCTGCAGGCTATGTGACACTGGTAAGTATGCTTGATAGGAATACCAAAGCTCCCCCCGTGTAGAGCCGCACTTGCCCAATTGGCCCAGGGCGTTGGGTAGGTACTAAATCTTTAGAAAGTGGTTGGGCTGTGATTATATGAGTGTAGATTTGAGCGAAAGAAATGTCAATACCTACTCAAGTGCTTACCAATTAGTGTAACAGATTATCAAGATATATAATTTGCACTTAGCACACGTTCTTTTATACGATGGGATCTGAGGAATGGAGAGTACTGCTGCTAGAGGTGTTGATTGGTAGGTGTTGCAAGTGTCAGCAGGGCTTTGGGGGATCTGTCATTCTCTTGATAGAAGGATAAGCAGTAAGCAGGGATAAGAAGATGAGCTTCTGTGTGGATTTAGATTCGTGGGCTGGTCTCAACTTATAAAGGACACATCTACTGTAACCCCAGCTGACGGCACGGGCTTTCCCCTTTAAACTCTTAACTTGCTATTTGAAAAGTAGAATTATTTCAAATTGTACCAAAAAGAGCAGAACCAACAAAGGATGAACAACTCGCTCTATATCTGCAAGAATGATCAGAACATAACAAGCAGGGAAACGCTCGCAAGGCACCCCAGCTCGTCCACATAGCGCCAAGAATTAGCGCCATCAGCTGTGCAAGCATTCACACATTAATTCTGAGAGAATTACGAATAAAAACCACCAGAACACATATCTGTGCACTTGCGATACATTTGCTTTGACATTAAGCAAGCTAAGAAGCAAGTTGTACATGCTTTGTAACTGTCTGACCTCATATACCGGCTGTAGTAACGACCAAGTTTGGCAGTCTCACCAGGGCCGCTACAATGGTGGCTGGCATCTTGATCAGCAGCGAAGCAAAGTTGCTGGGCACACGCACTACGCTGCCCAACAGATTCCCAGCACCACGAATTAGGCTAGCAAGTGCCCTACATGTTGCGGTGTTGAAGTAAGGTTTGTGCAGCAAAGTCCATCCAGGTATTCGCATGCGCTAAAGCAGCTAGGGTATTTGTCAGCTGTTTTTCATTATCACAGAGGAGGGGACCAAACATGCCCTTTTCAACAATCAAGGGGCAACTACTTGCACAATACTTCATCAAAGTGGAACAAATCTAGCTTTAAATTAAAGCTGACAGTATAAGCTACCATGTGCTCAGATTCACTGTAGTCGCTCTATGTACAGGATGACAGCATGTGCTCAGATGCACTTGAGTCGCTCTACGCACAGGATGACAGGACTAAACATTTTTAAGAAATCCCAAACCCCAGATCGGTTCTTTACATGGAAAATAGCATATTGGTTTACTTATCTCGCCAACCACTCAGCATTATACTTCATTTTATTTGCAATGACAGTTATTTGTTGTAAGGACTCCTAAACACCAAATGTCACTGAATTTGGTGCAGTAGGTGATCTATTATGAAGATTATGGCAGCAGACGTTGAGGTTCACGCCACAGCAAATCCAGCATGCGCGGCAAAAAAGGCAAGCTCCAGCTCCACATCCATGGGCTGACTTCTCTCATCTAGAATGAGCCATATGTGCCGAAGAGCATTATAAGAACATGTCCATTTTGGACCTCAATTGCCTCCCTCTTAAATCATTCGCGTAAACACCCATGCTCTTTTAAACCTTGTTAATTTATCTTGGCCTGCTGTCAATACACACTTTTGTTTGGCAGCGATTATCAGTTGTGATGCCACACCTGGCCGGTAAAGACACCGCTGCTGAAAGTGTGTTTGCAGGTGCTGCGATGATTGTGGTGAGAACGGCGCTGGCGGCCCTAACAGGGATGAACAGCAGCTGGACGACAAGGGCTGCAAGGCGTCCAGGGGCCGCCACCAAGAGAGAAGCAACTCTAGAGCCAAGCCAGACCAAAAACTGCAGCAAACGAGGAGAAATGGAAGGAAAGCCGATACGTAATGCATATGGAGGTACGCACGCACTACAGACTGACATGACACACCTGCAGGATGGCGGACGTGAGCGTGAGAATGCTGGTGATGAGCAAAGAGGGGATGGTAATAGCAGTTGACACGATCGCAGTCGCCGTGCGTGTCAATAAGCTTAAAACACCCATGCTACAAAGAATTGAGGAAAGTTGTAATCTGGGGCTGTGAAGTCTGGCTCAAAATTTGATTGGTATAACTGGGTATAACGAGAAAAAGATCGCACAAAAAAAATTTTGACGAATGTGGCCTGCTATGGGAACCGTTATTATTAAGTATGATCCGGAGGCGATGATGAGCGTTCTTTTCCTTGGTTTGGTGTTAAATACGTACAAATCGCAGGTGTGCAGGCTGTCGCACCTTTTTTTGTCCCAGTTTTGCCCAGACAGTTTTTGTTTGCATTTCATCACAATTTATAATATTTTCTCTTGAGTAAATTTTAGCGCATGGCAGATTGAGTGGCTCTCTCAGTTCTAGTCTCTGGCCGGGAAGCCACCAAGCCTCATGGTTAAAATGAAGGCCAAGAGGGGGTATGAGGTGGTGAGTTTGGGAAGATGTTTGGTTTACTATGAAATGCTGGCAATTGCACTCCTTTCGTGTCACTAGCTAAACCCTTGCTTCCTTCTTTCCCTTCTTTCCCTTCGGAGCAGCCCCCCAGCATCCAAGCATACATTAACAGGGTCATACAGCTGCCTTTAGACAGCCCTGCCTTTGAGCAGGCTCTAGCAAGTTATCACTGGGAGTACGACAAGGTGCGCGTCTCATGCGGATTATTGTGCTCTGTCTCTCCTTCCTCTCCTCCCCTGCTGCAGCACACCACAATGCTTTTATCAGGTAAACCATGGCTCTTTTGCAATGATCAAAATCGGGGCAAAATTGGTTTGCACCAAACGAACTCTCCTTCCCTCTTCCTGCATGTACAGGGCGACTTCTACCACTGGATCCCGCTGCTGAACCGGTTTGATGAATTTTTCACCGAATATATTAAGCCACGCCAGGACCTGCAACTCAAGGATGCAGCCCGGTGGCCTGCAGATCCGCCATTCCCGGTGCAGGCCTGCCTGCAAGTGCTACGCGTGACCTCAGTGCTGCTGGAGAACTGCAGCAACAAGCATGTATATACTTCCTACGAGGTAGGGGTGAGGGGATGATTATGGGAAGGCAGGTCAGGGACCAAAACAGGCTTTCTTTTTTCCCCAAACACAGCTCACGCAATAAAGTACACCTTTCACAAACACACACAGCACCTGGCCGGCCTTCTTGCTGCACCCCCTGCGGAGGTGGCAGCAGCAGCGTTGCAGGCCCTCGTGTCCTTCCTGAAAAAGACGCACCACGCGCACATCCGGTGGCAAGGGTACAAGGAGCTCAATGCTCGCCTCAATGTGCTGGCGCAGGGCTGGGGAGGAAAGGAGGAGGTGAGGGACTGGGTGGATGGTGTATCTGTTTACCTAAAGAATAAACTCCACACTCGTGCCTGTCCAACCAATCCATGACGTGTTTTGCTTTGCAGGGCCTGGATCTGCTAGCTTGCGTGTCTGGGGATCAGCATGCCATTCAACAGGTGGGTGTTGGGAACGTTCCACGAATGTTGTGCATGCAATAACACAAGTCCTTTTCTATGCACCAAAAAAATCCTGGAACTATGCATTGCAAACCAGAAACGGGACGTGGTTGCCTAGTTCCACCTCGACGCATTTGCCCCTACTATGACGCGCACACACACACACACACACATGCATACGTAATTAACTGCAAAAGTACCTGTAGGCGTCTCTAGTTTGGGAATGTTGTATGTTTTGGGCATGTTTGGAGCAATCACAGCTCCAGCACCCAGTGGTACCTTCAAGCCATGCGTAGGTTACCTATTGGCACACACAAACTTATCCAGAGCCCACTTGAGAAAGCCGTCGTGCGCCAATGCCAGGCTCTCCTTTAGCATTTGGCATGCACGGCCAAGTGTCAACCCTGGGCCAAAGCCACCTAACAACTCACGACACACAAACGCCCACAGAGCCTGGCCAAAGCCACCACGCTCAAATTCGAGTTCTTCCGAGAGTACAGCAGCACAGACGCCCAGGCCCCCTCTGGTGCTGCAGCCCCTGCCAACGCGGGGGGTAAGGTCAGCATCGTTGTGCCGAGCCTGGACAAGCTGCCACAGAGCGACCACGCCATCCTTGCAGACTTGGTGCAGCGCTTCAACGTGGAAGAGCAGCACAGGTGTGTGTGACTGTGTTATTATGTTGTATATATGTGTGTGTATGTGTGTGTGTGTGTGAGAGAGAGAGAGAGAGAGAGGTTGGCTGCGTGTGTTCAAGGTGGTTTGCACGCTCAAGTACCTAATAGAGACTTTTTGTATCACTCTCCTTAGTATCAGCGTGATGAGAGTAGCGAGCTCGTTCCTGCCTCCTGTTCTGCTAAAGAACAGAGTCTGTGCCTTGCTTTCCCTGCTCAAAAAGGCAAATTTGAGCGAGCCTGCATTCTTTAGAAGTAACTGTTCCTCTAAACTGGCCTCTCTCTACTGTGATTTCATGTTCTGCACTCTTTGATTGCCACGCAAGATCCTGGCAGGCACACAGCTTCAAACACACTTTCCTCTTAGGTAGCTCCAATCCCTCTCTGGCCATTGATACTTGTTCTGGTCATGGATACTTGTTCTGGCTTTTCTTGTTCAGGTTCAGCCTGCTGAGTAAGTTCCTGCAGGCATGCAGCGTCCGATGGCACGCTCCCCTTTTCATGAATACTCTTGAACCATTCCTAACGCCCGCCACTTCAGTAACGCTCTTGAAATCCATTCATACTTCGTACTTGTTCAGGTTCAGCCTGCTGAGCAAGATCCGACAGGCACGCAGCTTTGGAAGCTTGGAGGGCCGCCGCCTGCTTGTGCACACCCGCCTCATGGCATTTGTTGTGTTTGCGCAGTCTACCCCTTCTCCAGGCATGTGCATCTTGTGTGCGCTTGAACTAAATCTGTTGAGTTTACCCTGACTGTCTTAGGTATAAAGGTGATCAGATTCACAATTTCCTTTGTATCTGCTTTGCTCGCCCCCGCCACTCTAAATGTCGATACCATCGCACACCACACAACCATAACGCGTTCAGTACTTTGCCATATCGTCCCAAATGGTTTGAACAACCTGGTAAGCCTAGGCACCCATACCCACGCTTACAGCGTTTAATGTTACTCTGCAACCATGCTACGTCGCTTGATTGTGCAACGCATATGCAGAGGCCATGGCCAGCTTGTACGCGGCCGAGCCAGAGATGATCTCAGAGCTTGCAGCTCTTGTGCAGGCTGACCTCCCAGGCCTAGAGGGCTTGCGTGCCCTGGCCGTGCGCGTGTTGGCTGTGCAAGTGCAGGTGGGTTGCGTGTGGTGTGTGCCTGGCCGAGCGCTTGCTTGTCGTGCAAGTGCAGGTGGGTTGCATGAGTGTGCGTGGCCAAGCGCTTGCTAGTCGTGCAAGTGCAAGTGGGTTACGTGTGTGGTGTGTGCGTGGTCGAGCGCTTGCTGGCTATGCATGTGCAGGTGGGTTGCGTGTGGTGTGTGCGTGGTCGAGCGCTTGCTGGCTGTGCAAGTGCAGGTGGGTTGCGTGTGTGGTGTGTGCGTGGTCGAGCGCTTGCTTGCCGTGCAAGTGCAGGTGGGTTGCGTGTGGTGTGTGCGTGGTCGAGTGCTTGCTGGTCGTGCAAGTGCAGGTGGGTTGTGTGTGGTGTGTGCGTGGCCGAGCGCTTGCTGGTCGTGTATGTGTACGTGTGTTGTGTGTGTGGTGTGTGCGTGGTCGAGCGCTTGCAGGTCGTGCATGTGCAGGTGGGTTGCGTGTGTGGTGTGCGCTTGGTGTGTACTCAGCCGTGCAAGTGCAGGTATGACACGTGCCCTATTCACAGCTCAGTGCGTCACTTGTGTTTACTCGCCCCTCGTTTTTGTAACCATGCACGTCAGCAACGCACATGATCCGGTTTTGCAAGCAACACATGGACGAATAAGAATTGCAGGAACACATAAGTTGTCACTTTTTCTTTGCAAATAACACATGGACGGATAAGAAACGCAGGAACACACGAGTTGTCACTTTTTCTTTGCAAGCAACACATGGACAGATAAGAAACGCAGGAACACATGAGTTGTCAAATTTTCCGTTCCTGTGTCTGGCTGTATGTGTTTATTTATGAAGACACGTCTGTCTCTGGCCTGCCTTGCTAGCTCACACGTAGTACATTGACACATGCTCATCTGAACACGCACGTAATGAATTGACACAAGCTCATCTGAACATTCCAGACGCACTTAACCTTGTTGCAGTCGACACGTGCGCATTCTTGAACTGAATATTTTTGTTGCAACAGCTCTCACACACACACACACTGAAAAATGATACGTGCTATAATTTGTATTACAGTGCACCTTTCCAAAAAAGCACTTGTCATCAACACTGTACGCGCACGCATACGCACATACACACACAAACACACACACTGAAAAATGATGTGTGCTCTAATTTCTATTAGGTGCACATTTCAAAAAAGCACCAGTCATCAACACTGTGCGCGCGCACACACAAACACACACACAAACACGCACACACACACACACACACACACGCACACACGCACACACGCACACACGCACACACACATGAAAAAATGGTATGTGCTCTAATTTCTATTAGGTGCACATTTCAAAAAAGCACCTGTAATCAACACTGTGCGCGCGCGCACACACACAAACACACACACACACACACACAAACACACACACACACTAAAAAATGATATGTGCTCTAATTTCTATTAGGTGAACATTTCAAAAAAGCACCTGTCATCAACACTGCGCGCGCACACACACAAACATAAACAAACACACACATATACACACACACAAACACACCCACAAACACGCACACACACATACACACTCAAACACACACACATACATACACAGGATCGCTCGCGCTACACTGCTGTGATTGGCGGCATCAGTGGGGGTTCCGGTCAGGGCAGCGGATTGATGTCCGTACTGCTACACAAGGTGAGTGTGTGTTGTAATATGTGTGTGTGCGTGTGTGCCTGTGTGTGTTTTTGTGGTGTGCATGTGCACGCAACCTGCTTGCACCTGTACGTCTGTTGTGCACTGTTGGGCAGCGCGTGTCACACATGTGCATGCATGCTCATCTCTGGGCCAAAGCATCAGGTTGCTTGGTCGCTGCACGTAGTGAGTGTTTGAGCTTATGCATGCAAATCTTGTACACGTAGGAATATCAGAACCGTATATATCAGGGATGTGTCATACGGTCATTTGGGAAATTCAATACGGTAAATTACGTGTCATAACAAAATACGCTGTAATACGATCGTACTGTGGTTTGGGTGTGCCGATTTCGACCCAAGAATAGACCTAGCTTGCCCCAAAATCACCCAAAATGTTTCCAATTCTTTTCCATTATATTGTATGTTACTAATATAACAGCATTGGGAGCTCACTGAAAGGCCAGTGTTGGGGCAGAAATTGCCTGAAAAGGCCAAAACCTAGCAAAACCCGCCAAAACCGGAAAAGTTTGCAATCGTGTAATATGGCCAATTTGTTCAATACAGTAAAGTACGCGTTCAATACGGTACGGCGTAATATACGAATACGCTGTATGACACATCCCTGGTATTTACGCACAGTATATGACTGTATATTTGGTGATTTCCCTGCCAAAAATACCGTATGTACACCATATCTGGTTCTGGTCGTCCCAATGCAAACCCCCCACCCCTCCCCGGCCAAACAGTGCAAACAAGCCTAAAATAGCCATATCTCCCCATGCATTTCACAATCCTGGGACCTGAGACATGCGTTGAATAGCTTTACATGCCTCAAAGAAAGCAAAAAGACCCAGTGGGTGGCATGCTCGAAATTTGTCTTTTCCCCCTGTGTCCCTTGTGTGAGTGCCTCCCACTCGCCGGCATTCCCAGTACCCCTGCCCCAAATTCGACATTGCAGCATTGTTATATAACATTTATAATGCTTATATCCTGAAGCAGAGGTAGATCAGGGCAACTTTAGAAATGCACCTTATCCCTGCCAAAGTGGGTGCAAAACACGCACCGGGCCCCACACAGCCCCCCAGAATGCCGAATTTCCAGCAAATGTCAATGGTTTAGATATAACATCAAGTACCTTGCATTCAGTTGAGGTACAGGGGGCTTTGAATTGGGTGAATAGCTTATTGGCACTGTTTGGGGTGACTTTGGCGTGGGGACGACCTTCTGGCCAACCCTACGTCTGCCCCCTATACCCTATACCCTATACCCTACGAACTAAAACCCACCCTAAGACCCTACACCCTAAGCCCATCCTTGTTCTCACGAGCTCAATCCTCCTGACCCTGCACCATCACAAGTCCAAATCCCGTGAACGCAACTCACCCTTCCATTTCCACCCCCCCGTACAACTCGACCCATCTCCTTTTTCCTGTTTGCTTCGCACAGGCTGTGGCTGCCTTTATAGCATCAGGCTCCACCCCTCCTCCCCCCTCCTCCTCCACTCCCACACCCACCAAATCAACACCAGGGGCCGCCACCAGTACCAGCACAAACTAAGCACTAGGAGCACGAGAGCAGGAGGAGCAACAGAGGCAGCATACGGCGCACGTGACGGATTTCTTGGACGCCCTGCTGTCCATGGTTGGCACACTGGTGCAGTCTACCTCTGGCTGCCAGGTATGGATGTGTGTGTGTGTGTGTGTGTGTGTTGTTTGCTCTTGAAGCAACAAGATTGCGTGCATGCATGCATGTTCACACACACATGCCCTGCCGTCCATGGCCGGCATGCTTATGCAATTTTCTGCGGACGGCCAGGCATGGCACCTGCCAACACATACGTACACACAAATACATAAACATCCGTATGTGCACACAAGCATGAATGCACGCATGCACACACAAATGCACACACCCACGACAAGGTTACGTGCCAAGGACATACACAAACGCCAGGCCTCCCCCTCCTCTTACTTACGCACAGGTGCTGACAGATGCAGGGGTGCTGCAAGCGCTTCTGCCCCTGCTGCAGGACAAAAGGTGTGAATATTTATGAACTGATATGTGTGAGTACGCACGCATGTGTGTGTGTATGTGTGTGTTCATTTGCGCGCCTGTGTGCATGTGCGCATGTGTGGGGATGTGACTGTGTGTGTGAGTGTGTGTGTGTGCGTGTGTGTTAGTGTGTGTGTGTGTGCGCGCGTATGTATGATTATATAGTTATTTCCACGTGCTTGTTTTTGACGGCCATGCTAGCCAAGTGGTGAGCATCTTTACAGCTGCACACATCTCTTAGTCTTTGGGCTTCCGTTCAGTGCGCTCTCCTCAGACCTCAAGCTAATGTCGCCGCCTCTCATCCGCTGAACTCACGCTATTGCCCTGCTTAGGTTTTTGAGGACAGCCTGCTGTGCACTCACGCTGTATGAGCCTCACGCTGCATTTTAGTAACGTGCATTGCTGCGTCAGCGTATGGCATGCAGTGTACTGCTGTGCACTCAAGCTGTATGAGCCTCACGCTGCATTTTAGTAACGTGCATTGCTGCGTCAGCGTATGGCATGCAGTGTACTGCTTTGCACTCACGCTGTATGAACCTCACGCTGCATTTTAGTAACGTGCATTGCTGCGTCAGCGTATGGCATGCAGTGTACTGCTTTACACTCACGCTGTATGAACCTCACGCTGCATTTTAGTAACGTGCATTGCTGCGTCAGCATATGGCAGGCAGTGTACTGCTTTGCACTCACGCTGTATGAACCTCACGCTGCATTTTTAGTAACGTGCAGTGCTGCGTCAGCGTATGGCATGCAGTGTACTGCTTTGCACTCACGCTGTATGAACCTCACGCTGCATTTTAGTAACGTGCATTGCTGCGTCAGCGTATGGCAAGCAGTGTACTGTTGACCATCTCGAACAATGTTTCAAACTCGCTGGCCACAGGATCTCAAGTACATCCCTCGTGTCTCACCCCATTTAAGCAATCTCGCTCTGAAACTATTTGCTTGGATTACGTTTACTTTTTCGATCGCTGAAGTCCGCTCTATTTCCTCTGTTGGCTCTGAAACGACCAGAAATAGATTAACGCCTTAATCAAAAGCAACCCTGGGCACCTTGGAGTCGTGGCCACCACCGTGAAGGTCATCGAGCAATACAAGTGCTTTAGGGGCCTTCCCTTATGCATTCAAAGTCCGCAAAGTTTGGTTCCTTGTATCTTGGTCAAACCTTTTTTAATCAATACACATTTCTTGATAAAACACAGCCCTGAGCACCTCGGAGTCGTGGCCACCACTATAAAGGTCATTGAGCAGTACATGGACTTCAGCCAGACCGCTGGCACTATGTTCAGGGACCTCAACGGCTTGCAAGCGATGATTAAGCGGCTGGCTTACGAGGTGCGCGTGAGTGTGTGTGTGCGCGTGCGTGTGTGTGTGTTTGTGTGTGTGTGTGTGTGTGTGTGTGTGTGTGTGTGTGCGCGCGCGTGTGCGCGTGCGTGTGTGTGTTTTAAGCCTTATTGACACACATGCATAATTAACAAAGTGGTGAGGCAACCGGCTTATTAGGAGTGACCAAGCGCTTCCTCTTCCATGTCAGCATGCACACACGTAACACAAAGCAACTCGACCCCCCCCGCCCCCCCTTGCAAGCATGCACACACGTATACATGACGCAATTCACAGGTGGGTCTAGAAGACTCCCAGCCCAGTCCTGATGCAGCACTGACACCCACACCAGCACCAGCAGCACCAGCAGCACCAGCAGCACCAGCAGCACCAGCAGCACCAGCAGCACCAGCAGCAGCAGTAGCAACAGCACCAGAACCCACACAAGTGGCACCAAAAGCAGCCGTCAGTACAGCAGCTGGGGATGAGACTGTGGTAGCTGCTAACTCAAAGGCTCCTCTGCCTTATGCACGTAAAGTGCTCGTCAAGTTCCTCCTGCGAGCCGTTGCCATTTCCAGCTATGCACCCACTAGTGGGGCAGGCTCACGCCCACAGGTGTGTGTTTATGTATGTGTGTGTACGTGAAGGTGTGCGTGTACGTGTGTGTGCGTGTACGTGTGTGTGTGTGTGTGTGTGTGTGTGTGTTTGTATATGAGAATGTATGTGTGTGTATGTCAAGGTATGTAATCCTGTTTGT
>Ga0307948_1002608_pt1:0-7500 | contig 13189 bp, 11 predicted proteins | sample OrgLakmetagen280_FD_201824 | JGI IMG/M metagenome (GOLD analysis project Ga0307948, IMG submission 201824) | Saline water microbial communities from Organic Lake, Antarctica - #280 | ecosystem: Environmental > Aquatic > Non-marine Saline and Alkaline > Saline | place: Antarctica: Organic...
GTACTCATCATTCTCATACACATGCTTGATCACGCTGAGCAAAGTAGATGGCATAGCACTACGACGCAGATGTGACCAGAGTTGTTGCCTAGGGACAGTGTCATACGCTTGCGAAAAATCAATGAAGGCAACATGCAATCTAGGACTGTTCCTGGGCTTCAGCTTTTTAGCAGCATGCCTAAGATGCCTCAGAATAAACAGAGGGTGCAGAGTGCTACTGCCCGGAAAGAAGCCAAACTGCGTGTCTGGAATCTTACCTTTTTTTATGATCAATGTATTCCTGAATCAAGACTCATACAGACTCCTCAAGTTTGTGTCAGATTTAGTTTCAATTTTCGACACTGGTTGATTTTGTTTCACCAGCCAACTGCCATCAGCCAGAGACTCGGGCTGTAGGCCATCCTTGTAACCCCCTTGTACCCTTTTTTACACACCAATCAGTCACCAAATCTTTCAGCACATTGGTTAATATTTATAACCATTGTTCCTCTTTAACACCTGTTTCCTTGCATGGCCAGGCAACCAAGCCCCCCAACAAAAACCAGCAAACACGTATTAAACTAGGTCTGCCAATAGTGCAAGAAGAGCTGCCTGTGATAACTAGCTGATGGCCCTGCCAATCTATACCCCTTGGCTATGAAACCAAGAGACACACAACCAAACAAACGCGACATACATCTTGTCATAAAATAAATTATGTGTAGGCACTTCCCCTACCAACAAGCAGAAAAGGCACGAGAACAACATAAGCTGCTATTGCCTCACTTACTCGGAAACTGCAAAACCATCCACACCATCCTGCTAGGGGCAACAGGCACCATTTGCAGCAGCCTCACAAGGAACCCTCTCCACAGCCTCGAAGTTACTGGTCTACATGTCACAGCACTCATGGTACACTAAGCCTACATGCAACCAGATCCACAACAAAAATCATATAGATGAGACGAGACATCAAACACAACCCCCAAACATATCTACACAATACTCATGGAGATGTGCAGGCTTCTGCCTCCCAACCACCTGATCCCCATTGAAAAGCCTCCCTTATTTGTATTCTCCAGGTGGGATGTTATGTGTCTCTGCATGCATTGGGCGGTGCAGAACACAAAACAACATCCTTTCCTAATCCATTCCCATAGTGTTTACTCTATTTGCGTTCATTTTCTTTTCTTCAAGGGTTGAATTGAGGGTTGGTTCAAAGGTTGGTTGGGAGTAAGACATTGATTTAGGGCAGCTGTCTGGCATGCTGTCCATGTGGGCCACAATAAGCACTATGCACATTGATTACAAAAAGGAGTTGTACAATAATGTCAGTTTCATTCATCAATGATACAAAACCAGCCACCTAAATCATCATCAAAACCAGCCACCTAAATCAGCATCTGCTACATTATTAACAAGAGTTTGAATCAAATGCATTTCAGCATCTGAGTGACCTATGGTATCTCAGCTAATTTCTGGTCTTGCAAGGCTCCACTAACAGCCTACTTGCAAACGTTTATAGTGTGTTGTAGCAGATCATAAGAGTAGATCGAAACTGTCAGATCATTACAATTACTAGAAAAATAATATATCACCATAAAGAACAAAACACTTCTTACCCTCTACAGTGAGCAGCAAGATGAAGGAACACCTGGCGGTACGGCTAGAAAATTACAGACAACATTTTCTTGTAGGGTCCGCAACAGCATTTTGAGTGCTGCTGCGTCGTACACAAAGGGGCCATTTTTTTACGCGTCTACCTAAGAATTAGAAACACTATGCCTAGTGCCGTGTGTGCCGTGCTGTGCCGTGCTGTGTATGTCGTGCTATGCCGTGTGTGCCTGATGTGATTTCTCACGCTCATTCACTTCATGGACAGTGTACCAACGACGCCATGCATGCTGTACCGCCACCTCTCCCCTGATACCGTATGCACAGGGTATCGATGAGGCCTTGCATGTCGTACCGCCAGCGACCCACCTCATACCGAAGCCACTTCGACAACTTTACCTCCTCATCCTCACACCTCTCCCCTTCTGCTTGCCACTTACAAGCAGCATTTGCCATGCAGCAGACGTACACGCCACAGTCATGTCTGAAGATACATGTGTGGGGTGTGTGTGCGTGCGTGCGTGCGTGCGTGTGTTTGTGTGTAAACAGCACAAGCACAACACTGTTGGGAATGGTATTCTGCTAGAGCGGAAGGCAGGAAGTAGTCAGATGCAAAAAGCACATTGCACAGCATATGAAATGTTAATGACCTCGTATACACCATTACAGACTTTTTTGTGCAATGCATCTGTCCATGCAAGCTGGAAGGATGCAGCATCGCCCTCTTGCGAGAGCATACTGTCAGGGGCGCCATTCATTAGTACAAGTCTTCAGTGAAAGGGATTTTCTTCCCATTCATAACAGGCTGCAAATAGGGTCTTCTAAGCAAACGTCTTTATTCCACCTTTCCTGCAGCTTTGTTTAGTTACTACGTTCAGTTCCTGCGTTTTTTTTTTGCGGTCTTTACCTTCACCTAACCACTTTTCCAGCACACATTTAGTACCAAAATGCAGGGATAAGCAATGGTAAGACCCCAATACTCAAACTCTTTAAGAGGGACTGGAATTAAAATAAAGCACACCGGAAACTAGACACAACTGAGAACTATCTTTGGCATTGCAACGTCTCTTTTTGTGAGAAGGGCTGTACTGCCTGCACATTTCTTTCTTTAAATTATCTTATTTCTGCTCACCCATTCTGCTGCCGAGGCATGCCTGTAACTTCAACAAATGCATCTGTAGAGACTTCAGGCACTCCTAAGGCGTCCTTTGTGGCCATCATTACACGTTGCGCGGCCTGCGAGCTGCGAAATGTTTGTAGTATGTATGAATATTCAGTCATATACGGTGTATATAAGGAGTTCCAACCTCTAGTCGAGGCTCAATGAGGTCGAGCCTCGACGTCACTGCTGTCAAAGCCTAGACGGCAACAAGGGTGTCCTTATTTGGGGGGAAATCAGGAAATTCCCTGGAAATTCTCAAAAATCGGAAAAATTGATTGCATTTTTTGTGCGTATCATAATACTGAGTACTTTTGTGTAATGTAAACGCAAAAAGATAATGGAGTATTCATTTCTTGACGCCCCCAAAAGGGCAGTTATTTTGCGCATTATTTTCTTAATGTTATCAATTAGGTATCATTCAGATTATATGTATTTCTGGCCAACCTGCTGTGCACATGCCTGTCCAGGCACCATACCATGGGAGATTCTCCAAACATTCCCTACATTATTTTTCAGTCCGGTCTCTTATGATAATTACTTATAAATTAACTCCAGACAATTGAGGGAACGTCGCTAGCAACGCTGAAAAGTTGGCGAAGCCCATCACGCGCTCAATGTGTACATGCATATGCATGTGTGCGTGTGAGTGTGTGTGCGCGCCTGTATGCATTCGCGTGTGCGTTTGTGTCAACTTAAACTACATAGCCCATCAAAATTAGTATTACTTGATTCTGCTTGCATGGTCAACCGTGAACTTTGCAGCCGGAACACAACCAAGGGCCCCTGATGCAGCATCCGCAGCCAGGGAAGTGTGCTGATGGATACTGCATCATCAGGAAGTGGTCTGGGGGCCTGGCCGAGGAATTCTGGGCCGCTTCCTGGAGCTTTCAAACACAAAACGTGTCTTTAAAACTTTACACACGGCACTTCAGGGTCCCAGAATTCATCTGGTGCGGTATGAAGTTTGGTTAGGAGCCTGGGGAGGAGGTCTGCATCCCTCCAAAACAAAAAAATGCTCATCATCACACACTGCGCCCCAGGGTTCCGGGATTCATCTGACACGGTTTAGAGTTTAGTTAAAAGCCTATGTCGAGTCTCAGCCCATGGGGTGGCCTGGGTGAGCCTGGGGAGGCCTGTGTGAAGTGTGGTGGGAAATAGACAACGCTAGGGGCTCACGCCCTCACAAGGGGGGCTTTGCAAAAAAATTTCCGGCTCAATCCGTGCAAGTTTTAGAAAGTGATTTTTTAACCGTAATGCACCACCTTGGGTCTATATACATACTTGGGCTTGTTGAACCTCGCCAGAAAAATTTCCGGCTTAATCTGCGCAAGTTCCAGAAAGTGGTTTTCATGCACCAACTTGGGCCATTCACTCGGGCCTACATACTTGGGCTTGTCATACCTCGCTGGCAAAACCACAGGCAAAATCATACACCCTAGTTACCTATGCTCATGTATACGTTTCTTGGTAATATTTTAAAATCTAGGTCCATGGGAAATGATCGGTGGCACATTGCGCGGCCTGCGAGCTGCATAAGGTTTGTAGTATTCTGCAGCATTGTAACCATTGTAACCATAAGGTTTGTAAATATTATTAAATTCTAGGTATATGTATGTAACCTTTGAACCCATGGTAACCAAAAGGCTTATAATTTTATAAAGTTCTAGGCCATGAGAAATGATCGGTGGCACATGCTTCAGGTAGACAGGAAAAACAAAGAAGCACAGATTGTGTAGAAGAGGATGCGGCAGGTACAGTGGTCGAGCCTGACTGTCCGACATGACTAAAAGTATTGGCTGAGTGTTACATATTGGCTGAGTGCTACATACAGAGGCTGTTAATTGCCAGGACGAAGCGGTTTGACTCTCACCTTAGACATAGCTGTTGCGCTTGACGCTTTCCTTTTGAGGTGAGAGCCTGGACTTTGGTTGAGAGCCTGGATTTTGGTCTTTTCACGACTTCCCTATCTTTTGAAATTATTGGTCCCAAACTGGCCCCAAACCCTTTATTAGGGCCATTATTGGCGGCTTGGTCAATAACTTTTCCGGAATCCGTCGCCTAAGTAGTTTTGTTCCCGCTAATATCATGCAAAAATTGGTCCTTGCCTGTCGTAGTTATTTCCCTGTGGAGCTACTTAGACTCCGTAATACCGCAGGTGAAAATTACAAGATGTCGTGTCTTCCAGCAGTTCTGTATTCACTGTGTTGGCATGTTTCTGGCCAGCCCTATCCTTCAATTGTGCTTGGATTTCCATTTATGTGCATCCAAATCACACGCCTGTTCCTAGCCATGTAGGTAATTCAAAAGAATGAGAAAAGTAGGAATGAGTCAGGAAGCATCTAGGAGGGACTCTGTTTAATACCCTCTGGCGTATGGGTGTATTGAATTTGATGAGTGTTTGAATTAAACCCTATCTACAGGCTCATATACGTGTGTTTTAAACAACATCCATAGGCACAGCAAGACACCCTGGTACAGCTGGGAGTGTATGCTACTCCTATAATCTAGTGTGTGTGAAAAGAAGGTGGAACAGTCACTAACATCACCTAGCACGTTCACATCACCGAGCACGTTCTAAGTACTTGCAGATCAGCTGTGGGACGTGCATGATCATCTAGTAGCACACAGCAGAAGAGTGAGTGATCATCTGGTAGCACACAGCAGAAGAGTGAGTGATCATTTGGTAGCACATAGCAGAAGAGTGAGTGATCATCTGGTAGCACACAGCAGAAAAGTATGCGCTCCCCTCTCACCTTGCTTGGTCCCGTCCAGCTGAGTCATAATGCCGGAAAGTCTGGCTGGCCCTTTCAAAGACTAGAGTGGTCCTGAAAGAGACAGATGAGGTCACGCAATTACAATCTCTGCATTGGACGCGTCTAGCATTTCAAGACCTGTGTTGAATAGGTGTAGTGTTCATGACTGCATTTGTAATTTAACGTGTCTGCAGTTAATTGCGTGTGGACAGCAGAATTTCATGTCACGGCATATAGCGTGTAGGCTTAGGTGAACAGAAAGCTGCAATGACCAACGTAAAAAGCATCAGATAAAAGGCAAATTTTACAAACAATACCCTGACCAGTACTTGTGCATGCGCACGCACGCACGTGTATGTGTATATGCAATTGCATATTTGTGCGTATACACTTGCAGCAAGCACGAGAACGTGCGTGCGGACACCATCTACACACACAATGGCAACGTGCATAAGCATGCAGGGACAAATTGGGCACCAGAAATCACAAGATCGCTTATTTTTAGGGTTGGCCAGGACTGTACATGGGGTTTCTGCATACATACTAATCGTATACCGTATTAAACTGTTAACCGGAAACTGTAAGTACAAAAATGTAACATAGGGCCGTATATATACGCGGTACCTATTTATACACCATATGTATATACTTATACGGTTCTGGCCAACTCTGCTTATTTGTCTAGGGTGGCAATCTTACATTAGCAGAGCACAGCACAGCACAGCATAACCCAGCCAGCAGTTTCAGGCTGGTGTATTTTCCTGGCATCATGCAGTCCTTGTCACAAACCCATGGGCCCACACATACACACACCAGTGAAGGCCCGCGTTTGCGGTGCTAAAGTCTGTACTGTCATTAATGACAAACACAGCCACCTGTGCCTGGTCTGCCTGCACGCGCACACAAAAAAGTCAAGCACAGACTTCACAGAGGGTTTGGCTTGAACAACCTAATAGCTAATAAGAGCTCAATATGCTTGCATGCGTGCATAACCTAGTGCTGATAATAACAAAGAAGCTGAGCGCAATCATTGCAGAGGGTCTGATTTGTACAACCTACTAATAGCTAATAAGAGCTGATGTTGCTTGCGTGCGTGCGTGCGTACCTTCATACCCGCCATCAGCAAGTTTCCTTCATCCGGACCTGTGGCAAATGTGCATGTGTACGTGTTGTTGTGTGTGTATGTGCATGTGCGTGTGCATGGTTTTGTATGTGTGTATTTGTATGTATGTGTGTGTGCGCGTTCGTGTGCGCCTGTGTGTGTGCATGTGTGTGTATGTGTGTGTTATATATGTGTAGAATTGGCCCATACCGTTTATGGGATTTCCATATACCGTATATATGCCGTATATGACCGTATATACACCGTATAACCGTATGTACCGTATATAAGGAAATTTTGATATACTCAGAATTAATTCAAAAGGGGGTCATTTTGTAGCTCTTGAAGAGCTGAGCACGCATGAACCAATGTTTCATACCAAAAAAATGAAAGGCTGGGGAGGTAGGCCTGCTCGAAGCCAAAAAGACCAAAAAGTGGCATTTTCCAGTGTAAAGAGAGGTTTAACTACCATAACCATACATTATACAAAGTATTTAATGCAAATACATGCATATAAGTAAGTAAGAAGTTAAGGGAATGCTCAGTTCAAAAAGCCGCGAGAAAAAAAAAATTGGACCAAAAAGAGCAGAAAGCAAGGAATTGCCCGAGTCTGGGGTGTACCACCTGCAAATACGGTCCATATACGGTCATATACGGTCAGAAATTTCAAATACGGTACCGGATATACGGCGTAACGAGGATACGGCGTATATACGGTCATACGGTTTGGGCCAACCCTATATATGTGTGTGTGCATGTGTGTGTATGTGTGTGTTATATATATGTGTGTGTATGTGTGTGTGTGTGTGTGTATGTGTGTGTGTGTGTGTGTGTGTGTGCTGTGGGAGGTAGCTGCGACTGCCTTGCACAGACTTCAAATGAAGTGACAT
>Ga0307948_1002613_pt1 | contig 13173 bp, 14 predicted proteins | sample OrgLakmetagen280_FD_201824 | JGI IMG/M metagenome (GOLD analysis project Ga0307948, IMG submission 201824) | Saline water microbial communities from Organic Lake, Antarctica - #280 | ecosystem: Environmental > Aquatic > Non-marine Saline and Alkaline > Saline | place: Antarctica: Organic Lake...
ATACTTCACCCCCTAATCCCCCCTGTTCAGTTGCTTTCCCCTCCCCCTTCTCCTCTTCTCCCCCATCCTCGCTAGTGAGGTCGTCGGTGGTGGTGGTGGGAGGAGGGGTGGCGCTGCCAAGCTGCTTTCTTCTGCGCTTGTTGCCTGTAGGGCACGAGCAGACACACGACGTGCTGAGACATGGGGACAGCACATGTGCTTGAACGTTGTGTGTGTGTGTGTGTGTGTGTGTAACGTAGGGGTGTTTGCGTCACGTATTCTTCCGGCAAGGACAACGAGATTACAACCCACAAGCCATGACAGAGGACTACAGTAAGAGTAAGGTTTGAAATTTGAAATACATGACGAAATGAAGGTTTGAAATGCATGAATTGAAGGTTTGACATGCATGAAATGAAGGTGTTTGAAATGCATGAACTGTTTCCCATGAACCTGGTGCAGCGCCTTGGGAAGGTGCTTCTGGAGGCGTGTCTCCCTGCAGCCCGGGTGGCTTGTGCTGCTGCTGAGGACCGGGATCTTCGTCTGCTGACAGACTTTGGGCTCGGCTACGCATGCTCTTGCGTGTGGCTCTAACCAACGCAGTAGGTGCCACTTCTGCCAATGCTCCGTGACCCTGTTGCTGCTGATTCAAGTGCTGATGATTGGACTTCTCCGGGCAGCCTGCATCTTGCTGCTGTTGCTGCTGTTGCTGCTGCTGCTGGTGGTGGTGGTGGTGGTGCTGCTGCTGCTGAAGTTGTTGTTGCATGACATCCTGCTGGTGGGTGACTGTTTGAGCATCCACGACAGGGAGTGCATCTGCAACAGGGAGGAGCGCAGGCTGTTGCTGCTGCTGTTGCTGCTGCTGCTGCTGCTGCTGCTCCTGCTGCTGCTGTTCCATTAGGAGCAGCTCCCTCCTGGCAGCTTCCTGTTGGTGCACGTTTGCGGGTGTGTATGTTTTGCAGTGAAGACAAGACAGAGTGCCAATGATCCCGGCGCAAGCGCCTGGCTCACCTCTCGGGCCAGGACTTGCTTCAGAGGTATATCGTCATCCATTCAGACCTCCAACCAAGGAAAGAAGGGTCCCTGGGATTTCACTCTCTATAGCCAAGATATAAGACCACTTTTCCCTCCTCAAATTCCAGGTATATATTTTTGTTTAGATTTTATTTCATAGTCCAATGAACTAAAATTTGCAATCATTTAGCAATGTCACGCTTGTGTACTCTGGGCTCCAGCTTTCTGCAGTACAGTAAGACCATCTCCCCTCCAAACCTATGGTGAGGATAACCATGCAAGCCTTGACTTCACCGTGAACGGCGTGGCCAACCATGAAAGCAACTGCGCTGCGTGCTCTGCAGGCAATCACCAGCTGAGCTATTGTGGGCGCTGGGGAGTAGAAGTGGCCTTGCCCTACAACAGCAGCGACTCCTGCAGCACGCTAATGGGCAGGTTTACCAGCACGTGTTGCGAGCACAGCAGACAGCACGCAGCCTGGAGCTCAGCGACTTCCTGTCACGGCATCGGCAGCAACTTGGACACCATCTGGGGCAGGCTGCACGTCGGTGGGCGAGCATGGAGCAGAACTTGGCAGCCGTAGGCAGCAGCCTGTGCATCAGCGCGTCCGGCCAGGTTGAGCACGAGTGCAGAATACACGCGAGCATACACACACACACACACACACACACACACACACACACACACACACACACACACACACACACACACACACACACACATGCACACGCACGTCTTCGTGGTCTTGCAGTGGTCTTATGCCTGAGTGTGAGTATCTGTTATGTGTTATGTGTGCTTCCCCAGCCCTCCTGGTAGACGCTTAGGCTCTCTTTTTTGACGTAAATGCCTGAACCGACTGCTCAGGTGTTGCTGGCAGGCGTCCTACCCTTTGCCATCGTGACTCAGCTCTTCCCTTGGCGCTTCCAATGCCTTGCCTTTGAAAACAGGGCTGGCCTGCCCACTCGGACTCCCACTCCCTCTCCCAGGTGAGCGCATGCATGTGTGTGTCTGTATGTGTGTGTAAGTGTGTGCGCGCAAGTGTGTGTTCGTGCATGAGCTCTTGCTCAATTTACTTTTATGCGTGCATAAGAATAAGGGCCTGCCTTAAAAGTGGTCACAGCTGCTTAGAGAGGCAGCACCTCCGATTGCACGTCCCCGTGTTTTTTTGACCCTGACCCCTTGCTTATGAATACTGTGGGTGAGGTTAACGTTCGGACCATTGACGAGACAACTCCGACTCCTCTATGGCTGAGTTATCTGACTGCTGCTGCGAAGGATGTTGGCCTGGCTTGCATTTAGGGCAGAACTATGTATATATACGGTGCATATACGCTGTTTTTGGAAGGGAAATCACCAAGTATACGGTCACATACAGTGTATATATACGGTCTGGCCAACCCTGCTTACCAGCAGTCCAATCAGGTCAGGCCTCTGGTTGGGCCACCAGAGTGATGCCTCTTCCCTATTTCGAAACACAGTCAGTAAGTTGAGAGCTCCTTCCAGAACAGCGTGCGGTCTTTCTAGGTGCCTTGCTCGCAACCTTGCCCCCCAATCCCAAAATTCTTAATCTAGACACTGATCTAGAGCAAAAATATGAAAGGGAAAAAAAGCAAAATGTATATATACAAGCACAAACACGCACATGCACACTCAAAACACGCCACTCTTGCAGCTCTTCAGACTCCTTGCTCGCGTCTCCATTTTCCACTTCTTCCTGTGGTTTTAATGAACAAAGAAAGTTCTTTTTCCATTGCTCACACAACATTTCAACGTACCCAAAATTACACGCACGCACACACACACATACACATACACACTCACACACCCAAACAAGCACACACATGCACGCACGCACATGCACGCACACCACCCTTGCAGCTTCCTTTCCAGACTCCTTGCCCGCATCCCCATCCCCCACTTCCTTCTCTTCGCTTTAGAGGAGCTCCAAGTCAGCATTCGCGGCTGCTACCTGCTGCTGCTGTTCTTGCCAGCCGTGTGCACTGCGCACTTTGCATTTTGGGCAGGAGGGGAGCAGCGCAAACGGTGGATGAAGCTCATGATATGGACGCTGCAGCTGGTGAGTTTGTGTGTGTTGTGTGTGTTGTGTGTTTTGCGTGCGTTTACATTTTGGGTAAAAGGGGAGCAGCGCAAACGGGGGATGGAGCTCATGATATGGACGCTGCAGCTGGTGAGTTTGTGTGTGTTGTGTGTTTTGCGTGCGTTTACATTTTGGGTAAAAGGGGAGCAGCGCAAGGGGGGGATGGAGCTCTCATGATATGGACGCTGCAGCTGGTGAGTTGGTGTGTGTTGTGTGTGTGTGTGTGTTGGTGTGTTGTGTGTGTGTGTGTGGTGTGTGTGTGTGTGTGTGCGCGTGTGTGGTGTGTGTGTATGTGTGTGTGTGTGTGTGTGTGTGTATGCCTGCGTCTTTGTTGTGTGTGCACATGCCCGTTAGGTAAGAATCGTGGCGTGGCTCTACAGTGCGCATGAGTGCTTTTCTATACAGGGCAATGTTTGAGCTGTCCCTTGTTTATTTTAGACTGAAGAAGTCGCCAGCGTGGTTTTGTGTGTGCACCTTTTCTCTGTCCCCCGAATGTTTCACAGCCAGATTTTGCCTGAACCGCATATATATACACTGTGTATGACCTTATATTTGTTGATTTCCCTGCCAAAAATACCTGTACACACCGTATATATATAGGGTTGGCCAGAACCATATATATATGGTGTATGTACGGTATTTTTGGCAGGGAAATCACCAAGTATACGGTCATATACGGTATATATATACCGTACCAACGCTTGACCATTGCGCTTTAATTATCTTTTTTGGAGCAATGGAGACGCGCAATTAATATTTTGCTACACTCGAAATCGGGTGCGCAAGCGGGAAATTATTCCGGTGAGAGCCGGTGCGCAATTGTGCGCAATCGCAAAATTAATTTATGTTATAAATTCTGGGTAGGCAATGGATAGGTATGTGCGTGCCATCTGCGGGAGAAGCGGGAGGACGATGTTGCGCGCGAGCAGCAGCGTTCCAAGCATGCCATCCGGGATGAGAATGGGGTAGAATGGGAGAATATCTAGTTTCGGCACTCAGATTCAATGGATTAGCCCCAGGACAGAGAAGGAACAACAGAACAAACATGCGTTCTTTCCTTACATGACCTCAGTAGTGGCTGTAACAATGTACTAGCTCATTGTATGTGGGTTGCGCAGTGCTCAAGTACCCGCGCAATGCTGGTACCTGTAATTCAAAGCCATGCAAGCTTGCTGCTGGGGGTCTGCGCAATGGGGTCTGCGCAATGCCCCTGAGAAAGCTCTGCGCACCTTAATTGCTGCGCAATTGGGGGTGCGCAATGGCAAACTTTTCATACTGAAAGGGGTGCGCAAACCCCGCGCAATGCACTCAAACAATTCATGAAAAATCAGGGTGCGCATTGGTCACGCGTTAGTACGGTATGTGGCATCCAAAAGAAAACACCCTCCTGTTCCAAGACTACAATAATACAAACATCAATTCAAATCAACCTCACCTGTGCCTGCAGCTCCCGGGATACTGACTAAAACAAGTCAGCCTCACCTGTGCCTGCAACTCGTCAGCCTGGCGCTGGGCAGCCTCTGCCTTCTTCTTCAATGTCTGCCCATCCTTTATTGAGGCCTCAAGCTTGTCTTCAGCCACAGAAAGCAGCGTTGCAGAGTGCCTGAGGTCCACCTGCACGTGCGTATGTGTGTATTTATGACTTACGTACGTGTTTGTATGTCTGTGTGTGTATGTATGTCTGTGTGCACGACTGTTTGTGTATTTCTTGGGGTAAGGAGTTAAGGGAGGAAAGAGGGGGCTTGCATGTGTCCTGTTGCAGTTTCAAATTGACATTACTGCACCTGCACGCGCACACACCTCATAAAATCTGTGTATTCCAAAGTATGGGTGTGTTTCAGTGATTGCCTGTGTATGATATTGAGGGATTCCTGTATGTAGCACTCTTACAAGCGCTGGTGCATTGGAGTTTGCTTGTATGTGTGTTTGTCAGCATCAATTCACTTGTAAACAAGCAAGTTCATCACAGCAAAACCTCTTGACCGCCGCTGCTGCTGCGCAGCAGATACGCTTGTATATTTTCAATCCAAAACTTTGCCGACTCAACCACCCATGACCAGATTCCACTTCAACACCTGTGCTTGCAGCTGCTCCTGCTCCAGCTGTTCTTTTGCCTTCTTCTGCTGCTGCTGCAGCTGCAGCTGTGCCTGCTGCAGCTGCTGCTGCAGCTGCTTGTTCAGGGTCAGTAAGAGGGCACTGTCTGGGCCTGGGGCTTGCGGCGGCTGGTTGGCGGTGATGGTCTTGGCACACTCACTACACCGGGGCTGGGTTTTGGGGGCGTCGAGATTGTTGTCCGCGATGAGGTTCCGCAGCAGCGTGTTGTCTTGCTGCACACTGAGGAGCCTGTGTGCGTGTGGATATACGTGCATCCAAGGTTGTAGGTTTGTGCGGCGCACAGAGAAGCCTGTGTGCGTGTGCATTTGTGTGCATAGTACGCAACCATGCGTATGTGTGTGACAGGTTGTGAGGACTGTGCTGCACATTGAAAAACCTGTGTGCGTGTGCATATGTGTGCATAGTACGCAAGTACGGAACCATGCATATATGTGTGTAGAGAGTGATGAGGACTGTGCTGCACATTGAGAAGCCTGTGTGTGTGCATATGTGAGCATAGTACAAAACCATGCGTATGTGTGTGACAGGTTGCGAGGACAGAAAGAAGCCCAGGCACAAGTAGAGTCGAGAACAAGAAGGGGTGCAAGACCCAAGACGCAGACAGGGACGAAATGTTGGTCTTCTATCTGGATAGAAAACTACTTACACCTCAAAAACAAGGACATGAGTGCTACATGGCAGCACCACACATGGACACATACATACAAACACAAACACACACATAGGACGCATACCACTAACACCTACACATAAACACAGATGTCAGGCACCCACCCCAAACTCAACACAGGCCTCTCATGCTGAAAAAAGACCTGGAATCGTCCTTTGCCAGCATCGAGAATTGAGAGTGAGGAGAGTACAGACTGGGCAGGCCCCAATTGCAGGATTTGCCAGAATCGTACATGTGAGTGTAAGATTGTGCATTTGGCTTCCTAGTACATATGCACACCAGCATGTGTGCTTCTAGCCAGCCCCACTCACTTTCGCCTCAATCCTTGCATCTCCTGCAACAGATCCTCTCGTTCTTGTCGCACACTCTTGTATTGAGTAAAGCATCCAGCCACATCTGAAACTGCCTGCAAGTACGAGGTAGAGAAAGTGTGTGGTCAAGGAAGGAGCACAGAGGAAACGCTACTGTACAGAACAATTATTGCACAAACAAAAGGAGTACTGCTGCTGCACTACGGACTGTGGTTGCACAAACATGGAACAAGATGCTGCTGCGCAAGTGGCTGTGATTGCACAGACATAGGAGGAACTGCTACTGCACAAACAAGCGTTGTTGCACAAACAAAAGAGCTGCTGCTGTACCAAGAACCGTGACCCCACAGACTAAAGAGGAACTGCTCCTGCACAAAGAATTGTGACTACATTGCTACTGCACAAAGAACTGTGCTTGCATTGCCACTGCACAAAGAATTGTGACTACATTGCCTCTGCACAAAGAACTGTGATTGCATTGCTACTGCACAAAGAGTTGTGACTGCATTGCTACTGCACAAAGAACTGTGATTGCATTGCTACTGCACTAAGAATTGTGACTGCATTGCTACTGCACAAAGAACTGTGATTGCATTGCTACTGCACAAAGAACTGTGATTGCATTGCTACTGCACAAAGAGTTGTAACTGCATTGCTACTGCACAAAGAACTGTGATTGCATTGCTACTGCACTAAGAATTGTGACTGCATTGCTACTGCACAAAGAACTGTGATTGCATTGCTACTGCACTAAGAACTGTGCTTGCATTGCTACTGCACAAAGAACTGTGATTGCATTGCTACTGCACAAAGAATTGTGACTACATTGCTACTGCACCAAGAACCATTATTGCACAGCACTAAAGAAGAGCTGCTGATTTACAAAAGGCTGTGATTTTACAAACAAATAAGAACTCAAACTTGAGTGCTCAAACTGGAGAGCAATTGCTACTGTACAGAAAGAGTTATACAACACCAAAAAAAGTGATCATACAAACGTAAAACTGCACATGAAACTGTGATTGCACAGATGTACGAGAGATTATGGTGATCCCTTTCCAGTACCATTACCAACTCTCATCAGGAGCCGCTTGCAGGCAAAGCCTGCACACCCTCTTGATCCTCATCAATAATTTATGTTTCTTTCCTTGGCGGAGGAGTTTTACGGCACCCGGTGCCAAAATGGCTCCTTTCCTATATTTGTGGGGAGCGGTTTTCATTCTGCGCAAACTTTTTTTTTCTTTTTGGTGAGAGACGATGGTTACTGCAAAACAAATCATATGTTGCAATCACCTTTAAAATGTGTGCTTCCTACATCGATACCCCACGTACGCATGTATATGTACATGGTGTCACGGGCAAGGCTTGCTGTGTGCTGCCCAGAGTGTAACAAATCAGTTACGGACCGATCTCAGCTTTTCAGCGAATGTTTTACTCACACACTCGCAGTAACAACACACACTCAGTACTACGACATACACATGCTCAGTATTTCACACCTTTGAAAACCACACACTCTCACACACACACACATACACACACACACAACTCGTGCTACGCAACAGTCCCGTACTTGCACTGACTACTCAAACACCCACCCACCCACACACACACACGCACCTGCACCATAGGGTACATCGACACAAGCCCTGCTGCTGCTGCTGCCTGTCCTGCCCCTCGTTGCACTCCCCCCTTACTCCCACTTCCACCAAAACCTCCTCCCCCTCCTCCTCCTCCTCCACCCATCCCTTGCCCCTGCATTGCGCCGAAACAAGAAAGCCCCGGATTTGCTGGCAGCTGTGCAGCGCCGCCTCCTGATGTTGAGCTGGGGTGGGCGCTGCTCACGCGTGGCTTTGTGCCGCTGCTCAACCCACCTGTGATATAAGACCATATGTGAGGTGGGCCCAAGTTTAAACAGATACTCTTCTGGCTGGCTTGTTGGCAACGAGGTTTGAGACCTCTTTTCAGTGGGCACTGGGAGGGCAACTGGAACTGCAGTTGTGGAGACACCCTTTCAGGCACGAATCATACCACCCAGGTCGTCAATACAGGTGGAGTGTGCTACAATGTAACATGATGGCTTGGTTGGAGGGTCAAAAGCCAGAGGACAATGCGGTGTAACAATAACATGCTAGGGCAAACAAAGGGGGTAAGGGGGGGCAAAGTGAAGGGTGGTGCGGCTACTACGATATCAGAGACTGTAACGGGGAGCTCCGGCTAGAAAGCAATATGAAGTAGCTGCTGGGGTATTTTGTCTGCGTCTGTGAATGCTCTGTGGCATTGCAATTTGCAATGTAGCGTTTCAGATGTGCGAGGACAGAAGGGCAAAGGCACCAGGATACTGTGCAGCATCCAATGAATGCATTTTGCATGTTCAGCATCCAATGAATGCATTTTGCTGTTCAGCATCCAATGAATGCATTTTGCTGTTCAGCATCCAATGAATGCATTTTGTATGTTCAGCATCCAATGAATGCATTTTGCATGTTCAGCATCCAATGAATGCATTTTGTATGTTCAGCATTTAATGAATGCATTTTGCATGTTCAGCATCCAATGAATGCATTTTGCATGTTCAGCATCCAATGAATGCATTTTGCTGTTCAGCATCCAATGAATGCATTGTGCATGTGATGGCGTCTCGAAACCAAACAAGTACTGGGCATGGTAAATGTCATCGGTGCAGCAAGGGAGTCAGTGCCAAGGCTCTACATAGAGGGGGATCAGGCAATCTAAATCCAGGAGGATTACGCTCTTATTCCTGAGAGCTGCAAGGCGTTTTTACATGCAATGCACCATGACCCTTAGCGCCAGGTGTTAAACACCTGACACATGACATAATTTGGCACGCATATTTCAAACCGCTCATACATGTATGTGCACACAAATTCACCCCCTGGTACACATGTTCCCACAAATTAATACCCCCCCCTCACTCACACCTACACAGAGACACACACACACACACACAAACACATTGATGCACAAACATACTTCCACGTGATCCACATGCTCTCTGCTGCACAACCACAATGCAGATTTTACAAACAACTTGCAAGCCATAACCTCGCAGGTCTCAGAATACGCTTCCCACCTGCCCTCGACACAGCTCCAGTGGGACGGCCATGCGGGTGCGCGGGTGGGAGGAGACCCGCATTGTGGTGCGACTGCAGATCGTGCGAGTGGGCCAAGCTGCCCGTGCTGCTAGTGCTGTGAGGGTTGTGACCTAAGGGACTCCCGTGCAATGGTGCGCTGCCAAGGCCGTTGGGCAGCATGCTGCTGGCAAAGCCCTTGTCTTTGGTGCTGGCGGTGCTGGCAGCGGCTCGTGCCCACGCAGCACCGCCGAGGCTGGTGCCGGGGAGGCCTCCCAGGGACGTGCACAGCACGGATAGCAAATGGCCTGCTTGTGTGTGTATGCGTGTGTGTGTGCGAGTTGCAATTGTGTTTGTGTGTTATGTGTGTATGAGCAGGGTGTCTACGTGGGCAGTCTGTGTGTGGGCAGTCTGTGTGCATGTGTGTGTGTGTGTGTGTGCGCGTGTGAAAGAGTGAGTTTGTGTGCCTAATCTGTGTATGAGCAGGATGTCTGTGCGGGCAGTGTTGACCTAGTCTGCATGGATAAATCTTACATGCTATTTACAGCACACCCTCAATAGGCAGTGTTGGCTAGAATCATGTTTAGGAATACGGTGTATATACGCGGTAACTATGGTAGGATAACCTCCAAATGTGCTAACATGTGGGGTCATACAAATTTTAAATGCATTTCGGCCAAAGCTATTTATAAGGTTCTAACGAGACCTTTGCATACTTTGAGAAAACGCGTATTTGGGCTCTGAGCTTTAGCGTACAGTCCTTCTGTGTGCTCACGGGAGCGCTGCAACAGGACACGAGGCAGGCCACTATTAAGGAGAGACACGCTTTTTTAGTTGGCCTTCTGTCAAGTATGCAAACACATGCTAGGAGGTTTGTGTAAGGGAAGGGTGAGTGCTCTTGACCTCTCCACGCAGAGACATCTCCACCCAAGTTTGAGTTCATAACATTGTTCCGCATTTCAAATACGGGCACAACAACATAGGTAAGACACTATGGCTGATAAGTTCCGATACAATGAGCAGTACGCAGGTGAATTCGTACCTGTTTGTGTTTGTATGTGTATGTGTGTGTGCGTGTGCATATATTTGTGATGTGTGTATGTGTGCATGTTTTTTTAATCATCATTCCATCTATGTGGTTCTGAGTGTAGGCAAGTGTGTATATGCAGCGAGTATGTGCGTATGTGTGAGAGAATGTGCCTACCTGTGTATGTGTGTGTGATAATGTGCATGTTTTGTGGGCGTGTGCATACACAGGTACACACCTGTGCGGCAGCAGAACAGCTGAAGCAAAGCTGCGCGCACAGCAGCACTGTGCTCTGGCAAGGGCGGCTGCTGAGAGCCACGGACACTAATATCCGCAAGCGTACTTGCTGTAGCCTGCATAGTGTGCGGTGATGTGTGTGTGTGGGAATGCACGATTCTACGCATGCACATTTGTGTGTGCGTGTGTGTGTGTTTCTGGGCGTGTACGTGTGCGCATTTGTGTATACATAAGTGACAGCCAGCAAGGCTCACGGGGACACATGCAAGAAGGACTATGACCAGATTACTGAAAGAAGCTGCAAATGTTGTTCATAGCGTCTGGAAACAAAGAGCATAGGGCCTGGCAATAAAAATGCTAGGGCCAATGCTGCACTTTTATCATCAGTCGTCAAGAAGAAACCGTTTTCGTATTGCATGCCATTGCAAAGCGTAGCACACAGAGGCACGCCTGCCAATAGCCATACACTCGTCAAGGAACCTCGGTCCAGTGTTAATACGTGTTATTGCAAAGCATAGCACGCAGAGGCATGCCTGCAGTCAATGCTTACTGGACATCCTATTACTCTAAGCTCTAAGCCCCCAACTTGTCATAATTTGTACCGCGACTCACCTGTGCAATCACACTTTCTATTTCATCCCCTAATCTGTCTTGCTCCTTGGCATCTGTGTCCAACACAGCTACCGCTGTCCGTACGGTCTCCTTTTCTGCAGCTGTTGGAACAGAAGCGCCCCCCTTTCCCCCTTTCTTTCCCCCTTTTGTATTCAGCACAGCCCCACCTGTGTGTACGTGGGTGGGTGTTGTGAATGTGTGTGTGTGTGTGTGTGTGAACGCACTAGCGTGCGTGTGCAATGTCAGTGTGTATGTGTGTACGTTCTTGGGCGTGTGTGCATATGGGTGTTCATACATTGAACATATGCAGTTGTGTGTGTTTGTGTGTGTGTGTACGTATGTGTATGTGCATGTATGTTATCCATTCACACAAAGCAGGTATGCAGATGTAGCTGTCGTGTCCCTGGTTATGGCAACAAGCCCTACCTTGCGGCTTGGCTGACCCTGGCCTTCCTACACCTCCTCCTCCCAAAACACTGCTATCTTGGGCACCAGAGGGTGGGGTGGGCTCGGGGGGTGGCTGAATTAGGGCGGACCCAGGTCCGAAGTCCAGCACGAGCTGCAGCCTACGCAGCTCGTGCTGCATGCTGTCCAAAAGAAGTGGGGGTGAATTGTCTGAAGAGCCAATGGGAGGATGAGGGCTGGTTTGGCTGCCGTCCGTGCCACTGTGCCCACCAGCTAGAGGGGACGGGCGGGCGCTGCCTGGCCTGCCTGTTTGCAAGTGGTGGTGGTGGTGGTTGGGGGATGGGGAAAGGGGTCCTTCGTGAGTGGGCGGCAGCTTCTGGCCAAGTTGCTGGGTCTTGGCACTGCCTTGCCTGCGCGAGGGACTTGTTGAGGGCCTGGCAGAAACCGTAGAACCATTGGACTGCTTGAGCTGCTGTGCGGAGCGTGTGGAGGCGGCGACCGCAACAGCTGCCGCTAGGCTGGCTGAGCCTGAAGAGGGAAGGTTCATCTCAAGATAAGGGGCGCCGCTGCTGGTGCTGCTGTCTCAAGCGCTTGTGTTGAGGGCATCATTGTCTTTAGGAGGGGCAGCAAGAGGGCTGCTCAGGCAAAGAATGGAGAATCTGGCGAGCGTAGGGAGATAGGGGTGTATCAGTGTGACGAGGGGAAAGCCACCTGATGTGTGTGCATGTAGTGCTTGAGCGCACGTGGGGTGCGTTTGTGCTTCTTTTTAGTAGGGTGTGTGCTCGTGTGTTTGCTTTCATGAAGGTGTACGTGTCTGTGGAGGGGGGACATTGTATGTGGCTGTGTGTGTGTCTGTGTTTGTGTGTTTTTGTGCGCATGTATTTTCATGTTTGTATTGTGTGTGTGCACGAGAGTGCTTGTGCACATGTACACATTCGCGTCTGCGCATGTTATAAATGTGTAAGTGTGTGGCGCGTATGTAAGCAAATGTGTGCGTGTGTGCGTATGTGTGTGCGTGTGTGTGCGCGTGCGTGCGTGCGTGCGTGCGTGTGTGTGTGTGTGTGTGTGTGTGTGTGTGTGTGTGTGTGTGTGTGTGTGTGTGTGTGTGTGTGTGTGTGTGTGTGTGTGTGTGTGTGCGTGCGTGTGTGCGTGCGTGCGTGCGTGTGTGTGTGTATGTGCGTGTGTTTGTCTATGCAGTATCACCTGATGGTCCTACTGTTGCCTTATAAGCCAGGTCCCACATGCGAGTTTCCAACCATCCAATTGGCCAGCTACCGACCTTAGTTTTCCTTTCAATAACTTCGTCTTCCGCGTCCCGTATCAGTAACAACTTTCGATGCTTACATTTTTAAATTGATTTAAGATTATCTTCCAGCCCCGGTGAATGTAAGTATTTCCAGGAGCGCAGGCCCAAAAAAAGATTCGACTTTTGAAATTTGTCAATGTCCATACCTCGATGCATATCTGTTCTCTTGAGAACAATCATATTTCGTTGAGCCGTTGCCTGCACCTTTACTGTGCCCTCCACCAAAAATGACATGCAACATGATCATAATATGGTAAGTGCTGTACATACACGGTCTCACAAGTAGGTATTTTACATGGGCAGGAGG